>Ga0182030_10007584_pt1 | contig 22604 bp, 24 predicted proteins | sample 812S3MmetaG_FD_121299 | JGI IMG/M metagenome (GOLD analysis project Ga0182030, IMG submission 121299) | Permafrost microbial communities from Stordalen Mire, Sweden - 812S3M metaG (Illumina Assembly) | ecosystem: Environmental > Terrestrial > Soil > Wetlands > Permafrost | place: Sweden...
AGCGTGTCCAGATTCTTCTCGTCGGTCTGCAATTCCGCCGCCAAACCATCGGCAGATGACAGCAGCGTGTTATACTGGTCATTCTTGTCGGCCACGGCGGTGGTGGCCGCCTGATAGGCCGCCAGCGTGATGGGATTTTTACTGGCATCCGTGCCCAAATCCAGATTGGGATCAATTGCCGCCAGGGCGTCCGCACGTTTCTGGGCGAACTCCGCCGATAATGACTTTCTTTTTGCTCGTGCCATAATTTTATGGAGTTGATGGTTAATCTTGAGGTCCTGCAATTGAAGCCCGACGAAAATCAAGCCGCACTTGCCGCCTGTGATGCCGCAATTATGCAAACGGCGTCGCAAAATGCAATAACAATATTTGCTTTTGCCAGCCGGCCATTAAAAGGCATGATAATGTAGGCCGTTTTCGTCCTCCTGCCAATCGTTGGCGTCCTGCCGCCAATCGTTTTCATCGTGCTGCCAATCGTTTCCATCAGGGCAAAAACAGCTTTCAGCGTCATGGAAACCGCTGGCATCGTGACGGAAATCGTTTTCATCAGGGCAAACTTTGAAGTCAGGACGGCGTTTTTTGAAGTTGCCGCGAGCCAGGTCGTTTTGATGGCAACGGAAATCGTTTTTGTGACGACAAAAGCTGAAGGCAAGACGATGATTTTTGCGGTTGCCGTGCCAAAAATCGTTTACGGGACGATGTTTGTACCGTTGGCCGCGCGGAATGCCTGCAAATTCGCCTTATTTTTCCGGCAATCTGCTCACTTCCGATGAAAGAATGGGCGAAACCAGCCGGACAGGGTTGCCGCACCCGCCGCCAACAATGCCCAAGTTGAAGGCTCGGGAATTGCGCCAACTGTGATTGGCGTGTTCGGGTCGCTTTCATAAGCCCACTCTGTGACTATTCCATAAATCCCAGCATCGCTGACGACAGGGTTCGTGACAAACATCCAGCCATAATAATTATTGCCGTTTTCCACCAGGTCGAAGCCGATATACCCCGATGCTTGATTCATAAAATTTCCGTCTTCAGCAATTGTTCCGCCACCATCAAGCAATTCAGCAAGCGTTGTAATTGGTGCCTTTGAGTTCGACCATTGATAAACCGGATTGAGGGATGAACCGATGACATCGCCATTAGTCATATTGGCTACGAAACCACCGTAAGAACCGCCCACTACAATTGCATTGCCATTTAATGGAAGGAGAAAGGCATTGTTGACATCGGTTCCCGGATCATTTGAACGCAGGGTAAAATCGGTTGTGCCGTCTCCGTTAATATCAAGGTCGGAATCCAACGTGCCGGGATAACCGAGGCTGTAATAAGGCTGCGGATTCGGCGCAACGTAAATAATGCCTTGCCCGAGAGCCGGGCCGCTCGCGGCAAGCATGAGCGCGAAGCCAAAGCTTCGCGCCCATGTTGAAACTGCCATTATTTTTTTCACGGTAGCTGGATGAGGCGATAGAACGCTTGGGTATTCGTCGGCATTAATACTTGCGCAACTACGTTCGTCAGCCGTGCGCTGATGATGCCGCCGACATTGACCCAATTTGTCGTTGTCAGGTTGGTGTTGACCGCAACTTGATATTGCTCACCGACTACGGAAGGCCAGCCGACGGCCATTACATTTGTGCCGGTTTGAAGAATCTGATTGAATTTAAGCGGCGGCGGTTGCTCCGCGACATTACCGCTAATGAGAATTGAAACCCACTGGCTGTTTGTCAGGCTCCCTTTGTGAGTCACCTTCACCGAATAAGTTCCATTCGTTGGATTCGGAATATAAACCTGCTCGACGTTGTTGCGACTATCATCGCCAGTTGTCGCCGCAGCCGAGCGAGCGGCGGAAGTCCGGTTCGTCAAGTCAGGATTGAGAATCCACGGAAAATTTGTCGTTCCGTTCGGCGAGTAAATCCGCAAGTCAAGGTCGTTGACGAGTTTGATTGCCGGATTGTCCAAATTCGTGATGCTGTTTGCAGCTCCAACCGGGTCAGTCCAGCAGATGGTGACTTTCAACGGATTATTTGAGCTGCCCGCGCTCACAACAGGGAATTGGATGAACTGACCATTGGGTAACAATACCTCCTTAATCTGATTTTTCAAACCGTTCGTCGCATCCTGATTGACAAGTATTCCCGCCGTCTTAGTATTCATCACGCCCCAGCCGTATTTGTAACTCGGTCCATTGTTTGTAGTGCATGAATCGGCTGTGTGAATCACCAAACCTTTAAACGTGGACGCAAGCGGGTCGGAAGAATTGGTATGAAGCTGCTTGAAAAATTGAGCCAGCAAATCAATTGCGCCAGTCACACTTGGTGCGGCAAAACTTGTGCCGCTGCCTTGTCCATAGGCGTAATCGCTGCCACTGATTGCAACGATGTTATTGACTCCGTCAGCAACAACGTCCGGCTTAATGCGTCCGTCGTCTGTCGGGCCAAGTGAACTGAATGAAGCGATTGTGACATTGGTTGCGGTGGTAAATCCGCTTCCCAACGGATTGATTGCGCCAACGACCAAATTGTCTTTCGCCGAAGCATTTTGTGAAAGCGTATCATAGCCGCCTTGATCTCCATCTGCGGCGCGCACGGCATTGGTCACATAAAGCGCGCCAGCCAAAGTGAATTCGTAATGGTTTGTCGGTTGAACTGGTGGCGCATAATTTTGTTCATTGCCCGCCGCCCATACTTGCAAATAAGTCGGCGCGCCAACGGCAATCGCATCATAATTTGCGGTGTTCGCCGTGTAGTTGCCGAATCGCGCGTCTTGTGGACCGAGTTGCCAATAACCGAGCCATTCCCAAGCATTCAAGCCCGCATTGTAATACCAGCCGCCTGTGAATTCGTAAGAATGATTGGACAAGCGCATATGATTTGTGCCTAAAGAGGCAGTCATTCCAGCAAGGTCGCCAATATTATCATTGTAACTCCATGATTGAACTTGCGCTGTGTAAGCCATGCCTTTGGCCGCAGTTCCGATTGGAACACCGTTGCTGTAAATGATGTTTGCACCAGCTGCAGCAATCATTCCTGCCACAGCCGTTGAATGGTCTGAAAGATTGGTATAGCCGTCTAATTCGGTCACACGCCCGCCGAACTCGGTATGGGTTGGGCGCGGCAATCCTTCGTCCCACTGGCTGATTGTCGTGTTTGTCCCTGTTAGATTAAATCCTGTTGAACCGCCCGGCCAGACATTCGTTGTATTGATGGTGATGTCCGAGGCAACGTCACAGGGTGACAAATAATTTGGAACATTCCCCTCACGGCTGACAAGCGTTGCTGTTGTGCCATCGGCGGACGTGAGTTCTGTTGGAATTCCATTGGCCGTCGCCCAAGTCAATGCTTCATCCCGCGCCGATTGTTGCTGAATCGCAGTCGCCGAAGCGGTGGTTGAAAAAGCATTGGCTTGCAAGTCCGCATAATCCTGCATGGAGTCGGCGGGCGTGCCGTCAGAATTAGTGATGCCGTCGTGCAACCAGCACGAAACGGATGTAAGATTGTTGGAATAAATTGCGGCATAATCAACAGGCGTGTTCGTTCCCCAACCGCCCGGCGGTGTGTTGGTGTTAATCGGCGGGATGGGTTGAGCTTGAAGTTTTGAGGTCAGGCAGCAGGCGAACATACAACCCACTATCAGCCTCCCGATTATTTTGGCGGCTTTCATAATTTTGCAGGCTTCAGTTTTTGTCACTATTTATCCAGGAAATCAAACTTCTTAAATATTCACAGAATTTCTAATGGAATGTTTGAGTGGTGTCAACGAAAAAGCAAATTCCTTCCACTATGCGACGTGACAGATCAACAATTGCTGCGATTATTTGGCCAGCGTGTCCGCGAGGCGCGACAGAAAGCCCACATGACGCAGGAATGTCTGGCCGAATTGGTTGGCATCCATTGGAAAACGGTTGGCCATATTGAGCGTGGCACTTATTCTATTGCGCTGACTACATTTGCACGCCTGTCGCAGTTTCTTGAAACCAGTCCGAATCGTTTGCTGGAAGGATTAAAGCCGCCCGACCCGCAACGCACAGCGCGCATAAAGCAAGCCCTTGCCCGCAAACGCGCTCCGGTCAAAGGCAATTGAAACACCACCGGAAACCAACCACCAACCTCATCCAGCCGCCGTTGCCCGGGCCGGTTCACCGCAACGAGTGTCGGTTTCCTTGGCCACCCAGTCCAGCCATTCGCTGAGCACGATCAGGGTCCACAACGCCCGCGCATGATCGGCCCGGTGCTCACAATGTTCCTCCAGCAATTCCAAGGCAACCGACCGTCGAATCCCAAGCGGACCGAATCGCTCATTGCCCAGGGCGGCCGTCGCCCAGTCCCGCAGCGGACCGCGCAGCCAGCGGCCGATTGGCACCGACAGGCCGCGTTTGCGCCGATACACAATTGTTTTCGGCAGGTAGCGCGTGGCGTAGCGCTTCAGAAAAACCTTGGTCGTAAAACCCCGGACCCGTTCATTGACCGGCAGGGTCGCGGCAAAGTTCATGACGCCTTCATCCAGGAACGGCGCCCGAAGTTCAAGGGCGGAACTCATGCTGGCGCGATCCGCCTTGGTCAACAATCCCTCGGCCAGCGAGACCTCCAAATCCCGGCGTTGCACCCGGTCCAGCAACAACCCGCTGCCGTCGTCGTCTTCAGGCGACGCCGGCTCCACACCCAACCGCAATAGAATTTCCGGGGTGATGTTGGACAACCACAACTTGTGGCGGGTCATGCCGTCCAGTTCGGTTCCCTGAACAAATCGTTTGAGCAGGTACGAGACGGTGATTTTTTTCTCGCTGGGCGGCAGCGCCGTGATAGCCCGGCGAATAATCGCCCGGACCCAAACAGGCAGCCGGGCAAATCGTTCGGCGATGCCTGCGCCGATATATGTCGGATAACCGCCGAAGAGTTCGTCCGCACCCTCCCCCACCAGGGCCATCTTCACGTCCTGGGCCGCCCGCCGCGCCAGCAGGGCCGTGGGCAGCCACGCCGGGTCCGCCAGCGGTTCACCGACCGTCCGGATCAAGGTGGACAGCGCCTCCGGAAAATCGCTGGGACGGACCCAGACCGGCACGGTGTTCATGTTCAACGACTGCGCCACGGATTCGGCAAACGTTCCTTCATCGTACGAGTCGTCCTCAAAGCGCAAGGTGTAGGCTGTCAACGGCCGCTTGGGATGCAACGACCGGGTGACGGCGGAAACCAGCGACGAATCAACCCCACCGCTGAGGAACACGGCAAAATCCACGTCCACATCGCTCTGCCGCCGGACTGCCTCGCGGAACACGCCGTCGAATGCTTCGAGTGAAGGCGGTTGTTTGGCCGACCCGGTGACGTTCCAGCGCCAGTATCGGGCATGGTTGATTCCCCGGGCATCGAAACGAACCATGCTGCCGGGTGCAACCTTTCGTATGCTGTCAAACGGCGCGTCGGGCGAGGCAAACAGACCGAACTGAAGGTATCGGTGCAACGCAGCACGCGCAAAGGTCACCGGCAATTTGTTTCCGGAAACGATGCTGGCAATTTCCGTGGCGAAAATGACGCTGTCCGCCGTTTGCGTGTAGAACAACGGACGTTCGCCCGCGCGATCGCGCACCAGCAGGAGACGGCGTTCGCCTGGATCCCACACGCCGATGGCAAAAGCGCCCTGCAACCGGCTGGCGAAATCCTCGCCGAGTTCCAGGTACATGCCCGGGATGACCGCCACATCGGTGGCCTGCTTGACCGGCCGGCCGCGTTCCGCCAGCCAGCGGCGCAACTCCCGATGATTGTCAATTTCCCCATTGCACACCGCCACCACGCCGCTGGCCGCATCCACCATCGGCTGGAGGCCGTCGTCTCCGCCGCGGATCGCCAGGCGCGTCACGCCCATCACCGCCGACGCCGAGGAATCCATGTTGACGGCATCGGGACCGCGATGCGACAGGGCCTGCAACATTGCACGGGCGCGGAGCCGGGCCGATTCCGGTTCCCGCAATCCGCCGATGCTGACGATGCCGCAAATCCCGCACATGCTGAAAATCCTACGGCGGCGGCAAAAGGACGCCAAGATAAAGCGGCGTCAGTTGTTGAACAGTGGCGCCACGTTTTATAGCAATGGCTTGCAGAACCGGCTGGTCTTGTCCCTTGGCGCGGGCGATCAGATACACCGCGTGGTTCCGGCCGGCCAGCCATTGGTCCAGTCCATCAAACGGCACCACGTTCGTCGGCCAGGCCTGTTCGCCCTTCAGGCAAAAAAGAATGTAGTTGCTCGTCAGCTCATTGCCGTCCTTGGTGATCAAGGTCCCGGTGCGCCCCAGGTAAAATGGCAGACCGTTGGGAAAACATTTCACGAAGGCGAGTTCCGTGTCCGGCGATAGCGCCGGCATCTGTTGAGCTAGTTTCCGAGCCGACTTGCCGTCGAATACCACCTCGATTTTTCCCAAGTTCACGTTGGTCAGCAGGAGCGGGAACAGGGCGAAGCAGGCGAAACAAACTCTGACGTCGCGCCGGTAGCGGGCGAACAGGCCGGCGGCGGCGAACACCAGAAACAAAATAATGGGTGCGGCGATATGCCGGCCCAGCTCGTCAGCCTCGGCGACCGGGATGCCCAGCCGTCCGGCCTGCGAATGCGCCAAAGGTGCCAGCACCGCCACCGCAATCACCGCGACGAGACAAAGGACCGAGAACCCGATGGCGGCGCGCCGCACAATAAGCGCCGCCTTCCCGTCCGGATTCGTCAGCGCCAGGTCGAACAGCCGCGCCACCAGAATGCCGCAGGCCACCGTCACGCTGAGAATGTAACCCGGCAGCTTCGAGTGCGAGAGCGAGAAGAAAACTACCACCACCACCGCCCAGACGATGCAGAGGCGATCGGCCGCGCGCGTTTTGGTCCATCGGAGTTTCCACGCCGCCATGCCCGCCTCCGGCAGCAGCAGGCTCCAGGGAAAAAACATTCCCGCCACAATCAGTAGATAGAAATAAAAAGGTTGGCTGCGGTGAAAACTCGCCGTGGTAAACCGGTGAAAGGATTCCTCGACGAGTCCGTAATACGGAAAATCCCGGTGTACCAGGGAAAGCCCGATGAACCACGGCAGCGTCACACCAAAGAACACCAGCAGGTTCCACGGCGAGAAATAACGTTTCACGACGCCCTTGCGATTTTCGATGCGGTGAAACACGAACAGCACCAGCGTGGGAATGAGAAAACCCACCGGCCCTTTCACCAGCGTCGCCAGCCCCGCCGCCGCGGCGCCAACCAGATACCAGCCGCGCCGCGCGTTGCCTTCGGACGCTTCCGCCCGGTAACCGGCAAAGATGGCCGCCGACGTGAAGAAAGCGAGCGCGATGTCAAAAATCACGGTCCGCGCAAGCACCAGGAAGAGCGGCATGCTCACTACCACCATGACGGCCAGGGCGGCGCACCGGAAACCGTGTTCGCGGCGGCAGAAGAGGTAGGCCAGTCCCAGCAACCCCAGCCCGAACGCAGCCGAGGGAATGCGCGCGGCCGTCTCGGAATCGCCAAAGGCGGCCAGCGACAGGGCGACGGCCTTGAAGTAAAACGCCGGTTTGTCGAGATAATCAATGCCGTTGTAGGTGGGCACCAGCCAGGCGCCCGATAGCTTCATCTCGCGGGCCACCTCGGCATTTCTCCCCTCGTCGGGTTGCAACAGCGGCAAGGTCCCGAGCCGGAAACAAACGGTCATCCAAGCAACCACCAAGGCCAGCAAAATCCATGCGGCTTCCGTTTTCGGGGACAACAATGAGCGGCGCGGTTCGATGCGCGCAATCTACCAACACCGCTCCGCAACGCAAGTGTGTTGCCGTCCAATCCCCTTCCCAAAATGCGCAATATTAAAAGCCGGCAACGCTTTCGGGTTTGCTTCTGGCGGGAACTTCTCTTATTGCTTGCGCATCCGAATTGCGTGAAGAGAAAAGTAAAATGGATCCTGGCCGCGCTCATCGTGGTGTTTGCCCTGCTGCAGTTCGCCAATCCGCCGCATACGAACCCGCCCGTCGTGCCGGGACACGATTTGATGGCCACCAGTCCGCCGCCGTTGCCCATTGCCGCCATGCTCCAGTCCGCGTGTTATGATTGCCACTCCGACAAGACCCGATGGCCGTGGTACAGCCGCATCGCCCCGGTGTCGTGGCTGATTGCCAGCGACGTAAACGAGGGCCGCCAACACATCAATCTTTCCGACTGGCCGGTCGAATTTCCGGAGCGCGCTGCGAAACGGCTGGAACGCATGAGCGAGGAAATTGATTATGGCAACATGCCGCCCGCCAAATACACCCTGCTTCACGCCAATGCCCGGCTCACCCAGGATCAGCGCAAAACCCTGACGGACTGGCTGGACCAGGAAGCCGCGCGGTTGAAAACCACGGTGACGAACAAATGATATTATGCTGTACAGTGAATTAGTTCCTGCCGTCGAAAAATCCCAACGGTTGATGGTGATCCTGCACGGTCTGGGCGACAGCCTGGAAGGCTGGCGCTGGTTTCCCGAGGTGATGAACCTGCCATGGCTGAATTACCTGCTCGTCAACGCGCCCGACGAATACTACGGCGGCTACTCGTGGTTTGATTTGAATGACATGAGCCCCGGCGTTCACTCCAGCCGGAAATTGCTGCTGGACCTGCTGGACGATTTGCGCACCAAGGGTGTGCCGGCCGAACAAATCACTCTTGGCGGTTTTTCGCAGGGCTGCCTCATGGCCGTGGACGTCGGGCTGCGCTATCCGCACCGGCTCGCGGGCATTGTCGGCATCAGCGGCTGGATTTACGACACGGAAAAACTGTTGCAGGAGCTTCCGCCCGTGGCACGCCAGCAACGGCTGCTCATGACGCACGGCACCGGCGATCCTATGGTTCCCATCACCAAGGTGCGCCCGCAAATCCCGGTGCTCAAGGCCGCCGGCCTGTCCGTCGAATGGCGCGAATTTAACAAGGCCCACACCGTCGCCGGCGAGGAGGAGATTTCCGTCATCCGCGAATTTGTCCGCGCCGGTTATTCCGGTGTCGTGGGGAAATAACCGGCGCGGTCGTGTCGCCACGCAGGGACACGGAGCCCCGCCATGCGGGAGGGAAGAATCACTCCATTGACGATATCTGATTTAAGATTGACGCGTCCTTACGCCATCCCGCGAATCGCGTAAATCGCACATCGTAAATCGAAAATAACGATCACACTTCCACTTCGCGGCTGGCGCCGGGCATCCAGATTTGTTCCGGACGCGGCGTGCCGGCAGCCTGCCAGTCCATCGCGCGCCCGACGATGTCGCGCATCTGGTCGAACCACCAGCCAGCGCGGGCGATGCGTCCTTCCCGCCGCGCGGCGTGCGGACGGGGTTGCAGGCCGTTGAAACCGAGTTCCAGTTGATTGTCTGTCGCATTTGTCATAATTGAACCTTTCGTTGTGCGACATCCTGACAGAGGAGGTTGGACATTGGCTGTCCAAGCTAAAATAAAACCGGGAGTATGTACTTAACGCAAATTGACTGGAAATTAAGCGATTTTGAAATTGGGATGCGCGATTTGCAGTTTACGTATCTTTCCGCCAGCTCCACACCCTTCGTTTATCGTAAATCGAAATCACTGCTCGCTGATCGTAATCGTGTCGCCGGCTTCCAGTGACACGACGTGGCCGTTGAGCAGGTCATTGGGATCAATGCTGACGCTGACACCATTCCGGGAGAGGGTGATTTCCTTCGGATTGTCGCTGCCGGTGTATTTGGCTGTGGCAATGGCCTGGGCGAGCGTCAATCCTTCCACCCATGGCACTTCGGACTTTTCCACCGGACCGACAATGAAAACAAAGGTGCCCGCAGGCTGGACCGCCTTCATTGTGGCCAGCGCATCATTCTGACCGGCCAGGTAGGCCGCCCGTTCCCGCGCCCGGGCCTCGGACCGGGTAACACAACCGCTCAATGTGGCGACAATCAAAAACGCAGCAATGCAACCGATGAAAAGCGATGCCACGGACCTGTTCATTTTACTCCTGCTTCTTGAGAATTTTCCCAAATTCGCCTTCGACCGGTTCAATTTCGATCCGGTGTCCATCACGGGCGCCCGGCGGCGGTGGCGTGAAACTTTTGGCCTTGGGTTCCGGCTTTGGCGCGGCAATCGCCGGCATCAGCGGCGCGGCCACAAACGCGGTCTCGGTCGTCTCGCTGTCCGGCGGCTCCGCATCCTGGCCGGGCGTGAAGAAATTCGTCCGGGTCTCCAGCCACTTGACATACCGTTGATAACTCCACATCCCGTGGTCGGCGCCGGTTTCAATGGCGGAGGCAATTTTGAAAAATTCGCGCGTGCGGATGAAATTCTTCACCGCGTGTGTCGCCACGAGAATTTCGCATTCGGGAACGCGGATGTTCAAGTCCGGTCGAAAGCGCAGGCGCTGCGAAACGACCGCCACCAGACAATCGGCCAGTTGCGCGCTCACCGCCCCTTGAATTTCCGCCGGGAAGGCCGAGACCACACGTTGCAGGGCTTCGGCACAGCTCGACGAATGGACCGTGGCCAGCACCAGGTGCCCGGTTTCCGAGGCGCTCAGCGTCAGGCGCATCGTCTCCGGATCGCGCATTTCACCGACCATCAACACGTCGGGATCTTCCCGCAGCGCGTCCAGCAAGGCCTGCTCAAAACTCGGCGTGTCGCGCCCAACTTCGCGCTGCCGGATGTAGGACCGGCGCGGACGAAACGAGTATTCAATGGGGTTTTCCACCGTGACGATGTGCCGGGTCTCGGTCAGGTTGATTTCCTGAATCAAAGCCGCCAGGGTCGAAGATTTGCCGCTGCCGGTCGCGCCGCTGACCAAAATCAACCCGTGCGTATTTTTAACGAGCTTCTTGAAATCCGGATGCAGGTTGAGCTTTTCAATCGTGGCCTGAAAGGAACCGAGCAGGCGGATCGCCAGCCCCACGCCGCGCGATGTCTGCAAAATGTTGATCCGGCAGCGGACGCCCCGGATGGTCTTGGACAAGTCAAACGAACGCCGCTCCAGAAAAACTGGCCACTGGTCCTCGCCGATGAGTCCCCGCGCCAAGGCCGCCAGGGATTTCGGGGCAATCGGTTCGCCGGAAATTTTCAGCGCGCCGCGAATGCGCAACGCCGCCGGCATCCCGGCCTCCAGGTGCAAATCACTGGCGCCGCTGCCCGCCGCTGATTCAATGAGTGTCTCCAATTCCATTCGTTCCAGCTTATTGAACAATGTAACCGGTGAAAAGTTCTTTGGTTAAAGTAATATGTCCCATCCAATCCGCCAGTGTTGCCTGTGACCGTCAAACCACCCGGACGGATTGCTTCCACGCCGCGACCGCCGTTTTGATGTCCGTGCCGCAACTGGCCCGCGGTTTCACGAATCGCGGCGTGAACCAGGGGAACAGTCCGACCAGGTCCGGCGTCACCAAAATCTGTCCATCGCAATCATCCCCGCTGCCGATGCCGATGGTGGGAACCGGAATGCTTCTGGAGATTTCCTTCGCCACCGCCGGCGTGACCAGTTCGAGGACGATGGCAAACGCGCCGGCTTCCGCCAGCGCCTTCGCGTCATCAAGCAGCTTCTGATGTTCCGCGTCATTCTTGCCTTTGACGTGATAACCGCCCTCCTCCAGCACATGCTGCGGCAGCATCCCCAGATGTCCGCAAAACGGAATGCCGACGGCGATGATGGCTTTGACCTGCGGCAAAATTTCACGTCCGCCTTCCGCCTTCACAAATTCCGCGCCCATCGCGACCAGTTGTCCGGCATTGGCCACCGCCGCGTCAATCGTACCGTAACTGTTGAACGGCAGGTCCGCGCCCAGCAGGGCTTTCGGCTTTGCACGGGCGGCCGCGCGGACGTGATGCTCCATGTCCGCCATTGTCACCTGCGTCGTGTCGGGATACCCCAGCACCACCATGCCCAGCGAGTCGCCGACAAGGATCAGCGGAACCCCCGCCTCGTCGAGCAGCTTCGTCATCGGAAAATCGTAGGCCGTAAGCGCGGCAACTTTTTCGCCGCGGGCCTTCATGGCAAGGATGGCAGCAACGGTAATTTTGGAAGGATTCATTCTTGGAGCCGTAACCATTTGGTGGGGTGAGGCTCCTGAAGAGCCGTCTTCAATCCAATGCACCCAGACCGGCTCGCGGGGACGCTCGCCCCACCAAAAATTGAAAGTGTGCCATGGCCGCAATCGCCGATGACATGCTTCTTGTTTAAGTTCATCCGGATTTACCTGTGGCCAAGACTTTTCACCAGTTCCTCCGGCGAAGTCGTTGCCGTGCCGACCTTGCCAACGACGATGCCAGCGGCGTGATTGGAAAGAATCGCCGCCTCAACCGGAGACGCGCCCGCGGCAATGGCCAGCGTAAACGTCGCGATGACCGTGTCGCCCGCACCCGAAACGTCGAACACTTCCTGCGCAACGGTCGGGATGTGAAACGGCTTCTGTCCGCGCTGGCACAGCAACATGCCCAGTTCGCCCAGCGTGACCAGCAGCACCGCCGGGCGCAATTCGTTGAGCAATCGTTCCGCGACGAGCAGAAGATTCTTGTCGGCCAGCGGATTCGCATTGCGCGTTTCGTCCGGCAGATTGGCCAGCTCGAACGCCTCCTTGCGATTCGGCGTGATCAACGAGAGACCGCTCAGATTCAACTGGTGCACCGGCTTGGGATCGAAACTCAGCCAGATGCCGCGCGCGCGGCAGAGCGTTTTGATTTCATTCAACAGGGGCTGCGTGACCACGCCCTTGCCATAATCGCCGACAATGACGGCATCAGCTTTTGGTAGTCTTGATTTTAATTCGACGAGCAAACGGCCGGTCAAACGTCCATTCAGGCCGTCGCGTGTTTCACGATCAATGCGCACCATCTGCTGTTTTTGCGCCACGACGCGGGTTTTGACGCTGGTATGCCGCGCCGCGTGCGCAACCAGTCCGCCGCAGCCGATTTTCTGTTCGTTCAACAAGCCCCGTAACCGGCGACCAGCATCGTCGGTGCCAATCGCGCCAAAAATTTCCGTGCCCACGCCCAGTGAGGTCAGGTTCCGCGCAACGTTGGCCGCGCCGCCGGGCATGAAACTTTCGCGCTCGAAATCCACCACCGGCACCGGCGCCTCCGGGGAAATGCGCGACACGCCGCCCCAGATGAACTGGTCGAGCATCACGTCGCCCAGAACCAGCACCCGGGTTTTCGTCGCGGCCGCCAGGATTTGCCGCGCCCGCACGGAAGACAATGTTTTTGCACTCATTTTAGTTTGGCCACAGATGAACACAGATTGCACCCGGATGAAAATAAAAACATTCCGGCTGAAATCATTTGTGTTTCATCTGCAAAAAAATGTGGCCCGATTCAATCCAAAAAGGCCGTCAGCGGGCTGGTGGCACTGGCGGTTTCCTGCGCTGTGCCGAGGCCGGCTTCAAACGCCGCGCGCCCGGCCTCCACGGCCATCTTGAACGCGACCGCCATGCGATTCGGATCGCTGGAGACGGCGATGGCGGTGTTGATCAGCACGGCATCCGCGCCCAGCTCCATCGCCTCGGCCGCGTGGCTCGGCGCGCCCAGGCCGGCGTCCACGACCACCGGCACCGTGGCCTGCTCGATGATGATGCGAATCTGTTCCCGCGTCTGGATGCCGCGATTCGACCCGATGGGCGATCCCAGCGGCATCACCGTGGCGACGCCCACATCCTGCAGCCGTTTCGCCAGCACCGGGTCGGCGTTGATGTAGGGCAGAACGGTGAAACCATCCTTCACCAAAATCTCGGCGGCTTTGAACGTCTCAACCGGATCGGGCAGCAGGTAGCGCGGGTCGGGATGAATTTCGAGTTTGACCCATTTCGGCAGACCTGCGGCGGCGGCTAGCCGGGCGAGACGCACGGCTTCCTCGGCATTCATCGCGCCGCTGGTGTTGGGCAGCAGCAGGTATTTTTTGGGGTCAATGAATTCCAGGATGTTCGCGAACGGGTCGCTTTTGCCGCTCAAATCGGCGCGGCGGAGAGCGACGGTAACCATTTCCACGCCGCTGGCGGCGAGGGCGTCGCGCATCGCTTCGGGCGACGAAAATTTTCCGGTGCCCATGATGAGCCGCGACCGGAAAATCCGGCCGGCGATGACCAATGGCTGGTTGGCAAACGACATTGCCATCAATTTAAGAAATTGCGCCGGTTTGTCGAGGATTGGAAAAATCCGGCGCGCTCGGGGTGACGTGCCCACCGCTGAATTTCACCGGCGACCTTCGTCCGCTTTCCGCTTTCCGATTTGCGCGCGGACTGACAGAATCCTCGTCAATCGTAAATCTTAAATCATAAATTGAGAAATGTTCCGTCCGTGCATTGACCTGCATGAAGGCAAAGTGAAGCAAATCGTCGGCGGCACGCTCGGCGAGCCGTCCGCGTTGCACACGAATTTTGTCTCCGACCGCTCCGCCGCGTGGTTCGCCGAACTTTACAAGCGCGACGGCCTGGCGGGCGGCCACGTCATCCAGCTCGGTCCCGGCAACGAGACTGAGGCCCGCGCCGCGCTCGCGGCGTTTCCCGGCGGACTGCACATCGGCGGCGGCGTCACCGCGCAAAATGCGCGCGGCTGGCTCGACGCCGGCGCCTCGCACGTGATCGTCACCAGCTGGGTCTTCCGCGAAGGCCGCGTGGATTGGGAACGACTGGGTGAACTGGTCAAGACCATCGGCAAAAGCCGGTTGGTGCTGGATTTGAGCTGCCGCAAGCGCGGCGAGAATTATTACATCGTCACCGACCGCTGGCAGAAATTCACCGACGTCGTCATCGCGCCGGAAACGCTTCAAAAACTGGCCGGCAGTTGCGCGGAATTTCTGGTGCATGCCGTGGACGTGGAGGGCTTGTGCCGCGGGATTGACCGCGAGTTGGTGGAAAAGCTCGGTGAGTGGTCGCCGATCCCGACGACTTACGCCGGCGGCGCGAATTCGCTGGCCGATCTGGATGAGGTCATGTGGCTGGGCCAGGGAAAAATTGACCTGACGATCGGCTCGGCGCTGGACATCTTCGGCGGCACCGGCGTGAAATACGAGGACTGTGTAAAATTCAACCGCCGCCAGAAATGAATTCCAGCGGCGGTTGATGGAGAACAATTTTTATTACTTGGCCGCTTCCAGCTTGGTGACGGTCATCATTTCCTTGCCGTCCTTTTCCGTGACGGTGCCGGTGGCGGTTACATTCTTGGAATCGCCGTGGCAGACCTCTCCGTGCATGGCGTCGCTCACGTCATTTTTCGCCAGGTAATAATTGACGGTCTTGCCGTCCTGTTTCACCTGGATGACGTTCTGGCAAGTATCGGTCTCGTGCAGGGTGCATTTGCCGCAGACCATCGAGCCGGTGATGGTGACTTCCTTGCCCGCCGCGTCAGCCGCAAGCAAGCGCGAGGTGGAAACCGCCAGCAACAGGGCGGCGACCGCTAGAAATATAATGGATTTTTTCATGGTTTATTGGTTGGTTTGATGTTCAGGAGTAAGACACCACGGTTAATGATTTTGTTCAACTTAATTAATACCCGGTTTCCACCGCAGGCGGCTTCAAGGCAGGACCTGGACGCGATAAAAACGGACACCGTTGGTGGCGGTTACGTCGAGGTATTGCATATTGGTGCCGGCGGCAGTGACGGCCAGACCGTTGCTTAACCATGAGCCGGCCAGAAGATTGGTGCGGCTGAACACCTGATAATTCTTGCCGGCGACGCTCAGCCAGCGGACGGCCGCGCCGCTGTGACTGTTCGTCGGCGACAGCAATTTGAAGATGGACGCGGCGTTGGTCGGATTGGTCCCGGCGATGTATTCGGCCAGGTTGTTCATGCCGTCGCCATCAGGATCGGCGGTGGGCGCCGCATTGGACGCAGTGAACACCGGGAAATATGTGCGTTGAAACGCATCATCCAGCCCGTCAAAATTGTAATCCAAAACTGCCGGCCGGATTTTAAGATAGCCGTTGGCGTAGGCGAAGTTGGTGCCCTGCTGCACGATGAACGTGCGGAGTCCGGGCGTGGCATTGCTGGCAATGCTGATGGAAACCGAGATGAAATTCAGGCCATATTCGGGAAAAGGATCCGCGTCGAAGGTCGGAGCGCCCAGCGTCAAACCGTCGCCGGTAATGGTAAAGCTTGCTCCGCTCGTCGGCAGATTGCTCGAAGCCACACCGATGGTGTAATTGCTCTGGCCGACAACCATGGCGGCCGGCATTGAACCCCAGGAATAAGTGTTGGCGGCGGCCGTCGGCATGCGAATATTGGTGATGCGAAACAGTTCAGCATTCGTGAGAACCGTGAAATTAACCACGTTCGTGCCGTTGGCAATCACGGTCACGGACAAGTTGGTGGTAGGCAGAAACGAAGTGTTGGCGTTGTTGTAAACGGGGCTGATGTCAGGTCCGGTACACAGCGAATCAATGCCCCGCGTGGCGGCCGGGTCGAGCGGGCTGACGCGCAGGCGATAAGTGCCGGGTGGAATCGCGTTCATCGCATAATTGCCATTGGTCCAGGTGAGCGTACCGGTAAAGTCATTGCTGCCCACCGTATCCTGCGCAACGACAATGGCGCCAATCACAGGCTTGCCATTCAACGTCACCGAACCCTTGATGGCACCAAAGCTCGTCAGATTGGTGGCATATAAATATCGCATGGCGGTGATGTCATCGCTGCTCGCACCATCCTGGACGTTTACGCCCGAGTTGCCGGCAAAAAACATTGTGGCCCCGCCCAACGGCGAGTGGCTGAGTCCCAGAAAGTGGCCGAGTTCATGCAGGGCGGTGGACTCGACAAAGTAGTTCGGATTGTTCGGATCAAAAAAGTCGGTGTACCACTGGAATTCATCGCCGTTGAAAACGATGTCGGCCTGGAGGAGTTCGTTGCTCGTCACGGTGAAGGAGGCATAAGTCACGCCTAACGCGCCGCTGATGTTGTCATTGCCACCGTTGACAAACGTGGTGCCCTTGACCCAGTAAATGATGTTAGTGTTGTCGGAGGTGTTTATGTCCACCGGCGGATTCACCAACCCGGCTTCTTCAAACTTGATCACGGTGTTGGAGATGGCCTGCCACTGGCCGATCGCGGCGCGGACACTGTTCAGCTCCGCCACTTTGTTGGTCGTGGAATAACCGTCCGAGGCCAGGAAATAACGGAGCGCGTGCGTGCTGCGGTTCATGACGTTCGTGGGCACGGCGCTGTTGGGCGAGAGAAAGTTCCAATGCTCGGCGTTAGTGAGGGAATTATAATTCAAGACATAGGCGTGCGCCGTCAGTCCGGCGCCCAGCAATATCGGCAAGACCCAGCGAATGGTTTTCATCGCGTCACCCGTTTGACCTGTTGTTTGAGTTCGGTCACCGATAAAAACGCGGATGGGTCGCGTGGGTTGCCGGCGGCCGGTTCCGGAGCGCCGTGAAAAAGATTGTTGGCAAATTTTTCGCCGGTCTGCTGGTCGCGCCAGACGTGAAATTTTCCCTGCGCCAGGCCGATGGTCACCGGTTCGTCTCGTGGATTGAGCACCAGAAACGCCACGAACTCTTCGCCGGGCTCGTATTGAACATTGCCCGAAACCTCCTCGCGCACGTCACCCACCGTACCACCGCCTTGAACGATGGTGAGGGCATTCGGCGAAGCATTGGTCGGCAGCGCGCCTTTCCAGACCTCGCTCACGCAGATATTGACCCTGGTGTAAATCCGGCCCTCGTCGTCACGCAGTGAGGTTTTGTCCAGCACCGTCCCTTGAACAATCAAGTCGGCCTTGCGCGTCAATTCGTCAACCGTCAGCGGGCGCATGATGACCGCGCCTGCGTCGGATAATTTGAGGAAAAGCAATCCAACCGCCAATAGCCAGCAACCTTGTAATCTCATGCCGGGAACGTAGCATGTTTTACGCCAGCCCTTCACCCGCGCAATTCCGCCTCAATCGGGATTTTGCTGCTCGGAAAACAGCTCGGCAACCGCGATTTGAAATTCAGGTATCAATGCCTCCGCCAGCAATTCATTGCCGGCCAGGATGTTTTTCAGCACCAAGCCGAATGGTGTGCTATGATAAACCTCAACATTATCGTAGCGCGGATCCACCATCCACAGCCGCGGCACGCGAATGTCCTCGTACACCTGCTTTTTGATGAACGTGTCGGTGTGGTGATCGTCCCGGCTGACCACTTCCACCGCCAGCCAGAGTTTGCCCGTGGCCACGGTCACAAGCGCGAGGTCCGGACACAACAGTGTCGTCCGGGAAATGCGGATCTGGGTGCGGGGAGGGAGCAGCCGGGCACTGGCGAGATTTGTGACGCCGGCGGTCATCACCGCGTGCAGGCGGTCGCAAATCATTTCGTGGCGGGTACCCGGCGCCGAACGCACCAGCGACCCGCCATCCAGGATTTCCTCGTACGGCTGGCTCACGGACAACAGCAAAGCAGCGTTTTATGCGGGCGGCAAGCGGCCTTTTTTATTTAAAACAGAACTTGTCAAATGTTCCGTACACCGCTATTCTCTGCGCCCTTTTGATAAATATATGGCAGTAAAAATTCGCATGAAGCGCGTTGGGGCCAAGAACGCTCCGGTGTTTCGCATTGTGGTGGCTGACGGTCGCAGTCCGCGCGACGGCAAGTTCATCGAGGAAATCGGCACCTACCAGCCGTTGAAGCAGGGCGACAATTTCACGCTCAAGCTTGAGCGCGCGCTCTACTGGGTCGCCAAGGGCGCCCAGCCGAGCGAAACCGTCGCCAGCCTCATCAAGAAGGCCGGCAAGGCGGTCCCGGCAGCCGCCTGAGAACAACCCCTTTTGTGCGATGCAGGCGTTTCTGGAATACGTCGTCAAAGGCCTCGTGCAGCATGCCGACGCGGTGAGCATCACCCCGGTGGAACGCGGAGGCGTGACGGTCTATGAACTGCGCCTGGACCCGCAGGATGTGGGCAAAATCATCGGCCGCCAGGGAGTGACGATCAACGCGATCCGCTCGTTGCTGCTGGCCGGCAGCGCCAAGAAGGGCCTGCGCTGCTCGGTGGAAATTGTCGAGGACGGTAAAAAATCGTAATCGTCCCCGTTTTCGTCCTCGTCGTCGAATTTTCGATTGAGAGCATGAAAACGACGACGAGAACGAGCGCGAAAATGAAAATTGACGTGCTCACTTTGTTTCCGGCGATGTTCGCCGGGCCGCTGGACGAAAGCATCGTCAAACGGGCGCGCGATGCCGGTCGGTTGGATTTGAAAATCCACAACCTGCGCGACTGGACGCATGACCGGCACAAGACCGTGGATGACCGGCCGTTTGGCGGCGGACCCGGCATGTTGCTGAAGCCGGAACCGCTTTACGAAGCGGTGGAAAGTTTGAAGCGCGAGAAAACGCGCGTGATTTTATTGTCGCCCGGCGGACGGAAGTTTGACCAGCGCATCGCAGGCAAGCTGGCGCAACTGGAAGAGTTGCTGCTCGTGACCGGTCATTACGAGGGTTTTGACGAGCGCGTGCGAGAAGGGCTGGCCGACGACGAATTGTCCATCGGTGATTACGTGCTGACGAACGGCGCGCTGCCGGCGATGGTGGTGATTGATGCGGTGACGCGGCTGTTGCCCGGGGTTTTGGGCGACGACGAAAGTTCGCACGACGAATCGTTCAGCCACGGGCTGCTGGAATATCCGCAATATACGCGGCCGGCGGAATTTCGCGGGATGAAGGTTCCGGACGTTTTGGTTTCCGGCAACCACGCCGAGATCGAAAAATGGCGGCGGGAGCAGGCAAAGTTGCGGACACGGGAACGAAGACCGGATTTGTTGAAATAAAATTTATGAACCAGGCATTACAAGAAAAAATTGAATCGGAACAGTATCGCAAGGACGCCGCGAATTTCGCGGTGGGCGATTCGGTGAAAGTACACACCAAGGTCGTCGAAGGCGACAAGGAACGCATCCAGATTTTCTCGGGCGTTGTCATCGGCAAGCGCGGACATGGTTTGAACGAGACGTTCACCGTCCGCCGCATCAGCTATGGCGAAGGCGTCGAGCGCGTGTTCCCGGTGAACTCGCCGCGCGTGGACAAGATCGAAGTCGAGCGCCAGGGCTCGGTGCGCCGCGCCAAGCTCACCTACCTCCGCAAACGCCTCGGCAAGGGTGCGACGCTGGTCAATGAAAAGCAGGAAAAGGTAGTGGAAGCGCCGGCGAAATAATTTCGCGGACTCCTTTCATTCGAGGCGGGGCGTTTGCCCCGCTTTTTTTGCTTCTCTTTCATGGCCGTTGTGATAAGTTGTATTTATCATGAACCGGATTTCTGTTCAATTTCTGGATCAAGGACTTCACCGCGTGCTGTTCGATGCGATGCCCATGCCCGTTTTCGTGGTGGACAAGGATGTCAGCGTGCTGGAATACAATCAGGCTGCCGCCGGTCTGGTTGAATCGGAAAAGACGGCGATATTGAACCGGTACGGCGGTGACGTCTGGCAGTGCCTGCATGCAGCGGAGAAACTGGAAGGCTGCGGCCAGGCTGCCGCCTGTAAAAATTGCGTGGTGCGGGAATCCGTGCGCGCGGCAGCGGCGGGACACCAAGTCACCCGGCGATGGGCGGAGATGGACCTGATGCTCAAGGGCAAGCCAGCCAAAATGAACCTGCGGGTAAGTTGCCAGCCGTTTACCTACGGGAAAAATTCCCTGGTCCTCCTGATCCTCGAAGGTCTGAACGATTAGGAGGATTTGAACAATAAGGAAACAGGACGGGCTTTCGCCCGCCCTGCATTGAGAACTTCTTAATCCAAACTTCCAGCCATTATGGCTGGTGCAGAATGTAGAATCGCTGCGGGTTGTTCGTCGCCTGCGGATCGGTGAACTGATACTGTCCAGCCGGGCCTTCGGTGGGCTGGCCCAGGTTTGACCATTGGCCTATTGGCAACGTCAGGTTGGTCGTGGCATACACCGAGAAGCTCGTGCCCGGTGTGTAATTGAAGCTGAAATGCAACCCATTGTTTCCGTACGACATTCCGCCCAAGGCTGCAAGCGTGGTGAAGTTCGTATCGCTGCCGAAGCTGCTACCTGCGCTGTTAACGGTTATGATTCGATAATGATAGGTGTTCCCTGCCGATAATCCGCCAACGAGGCTCGCCACGGGAACGGCATTCATGCCCGGAAGCAGTACGTTGGTCTGGCTCAAACTGCCATAACTGGCTGTCGGCCCATACTGAAACCAATACAAATTCGTGCCGCCGCCCGGATTGATCGCACCATCAAAGACGGAGCTGCCAGCGGTGATATTGGAGGCTGCCAGCGTTACTGCGGTCGGCGCGGTTGCCAGCGTCGTAAAGGTACTGTCAGAATTCGTGATATTTCCACCCACGCCATTGTTTACAATTTCCCGGAAATGGTAGGTTGTATTGGTCGTTAATCCGATAATGGTAAAGCTTGCCGGCACCGCCTTTACGCCGGCAGCCAGGATATTTGTCAGCGTTGTGCTGCCGTAGCTCGTGGTCGTTCCGTACTGGAACCAATACAACGTGGCTGATCCGTTCGGATTGTTGGTCGCATTCAGCGTGGCATTTGTTGTGGTGATTTGCGTGGCGTTGCCGGCTACTGCTGTCGGAGCCGCCAGCGCCGAAGTGGTAAAGTTGGTGTCCGCGCTAAAGACGGTCGCTCCCACTCCGTTGAGGGCCACGAGCTGGTAATGATAGGTCGTGTTCGGCGACATCCCGGCACTGACAGCCAGGCTGACATTGTTCGACCCGGTTAACGCCGCCAAAATGGTCGGGCCCGTGGCAGTGCCATAGCTGGTCGTCAGGCCCCAATTGAAATAATAAGTCGTAACCGCATTGCTTGGATACACCACGCCATTAAACGTCGCTCCAAGTTGATTGATGCTGGATGCCTTGCTGATCGTCACCGCCGGCGTCCCGGGAGTTGCAAAGGTGAGGTCTCCAAGGTTGGTGCTTATGCCGGCGCTGTTGCTCGCCCACAATTGGTAATGATACGTTGTAGCCGCTGCCAGCCCGCTGATACCGGCACTCACCGCCAATGTGAATGGCCCGGGAGCCATGAAGTTGGTGGCTGAATAACTGCCGTAGCTGGTGGTCAGACCATACTGGAAGTAGTAGGTCGTCGCCAACCCGCCTGGGTTGATTGAGCCATTCAAGACCCCATTGGTGGCAAGAACTGAGGCGGCCACATTCGTCACTATTGGAGCCGCAGTGGCTGTCAATTTATTGGTGGTCGCAGAAAAATTCAGATTATCAATCGCGATGCCCTGGGAGCTGCCCGCGCTGTTGGTATCCTGCCAGACCAGCCAGAGCGCAGAACCGGGCGCCCAATTGGTGATCGGCAAATTGTAGGCATCCACGCTGATTTGGTTCGAGGGCTGCGTGCCGTCCAGTATGTGCAGCTTTCCATCAGGACTGACCGGAAACACCGTCATCAGGCTGGTAAACCAGGCCGTCACGTTGGTGGGGTTGAGCACCGAGTTGTTGCCGGCGGGATCAACTTGATAGCCAATATTAAGCGGCTGCGAGCCGGGCTGTTGACGCCAAAGTTCAGCCAGATAATGCAAATTGATGTTGGACAGGGTGGTCGAGCTGTTGTTGATGAACTTGACTCCGAAGGCTGTGGGTCCGGTGGAGCTGGTGCTCAACAAGCCAAGCGCGCGATTCGTGATGCTGCTGCCGCTGACAACGGGAGTATTGTAACAGGCTCCTTCGCTGAT
>Ga0182030_10007585_pt1 | contig 22604 bp, 15 predicted proteins | sample 812S3MmetaG_FD_121299 | JGI IMG/M metagenome (GOLD analysis project Ga0182030, IMG submission 121299) | Permafrost microbial communities from Stordalen Mire, Sweden - 812S3M metaG (Illumina Assembly) | ecosystem: Environmental > Terrestrial > Soil > Wetlands > Permafrost | place: Sweden...
CTAGCGGGCGCCGTGCTAAGGGGGCGCCGTGCTAAGGGGCGCTGTTCAAGAACTCCAAGACGGCAGCCGCGGAACGCGCCGGAATTTCGATTTGCGGCAGGTGGCCGACCTGCCTGAAGGTAATGAGCTTCGAGCCAGGGATGGCCGCCGCGAACTTGGCCGCCGCCGCCGGCTCGATCAAAGGATCCTCGTCGCCCCACAGAATCAGGGTCGGCACTTTGATGGTGCCGAGCAGCGCCGCCGTAGCGGTGGACAAACCGCCCAGATTCACGTTCATGAGAATGGCACGATGTCCGGGAGCACGCTGAAACTCGGCCCAGCGATCGACCAGGGCCGTGGTTATCAGGGACTTGTCGTAGACATCCGTTCTTAAACCCTCGCGGATCAGAAAGCGATTGTCGATGTTGCGCAAGATCGCTTTGCCGATGGGGTATTGCAGGATCCTGAAAGCCAGGGGTACCTCGCCGGGAGGTTTGTCGTTGGCGAAGCCGGCCGCATCGACCAAGATCAAGGCATTGACCCGGTCGGGATGGCGCACGGCCAACTGCCACGCCACGCCGCCGCCCATCGAATTGCCCGCCACCGCGAATTTGGGCAGCGCCAGGGTCGCGGCGAAGCTAGCGACGAAGTCCGCCAGGGTATCGCCGCTCAGCACCGTATCCGGTGGCGCGCGCGTCAATCCATGGCCTGGAAAATCCAGACTGATGATGCGCCTGCGAGTATTGAGCTCTCGCACCCAACCTTCCCAACTGGTAAAGGAATCGCCGAATCCATGCAGCAAAACCAGCAGCGGCAGCGCTGGATCGCCCTCGTCCTGATAATGCACGTGGTAGCCGCCTGGCAGATCGACGAAATGCGAGGCGGCATCCGTGTACTTCGACTCGAGCGTCGCGTACGGGATATCCGGCCCGCGCAAAGACCACCACGCGACCACCACGACGACGATAAAAACGGCGGCAATGATGCCGAGTACCTTCAAGCGCGATGCCTCCGCGGATCAGTTTTTATAGCTTCAGTATTTATAGCTTACGCGAATCCCAAAGGTTGCAGGTTCACCCGCCTGAGCGACATCGGTGCCCGGCAGGAAAAAGTTGCGCGTTACGTCGTACGAGCGGTTGAAGATATTGCGTCCCCACAAGGTGAACTCCCACGGCGCTCCTGAGACGGGCGCCAGCGATATATTGGCGTTCGCGAGCCAGTACTTCGGGATGGTGAAAGCAGCACTGCCCAGCAAATAGAACTGGCTATACGTGTCGTGGAAGCTGTAATTCGATTCCGCCGTGATCTTGAAATTGCCGACATCGAAGGCGTAGCTGGCGTCGCCGCCATACGACCATTTGGGGAAGCTCAGCGGTCGACCGTCATAGTTGACTGGCGTGGGATCGCTGTTAAGAACGGTGCTCTGGTAGTAGCCCGCCGTATAGCCGGCGTATTGCGAGATGGACAGTCCCTGCAGCGGCTGCCATTGCACTTCGAGTTCGCCGCCGGCAATTCGCGAATTCGCATTGACGAAGCGGCCGACGTAGCTGGTCAGATAGGCCACCTTGCCGAGGATCTGCTCATCCGTGTAGTGATAATAAAATACCGACGAATTGACGCGCAGCGTATGCGTAACATCCGATTTCATGCCCACTTCGTAGGCCAGCAATTTCTCGGGCCTGAACGGATCGGCCTGTGCGGCTACCGGGGTGTTGTGCGCCGTGAAGCCGCCGGACTTCACGCCGCGGCTGATGCTGTAATAGAGCAAGGTATCGGCCACCGGGTGGTAGTCGAATTCCACCTTGCCCGACGGCAGATTCGATGTGATAGACCCGCCGAGCCCATCGGTATGAGTAAAGGAAGGAACCGGCGGTCCCACCACGATACCGGTGTTGAGGTTCTTGAGCTCGCGCGTCTCGTGATCCTCGCGCACACCCAAGAGCGCACCGAAGTAGTCGTTGAACTTATAGTTGACCTGGCCAAACTCACCCAGAGAATTGGCGTTCTGATCGTAGTGCGTCAGCAGTACCACCGGCTTGATTCCCGCAGGCAAGCCGATGTTGCCATCCGAGAAATCGGAGAAGAAATTCTCGTCGAGGCGCTGATCCGAATAGAACACGCCGCCCACCCAACTTAAGGGTCCGGTCCCCGTGGATTCCACCCGCAATTCCTGCGACAGCACATCGAGATTGCTGCGGAAGTATTCGTCCGAGTCTTCGTACCGGGTCGCGTCCCAGTCGCCGTATTCGCGCCTGATCATCTTGTTGTACGAGGAAACACTGACGATTTTCGCCGGGCCAAGATCGATATTGCCGGTCAGATCGACGCCCTCGTTGGAGTTGTTCAATCCCGGCTTGGAATCGGGGTTGATGCCGACGGCGTTGGCGAACACCGGACTCAGCCGCCAGCCCGTCACATATCGCGAAGTGTCCGCCGCTATGGGGGGGCCGCCCGCACCGGCATTGTACGGCGTGTAAGGCTGGAACAAGTGCAAGCCGACCTCGTCGGACTTATCCTCCGCCAGATGCGCGGACAGGCGAAAACTCAGCGCCTCGGTGGGATCGAATTGCAGTTGCACACGCACGGCCTCCTTGTCTTTGTTGCCAAGACTTGCTCCTGAGATTCGATCCCGTTGCCACGCGCCACCCTGCTCGGTCGCGAGCGACAAGCGGCCGGTCAACGTGGGCGCGATGGTCCCCGATACGAATGCTTCGCCAAGAAACTCGTTGTGCGATCCGTACTCAGCCGTTATGCCAGCGTGGGTGTCGGCGGTGGGCCGATTGGTGATGAAGTTGACTTCGCCGCCCGTGGTGTTGCGCCCGTATAGGGTGCCTTGTGGTCCGCGCAGCACCTCGATGCGGTCGATGTCGAACAGCTGTCCCTGACTCTGGATCGGCAGGGCGTAGGCCACGTCGTCGAGACTCACGCCGACGGGCGAAGCATTGTTCGAGGTGTAATCCAGAAAGCCAACCCCGCGAATCCGGTACTGAGGCAACCCGCTGCCGAATGCTGGCTCCACCTGCAGACTCGGCAACGCATTTTGCAAATCATCGACGTGCGTGATGCCCTTGTCCGCCAAGCTCGCGCCCGACAGCACCGACAGTGCGATACCCACGTTTTGCGCGGATTCCACGCGCCTCTGCGCCGTGACGACGATTTCATCCAACCCGGCCGCGTCGTTGGCAGCCGCGGCGAAAGTCGCCGAATTGACAAAAAAAATGCCCGCGCACAACGCCGCGGCACTTGACCGAATGCTCATCCCATGCTCCTGAACTTAAACTTCTATAGATCTCGACGCCGCATCATCGACGAGGCGCACCATTCTGTGAAGTGCCGATTGCGTATTTAGTTATACGTGTCGAAGAAGGATTTGGCGGCGCTCAAGCAGAATGGCGGCACCAGTCGCGCGTGATAGTCCGCGAGCACAGCACTGTCGCCGCTGTCGGTGGCACCCGCCACGATGGCATCGAGTCGCACCGCCGCCTTAGCCGCGGCGAAGCCTGTTTTGAGGGACGCGTAAGGATCGTTGGAACTCACGGCCGAATCGACATCCAGCACCGTGACCACGGAGGCTGGTGAATTTTCCGTCCAGTAATCCCGCATCAGTTCAGTGTCGAAATAGAACACGGTCGGATCGGAATTTCCGCCGCACAATAGCACCGGGGCAGTCGGCCCCCAGGAGCGCAGATCATTGAGCTTCAATGCCTGCCGCAAGGCGTTCGATGGGCCGGCCGGCGGCAACCCATTGGTGACGGCAGGAAAGCCGCCGTCGGGGCTGGCGGCGGCGTCTTGCAGATAACTCGAGCGGTATGCGTTCGTGACCAGAAATGTCGGGCCGAAGCCGGCGGCAAATACCGGCGCGAGATTCGCCGGCGTGAGCGCAGGTGTTTCCGCTGCATACGCAGCGCTCGGCGGCGTACTGCTAAACAATGCCGGCGGCAGGGAGCCGTTGGACTCGAGCGTGCTCAGCGCTGTGGTGCTCGGAAGCAGTGTGGCAATATCGCTTGCGTACGGCGCCGCAAATATATCACTGCTGTTGGTATATAGATTGCCGTAGGCATTCTGATAGCTGGCGGCGAGCAGCGTCAGATTTTCCACGGCGCTGTCATTGACTTCGCCTTCGAACACCGCGTCGCCGAATGCCGCCAATGCATAGGGCCCGGACAACGGCGCTGCGGCGGTAACGACGGAGCCGGCCGCCTGCATGGCGCGGTGCGTCGCCATCGCCACGAAGCCGCCTTGCGAGTATCCCGTGATGAACAGTTTGCCGTTGTCGGTGGTGGACGGCACCTGCATCGTGGGCAAAGCGCTGCGCGATGCCGCCAAGGCATCGATCATATCCTTTGATTGCTGATCTGCGTCGAGGTAGGGGTGATACCTCAACGTCGACGTGTCGTAGCCAACATAGTTTGGCGCAACGACGAGATAACCCTTGGCGGCGAACACCGCGGCCATGATCAATCCCTCGTCATTGCCGTTGGCATTTAGGTCCGCGATGTCAAAGTTGCGATCCGCCTGCGTACCGTGCGCATACAGCAGTACAGGCGAGGGCCCCTGACAAGTGCCGGCGCCGCTCGGAACCATGAGCGCGCCAGAGGCCGGCGTGAGATTGCCGGCCGGATCCACGGTCTGGTACTCGATGTGGTACACCGTGACCGTGCACGTGGCGCTGTACGACAACTGCAAAAGAATCTGGCCCAGCGGGTTCCCGCCCAGCAGGGTCAAGAACTCTGCGGGCGCGTATGTAGCCACGATCGCGGGCGGCGATTGCAGCAACGCGCCGCGGCCAGGCGCGGCCGTCGACCCGCCGGAAAAGTTACCGTTGTTGTGCTCGCAAGCCGCAATATCTAAGATTACCGCTGCCAGAATAACGATTTGATGCAGGGATTTTTTCATATGGAATGATAGATGCCGGCGCGCGCTTTAAGTTCTCGCCGTACCGTAGTGTAGAAATTACAGCGCCCGGTGCAATGCGGCGGGGAGGCCTTGCAGGCCGCTCCAATTTCCATATCGGGCGAAAACTACGGGGGTAAACTGACACCACGCTTCGATGGCCAGGGATCATGATAACGAGGAATTACGTGGGGTTTTGGGCTTGCGCGCTGCTGCTGGCAGCTGCATCGGCGCAGCCGGACAGCTCACCCCTGCCGACGCCCGACTACACGGTGGCTCGAAGCTGGCGCATCGGCGGCAACGCGGGCTGGGACGCCCTCGCGCTGGAGGGCAGCGGTGCGCGCCTCTTCATCACGCGCGAAGATCACGTCGATGTCATAGACACGCTGAGCGGCCGCGGCGCCGGTAATATCCCCCACACTCTGGGCGTTCGCGGTGTGGCATTCGCACCGGAATTGAAGCGTGGTTTTACGAGCAATAGCCGCGCCAATACCGTCAGCGTGTTCGAACTCGACTCCTTGCGCGTGATCCAGGAATTGCCGATTTCCGGCATGGCACCGGACTCGATTCTCTACGAGCCGCAACACGACTACATCATCACCGGCAATCGCGACTCCCTCGATCTGTCGGTACTCGACGCCGGCACGCTGCGCATGGTTTCGACGGTAATGATGCCAGGGCCGCCCGAATCGATGGCTACCGACCATGCCGGGCATATTTACGTCAACATTGCCAGCACCCCGGGCAAACTCGTGTTGGTCGACGCAAAGACGCTCACCGTGAAGGCCCGGTGGCCGCTCAAGGATTGCGCCAATCCCACCGGCCTTGCAATCGATGAGCAGGGGCACCGCTTGTTTTCCGTGTGCGCGAATCAAGTACTGGCGGTGACGGACTCTGTCTCCGGCAAGGCAATTGCGCGCGTCGTCATCGGACGGGGGCCCGACGGTGTCGCCTACGACCCTGACCTCGGCATGCTCTTCAATGCAAACGGCATCGACGGCACGTTGACCGTGATCCGCCAGGATTCCCCTGATGACTACCGGGTACTGGCAACGGTTACGACGCAAGTCAGCGCGCGCACCATGGCGCTGGATCCAGCCACTCATAGGCTCTATCTGGCGGCCGCTCAATTCGGGCCGCGTCCCGCCGCGACCGCGGACCAACCCGCACCGCCGCCCAATGTCATCCCCGACACTTTCGTCGTCTTGGTAGCTCAACCTAAGTGATGAACTATGAGCAACAAATTTAACGTGGTCTGCGGTCAGTGCAATTCGGTGGTGGCTCTACCCAGCGATCGTTTGGGTGATGCGCCGCATTGCCCAAAATGTCACGCCACGCTGTTCGCTGGCAAACCGATGGAACTGACGGCCGCCAATTTCGACAAGCACATCGAGCGAACCGATCTGCCGTTGGTCGTGGACTTCTGGGCGCCTTGGTGCGGCCCCTGCATCGCCATGGCCCCGCATTTCGACAAGGTCGCGCAGCAGCTCGAACCGAACATGCGCTTCGCCAAGCTCAACACTCAGGACGAACCCGGCCCAGGAACACGCTTCAACATCCGCAGCATCCCCACCACCATGGTGTTTCGCGGCGGTAAAACGCTAGCGCGCCAGTCCGGCTCGATGGACTCCGCCACGCTCAAACAATGGTTGACGCCGCTGATACAATTGTGGCCTCGTCCGTAGCGGAGGGGGCTCTGATCTCACAGACGTGGCTTCGTTGATTTTTTGCTCGCATCCAGTGCACAACGTTCCGAACAAGAAGGGGAAATTAAAATGTTTACTCGCATTGTTTCTATAGCGACCTTATCGCTTGTGCTTTGCGCCTATGCCGAGGCCGCCACTGCGCAGGCATCAAGCCAGGACCAGCAGGAAGTTTGGAAGGTCGAACAACAGCAATGGAAGATGGCTGCAGCGAAAGACAATAGCTGGATCGATGCGCTGGTTCATGCAAACTTGAGATACTGGGAGACAGGCGCGCCGATGCCGCGCGACAAGGCGTCGATCAAGCAGTGGAGTCGTTACGACAACGAATCTTCTACCGTATTGGAGCAAGAACTCTTTCCGATTTCGACCACGATCACCGGCAATGTGGCGGTCGTTCAGTATTACTACTCGATAGCGCGCGAAAACTACAAGAAGGAACGCGAATCGGCCACCGGTCATTACACGGACGTCCTGGTCAAGGAAGGCGGCCGCTGGCAGTTCATCGCATGGGCCGGCGGAGATGACCCAAAAAAATGACAGTCCGGCAACTCGGGATGCCGCTTATACCGCAGACGAAACCCCCGACCTCGCGTCGGGGGTTTCATTAGCGGAATTCGAACAGTTTTTCTCCTCGGGGGATCGACAATTTGAGGTCGGCATTTGGGGAAGCAACTTTTACAGTCACGTTTGCCATTGGATTAGCATCGGCGGCAGCACAGTGGAGCAATTCGAATGGCGCTCACTTCATTCGATTTAGGCAAACTCAAGATCGCGGCTCATGTTCGGGAGGAACTGGACCGCGCCGGTATTGCAGCCCAATCAATCCGATGTAGTTCCGGGGGCATCCATACTCCAACCGGCATTGCCAGACTTACGATAACCGCCAATGAGACGGCGGCAACTCTGGATTTCAAGGCGAACGAGGTCGAGAGCTGTGAGTTCATCGTCGCAGGCGAAACCTGGCACAAAATCGCTGCCTTTATCAACCGGCTGGCGAAAGAGTGACGCTCGACGCGGTAAACTGCTTGCCCGGAGCCTTCCCATGACCCCCACCATTACCGCCTTTGAACGCTCGCCCGATCGCGGCAAGGGACTGGCGCGTGACATGCGAGTTCGCTGGGCGCTTGAAGAAGTGGGCCAGCCTTACGACGTTCGTCTACTGTCGTTCAGCGAGATGAAGGAATCCGCGCATCGTATGCTTCATCCCTTCGGGCAGATTCCGACCTACGAAGAAGGCGATCTCGCCCTCTTTGAGTCGGGAGCGATCGTATTCCATATCGCGGAGCACCATGCGGGCCTGCTGCCAGACGATGCGAATGCCCGGGCGCGCGCGATCACATGGATGTTTGCCGCGCTCAACACGGTGGAGCCGCCGATTTTTGACCGTGCAATCGCCACACTCGTGGAGCGCGACAAACCCTGGTATGAGGAGCGCCTGCCCATCCTCGACGATCGCGTCCATGTACGGCTGGGCGAACTTTCCAGTCGGCTCGGCGACACCGACTGGCTCGACGATGCGTTCAGCGCCGGTGACCTACTGATGGTGACCGTGCTGCGCAGGTTGAACGGATCCGGGATGGTGGAGAAATATCCGAACCTCTCTGCCTATATCGCCCGAGGCGAAGCGCGGCCCGCTTACAAGCGTGCTTTCGACGCTCAATGGGCGGTTTTCACTGGCAAGCCACCGACCGGCTGACAGCAGTGAGCGGTCGAGCCCACGTTACGGGGCGGCGCGTCGGACTCATTGCCCAGCGCGCAACCCAGCGAGGCGGTGCGTTATGCTATAGACCCGCCGGCCCAAGGGGTGATTCGTGAATCGTACTCTGATCAGTATGGTGTCGATTCTGATGGCTGTACCGCTTCTCGCGGCCACTCAGTCCTTTCCCGGCGTGACGGTGCTGGACCACCCCGGCGGAGGCACTCTCGCCTATGCCCAAATGCCGGCGCAGCACACCGTGCAGGGCGCCATTCATAGAGTCTTGCAGTACGTGGCGGCCCGTTTTGGAGCCGCGCCAAAGGTCACTCACGTGCTGAAAAGCAAGGATGGCAACTCGTTGGCCGTGACCTTTACGGTCAAAGCGACCACCGAGAGCCCGGGTGATATGACGGGACTTGCTCTGGTGGCCGTCACGCCTTCGGGCCCGGGTAAAGGGGCGGTATTGAGCGACCAATCCGACCGCTTTGGCACCACGGTAGTGGACATGCTGCAGCAGATGCGGCAGGTCGCAACCGGCCCCTCACCAGCCGCGACCACGACCCGCACGGCAACTCCCACTGCGGCGAACGCTGCGCCCGCGGGTGTACCCAAGGCGGCAGCATCACCGGTCGGGCCGTTGCATGCGACCCCGTTCCCGGATGGCTCAGGGTCGGTGGGTTTGCCAGACGGATGGAGGATGACAGGGGCCCATGCGGGAGAGGTGATTGCGCAAGGACCCGCGCCCGCGGCGCTGCATTTTGATTATCAGATCTCTGCTTACGATCCGAGCCGAATCTCAGCGAGCAGCAGGCTTCAGATAGTCAAAGGCTCGCATGCCATTCCTTATGGCACCGACATTGCGAGCAAGATGAACTTGATTAATACGCAGAATGCTCAGTCGCAGCACAAACCGCCGCCCATCGTGAAAATCCTTGACACGCAGCAAGTAGCAGCCAATAGCTATCTGATCGCGGCCGATGTCACGCCTAGCGATGGTTCAGCCCCGCTTCGGGCCTGGACCCAAATCTTTGTCGGCCCCTTAAGCCCGGCGGGCATTTATTATCTGACCATGTACCAGGTTCTCCTGCCGCAACAAGTGAGCGCTGATGAAGGCAATGCCACTGTCAAAGCGTTATTGGGAAGTTACCAAGCCGACGGGCAGAGGGTGATGGCCGAGTTGGCGGCCGCGAACGCCCAGAATCAGGCCATCACCAATAACTACATTGCCAGCAGTCGGCGCGCCTTCGATGCACAGCAGCGAAACTTTGCGGCCGACGACTACGCATTGCTGGGCAACACTGTCGTACGTGACCGCGACTTCAGCGAGCATGGGCTGGTATCGGACAATCTAGCGAATGCCCTGACGCAAGCCGACCCGAATCGGTTCCAGGAAGTCCCGCCGAGCCAATACATCAAAGGAGTGGATTACTGACCCACCCGGCGGTTAGCGCGCTCTCAGGCCTTCCAGAAATGTCGTTCCGGGGCTGCAGCGAACTCTTTTGTCGGGGGTCCGCGCGGGTTGCAGCGCCTGCGCGCTGCCTCTAGGGCCTTGACATCGGCACGGATACGCCCGCGAACGCTACCAGCGATCCTTGAAGGGTAACGGCTAGCATCAACATCAAGGCGACGAGCTGGCGCTTCACTGATTCAAGAATACCCAGGGCATCGGATTGGGCCAAGCACCACGATTCGGCGCCCTATTTCTTGCGCAACACCAGCACGAAACGATCGGTCTTGCCCAACATCGGTTGTTTGTAGCTGATCTGATCGCGCTGATCGAGCGGCATGCGCAGCGCATCGCTCTTCGCGACCACTGTGAAGCCGTGCGACTTGAAGTCTTTGATGGCGAAGTCTTCTTCGATGCGATGCAAGGTGGTCGCATCGCTGCTGCCATGGCCTTTCCTGGCCGAGTGGTCCACCAGCAACAGCACGCCATGCGGCTTCAGCGCCGCGGCCAATTGATCCAGCACACTGCCAACATCGATCTTCGGCCACGTACCGCTCGGATCCACCCAATACAGATCGTGATAAACCTTGATGAGCAGTACGGCGTCCAGGCTGTGCGGCGCCAACGCCATGGCATTGAGGTCGACAGTTTCATGCTGCACGTTCGGCAGGCGATTGTCGGCCAAGCGCGCATCCCGGCCCTCGCCCCATTTATCGAATGCCGAATTGTTGATCAATAGAACGTGACCCGTAGGTCCGACCAGGTAGCTGAGAATTTCGCTGTAGTAGCCATCGCCTGCAAGCACATCGGCCACCGTCATGCCCGGCTTGACCCCAAGCAAACGCAGCACTTCCGCCGGGTGGTCGAGCGTATCGCGCTTCAAGTCCGCCGCCGGCCGCCCCGGGTGCGCCAATGCAGCGTCGATGTTGTCGGCGCGTACGATGCCGGCGAGTTGCAGTGCCGCCAACAACAGCACCGCCCGCAGCGCCCTTTGGTTAACCTGCACGGCGCGAGAGAAAAAGTGAAGATTTATCATCGAGTGCTCCTTTATCAATCCGCTTTCTTTATCAATCCGCTTTCTTTATCAATCCGCTTTCTTGATTAATCCGCTGTCTTTATTTGTCCGCATCGATGAACAGCAGCGCGACCAACGTGATGAGACCGGCGACCGACAGATAGTAGCCGACATACGAGAGTCCATACTGGGTGGCCAGCCAGGTCGCCAGCGGTGCGGCGAGCGAGGCACCCAGTATTCCCGCGATGTTGAAGGCCAGCGAGGTGCCCGTGTAGCGCACCGAAGTTGGAAACATGGTTGCCAGCGTGCTGCCCAAAGGACCGTAGCTCAGTCCGCTCAAACCAAACCCCAAAATCAAGAAGACCAAAACCCTGGTGGTGTCGTGAGTGCCGAACAGCGGCTGAAAAGCGAAACCGAACACGATCACGGCGAGGGTCGCGACGATCATCATCTTTCTGCCGCCGATGCGATCTGCGAGCAGCCCGGTAAAGGGTATGACCGCGCCGAAGAACAACACACCGATCAATTGCATTACCAGAAACGGCTGCCGCTCGAATCCGAGGGAATTCGTGGCCCAGCTCAAGGCGAATACGTTTGCCAGATAAAACACCACGAACGTGGTGGTGGCCCCCAAAGTTCCCAGCAGCAAGTCGACCGGCTGTTTGGCGATGACCGAGAACATGGGTACGCGCACCCGCTCACCTTGCTCGAGCGCACGCTTGAATGCCGGCGTCTCGGTCAATTGCAAGCGGATATACAGACCGACCACTACCAGCACCGTGCTGGCCAGAAACGGAATCCGCCAGCCCCAATTAAATAGTTGCGCGTCGCTCAAGCTGTTGCTCATGACCAAGAAGGCGCCGATGGAAAAGAACAGCCCCAGCGGCGCGCCTAATTGCGGGAACATGCCGAACCAGGCGTGCTTGCCCTGCGGCGCATTCTCCGTGGCCAGCAGCACCGCCCCGCCCCACTCACCGCCGAGACCCACGCCCTGACCCACCCGGCACAACGCCAACAAGACCGCGGCGTACACGCCCACCGAAGCATAAGTCGGCAACAGCCCGATGAATATGGTCGAAATGCCCATGGTCAACAGCGCCGTAACCAACGTGGTCTTGCGGCCGACGCGATCGCCGAAATGTCCGAACAGCGCGGACCCGATCGGGCGCGCGATGAACGCCAATGCGAACGTCACCAAGGATTGCAGCCGAGCCGTCGCGGGATCCGAATGGGGGAAGAACAGTCGCGGGAAAACCAACACGGCCGCGGTGGCGTATATGTAGAAATCGTAGAACTCGATGGTGGTGCCGACCATGCTGGCCAGCAAAATGCGGCGCGTTTGTCGCGCATCGGGCGGTATCACTGCGTCACGCAAGGAGCATCCCCGCAATCGTCATAATTTCGGGAATGGTACACCACTACCTCGTCGCAGCAGTCGCCGCCCAGCCGGAGCAGGTGCCACCTCGCTGGAGCAGTGGCCAACAACTCATGCTAGGGCTGCGCGCTGGTGTGGCCGCCCATCACCTCTTGATTTTCCTTCAAGAGTTCCTCGGGTTTGACTTCATGCTCCGGCATGGGCGGGGGGTTGGGCACTCCCTGTGCTGTACCTTGCGGCAGCCTCGCAGGTTCGCTCGAGCCCCGCTGTGCCAGCTTTTCCGTTTGTTGCCACTGCGCAATGGACCATCCGCCGCCAAGATTATTGATCAAATTCACACTGGCAGTCAGTTGCCTTAATTCTACCTGGACCTCCGCTTCGCGTGCGGTGAGGAAGGCATTCTGCGCGGTGATGACGTTGACATAACTGTCTACGCCGTTGCGATATCGCACCACCGACAACTCGACGGCGCGCTGCGCCGCAACCGCGGCGTCATGCTCCTGCACCAGTTCCTGCGACAGAATGCGCAGACTCGCCAGGTTATCCTCCACCCCCTGCAGCGCACTTAACACCGTTTGCCGATAGCTCGCGGCGGCGGCATCGTTCAATGCCCGCGCCTGCGCGCTGGCAGCGCGGCGCGCGCCACCGTCGAACAGGGTCTGCGCCAGATCCGGACCGACGGACCAGAATCGGTTCGGCCATTTCAGCAGTTGGCTCAACGACGTCGACTCGAAGCCCGCCGTCCCGGTCAGAGTCAGTGTCGGAAAGAATGCCGCGCGCGCAATGCCGATGGCCGCATTGCTGGCCGCCACTTGCCGCTCGGCCGCCGCGATATCCGGTCGCCGCTCGATCAGATCGGCTGGTACGCCGCCAACCGGAACTGGCGGCAGTGTCTGATTGAAATGGACGTAGGGGAGCGAAAAACTCGACGGCGGCACGCCGATCAAAACCGCGATGGCATGCTCAAAGGTAGCTCGAGTAACACCGAGGTCCGTGGCCTGAGCCATGGCGGATTGCAGTTGCGTCTGCGCCTGTGCCAGATCCTCATCCGAATCCAAACCATTGTTGTAGAGCGTTTTCACCAGGTGCAGATTCGCCTGGAAGTCCTCCAAGGTGTCGTCCAGCACACGGCGTTCTTCGTCGGCGATGCGCAGCTGGAAATAATCCTGCGCCAGCGTGGTTTGGGTGCTCAACAGCGTGTTGGCTAGCGTCGCCGCGCTAGCCTGCGCACTGAAGCGGTTTTGCGCCACCGTGTTGCGAATGTTGCCCCAAAGATCGACTTGATAGGACGCCTCTACCGGCAGCGAATAAATCGTGCGCGGCGCGATCGAGCCGCCGGAACCAGCTCCCGTGGAAGTTCCATTGGCGGTCGTACCGCTCGCGGTTGTGCCGCCGGTGGCTGTGCCGGTCGCGCCGCTGCCGGCTGCGCCGCCGCTCGATACTCCGCTCAACGTCGCGACGGAAGCGCTCGAGCGGCTGCGCGTCACGGCAGGATCCAGAGCTATGGTGGGATAGAATGCCGCTTCCGCCTGTTGCACCATGGCGCGTGCCGCGCGGTAATTGGCTGCCGCGGCCAGCACGCTTTGATTGGAATTCGCCACCCGCTCCTCGAGCTCGTTGAGCGTCGGATCTCCGTAGATCTCCCACCAGTTGCCGCGCAGCGCCGCGTCGCGCGGCTCCGCGAGTTTCCAGCCCTCGTTGCCGGCATCGCCGTGCACGGCTTCCTTGAATTGCTCGCCGCTGTCGATTTTTGGCCGATCGTAGTGCGGTGCAAAATTACAGCCGCTTGCGGCCAGCACGCCGGCCACAATCAACACCGTGCGTGAGCGCATCATGATGCGGTAGCCTCCTCGGGCGACGAACCGATGCCGAATTTCGAGACCCATGTGTTCAAGCGATCCATGTACAAGTACACCACCGGCGTTGTGTACAAGGTCAGAGCCTGACTCACGATGAGTCCGCCGACGATGGCTATCCCTAGGGGCCGGCGCAGTTCCGATCCCATGCCCGTGCCGATCGCCAGCGGCACGCCGCCGAGCAAAGCGGCCATGGTGGTCATCATGATGGGTCTGAAACGCAGCATGCACGCTTCGAACACGGCATCCTTGGGACTCTTATGGTCGCGCCGCTCAACCTCCAGCGCGAAATCGATCATCATGATGGCGTTCTTCTTGACGATGCCGATCAATAAAATGATGCCGATCAGAGCGATCACCGACAGGTCCGTATGGGTGATCAGCAGCGCCAATAGCGCGCCCACGCCCGCCGACGGCAGCGTCGAGAGGATCGTGATCGGATGGATATAGCTCTCGTAGAGTATTCCGAGTACCACGTAAACGGCCGCAACAGCGGCCGCAATCAGCAGGGGTTCATTCGCCAGCGAGGCGCTGAACGCCTGCGCGGTTCCGCTAAATGAGCCGGTGATGGTGGATGGCATGCCGGCCTGCCGCTCTGCGCCGTTGATGGCATTGACCGCATCCCCCAACGCCACGCCGGGCGCCAAGTTGAAGGAGAAGGTCACCGACGGGAACACGTTGGAGTGATTCACCGTCAGAGGAGCGGTGGATGCCGCAAAGTGCGTGAATGCCGACAGCGGCACCATGCCGCCGCTGCTCGCGGAGACATAGACGTTCTGCAGGGCGCGCGGGTCCTGCCAGAACGCGGGGTCGACCACCATCACGACGTAATATTGATTTAACGGCGTATAAGTGGTGGCGATGTCGCGCTCGCCGAAGGCGTCGTACAACACATTGTCGACGGCCTCGGCGCTGATGCCCAAGCGCGCGGCGGTCTGTCGGTCGATGACCAAATTCGCAGACAGGCCGCTGTTTTGCGCATCGCTGTTCACGTCGGTCAATTGATGCAGCCCCTTCATCGATTTGAGCAGCAGCGGCCCCCAATGGTTCAGCACCGGCAGATTGTCGCTTTGTATGGTGTATTGGTACTGCGCCGCGCTCTGACGGCCTCCGATGCGCACGTCCTGAACCGCTTGCAGAATCAAGGTCGCGCCAGGAATGGCGGTGAGCTTGGGCCGCAGCCGCGTGATGATTTGATCAGCGGTGGCCTTGCGATCCTGCAAAGGCTTGAGCGTGATGAACACGCGGCCGGTATTGGTGGTCGTACCGCCGCCGCCACCCGAGAATACGATCACCGCGGCCACCGCTGGATCAGCTTTGACGATGGCCGCCAAGCCTTGCAGCTTGGCTTGCATCGCCTGAAAGGATATCGCTTGGTCTGCGATCACATTGCCGTTCAGCCGCCCGGTATCTTGCTGCGGGAAGAACCCTTTGGGCACGATGATGTATAGATAGACGCTCAACCCGATGGTGGCGATGGCGACGATCAGCACGAACAAGGAACGGTCCAACAGCCACCGCAGCGAAACCTCATAGCCTTTGAGGATGCGTTCGAATACGCGCTCGCTCGCCTGGTAGAACCGGCCGTGATTGGCGCCCTCCTTCAGCAATACCGAGCACATCATCGGCGTTGTCGTCAGCGACACAACCAAGGAGATCAGGATGGTCACCGACAGCACCACTGCGAACTCGCGGAACAATCGGCCAATGATGCCGCCCATCATCAGGATGGGAATGAATACGGCCACCAACGACAAGCTCATCGACACCACGGTCGATCCGATCTCCGCCGCGCCTTTGGTCGCGGCCTCGAGGGCGTCCATGCCTTGCTCCTGATAGCGGGTAATGTTCTCCAGCACCACAATGGCGTCATCCACGACGAAACCGGTCGATATCGTCAGCGCCATCAGGGACAGATTGTCGACGCTGTAGTCGAGCAGATACATCGCCACCAGCGAGCCGATAATGGACACCGGCACGGCCACCAACGGAATCAACGTGGATCGCCACTCGCGCAGGAACAAGAACACCACCCCGACCACCAGCACCATGGAGATGATCAAGGTGCGTTCGATATCCTTTACCGATGCACGGATGGTGACCGTCTGATCAAGCGCCACGGTCAGGTCGATGGACGGGTCGATGCTCGCCTTCAACTGCGGCAGGGTGGCGCGAATCGCATCCACGGTGGTGATGATGTTCGCGCCCGGCTGACGAAAAATAATCAAGAGAGCCGCGCGCTTGCCATTGGCCAGGCCCAACGAGTGCACCGTTTGCACCGAGTCCTGCACCGTGGCGATATCGCTGACGCGCACGGCAGCTCCGTTGCGATAACTCACGATGAGCGGCGCATAATCCTTGGCCCTCAGCAACTGGTCATTGGCACTGATCTCCCATTGGCCGTCCGCATCGGAAAAAACGCCTTTGGCTTCGTTGACCGTCTGTGCGGCCACCGCCGTGCGGACATTCTCCAGCTGCAGACCGTAGCCATTCAGCTGCGTGGGGTTGACGTTGATCCGCACCGCCGGCGCGCTGCTGCCCCCGACCACCACCTGTCCGACACCCGTCACCTGCGACAGCCGCTGCTGCAATATGGTCGACGCGGCGTCGTACAACTGCGCCGGGGGAACTTTGTCCGAAGTCAGGGCCACGATCATGATGGGCGCGTCCGCCGGATTCACCTTCCGATAAGTCGGATTGGTGGGTAGGTTTGCCGGCAGATAACTGCGCGCCGCATTGATCGCCGATTCGACGTCGCGCGCAGCCGCGTCGATGTTGCGGCTCAAGTCAAATTGCAGGGTGATGCTGGTTTGGCCGAGCGAACTCTGCGCCGTCATCTCGGTGACCGAGGCGATGCGCCCGAATTCCCGCTCCAACGGCGTCGCCACCGAAGACGCCATGATTTCCGGACTCGCACCCGGTAGCGACGCCTGCACCGAGATGGTCGGAAAATCAACCTGCGGCAACGGCGATACGGGCAGCAACGAGAAAGCCGCCATGCCCGCGAGTGCAATGGCCGCCGTCATTAGGCTGGTGCCAATGGGTCGTTTGATGAAGGGTGCGGAAAGATTCATGAAGATCCCTGACCATCGGGCGCCGGCAGCAACGGCCCGCGCTTCTTGCGGCTGCGCGGTTGGCCGCCTCGCCACTTTTCGAACCGTTCCGCCAGGCCATCAAAGAACAAGTAGATGACCGGCGTCGTATACAGGGTCAGCAACTGGCTGAAGATGAGGCCGCCAATGATGGTGATGCCCAGCGGGCGCCGCAGTTCAGATCCCACTCCGCGGCCGAAGGCGAGCGGCATGGCGCCGAGCATCGCAGCCATGGTGGTCATGAGAATTGGCCGGAATCGCAACAAGCACGCTTCGTGAATCGCGTCGAATGCGCTCTTGTGTTCCTTGCGCTGCGCCTCGAGCGCGAAGTCGATCATCATGATGGCGTTTTTTTGCACGATGCCAATCAGCAACACGATGCCGATGATGGCTACCACCGTGAGTTCGTTATGAAACAGCAGCAGCGCCAACAAGGCGCCGACGCCCGCCGAAGGCAGCGTCGACAAGATGGTGATCGGATGAATGTAGCTCTCGTACAGGACACCGAGCACGATGTAGACGGTGAGCAGCGCGCTCAACACCAGCACGGATTCATTGGACAGGGAATTCATGAAGGCTTGCGCGGTGCCTTGAAAGGTCCTCTCCAAGGCCGCAGGTGCTGGTAGCTCGCTCTCTACTTTTTGAATCGCTTTGACGGCCGCGCCCAAAGAGCTGCCTTCACTCAGATTGAAGGACACTGTCGTGGCGGGGAATTGTCCCATATGGCTGATGAGCGTTGGCGCGCTGGTCTGCTTCATCTGCACGATGGCACTCAAGGGAATTGACGGGCCTGCGCCGGAATGCAGGTAAAGGTCGCCCAAGTTCGCGGGCTTGGTGCTGAATTTCGGGTCGACTTCCAGAATCACGTGGTACTGATTCAACTGGGTGAACAGCGTCGATATTTGGCGCTGTCCATACGCATCGTACAGAACATCATCCAAGTTTTGCGTCGTGATGCCCAAGCGCGAGGCGGTCGCACGATCGAGGGTCAGCGCCGCTTGACGTCCGTCATTCTGCAAATCGCTGGCCACGTCCTCGAGTTCGGGTATTTGTTTCAGGCGCGCCACGAAAGCTGCGGCGTAATTCGACAATTCCGTGGCGCTGGGATCTTGCATGCTGTACTGGTATTCGGTTCGGCTGACGATGTCCTCCACCGAAATGTCCTGCACCGGCTGCATATAAAGCTGCACGCCCTCAACCTGCGCCGCCGCGCGGCGCAGATCCGCCATCACCGCGGTCGCCGACTTGCGGTCGCTCAAAGGCTTCAGGTTGATTTGAATGCGCCCGCTGTTGAGCGTCGTGTTCGTGCCGTCCACGCCGATGAAGGAGGACAAGCTGTCGACGGCCGGATTTTTCAAAATCGTGTCGGCCAGCTGCTGCTGCAGCTGCGACATCTTGTCGAACGACACGCTTTGCGCGGCCTCGGTCACCGCTTGGATTTCCCCCGTGTCTTGCACCGGAAAAAAGCCCTTGGGGATGGCCATGAACAACAACACGGTGACGATCAGGGTGCCGACGGCCACCAAAAGCGTCATGGTGCGCCGCTCCAACACCCAATCTAGCGTGCGCTCGTAGAAATCGATGATCTTTTTGAAGATGCCTTCCGACCACTTGTAAAAACGTCCTTCCCCGGCGTCGTCCTTGTGCCGCAGCAACCGCGCGCAGAGCATCGGTGTGAGGGTCAGCGAGACGAATGCTGAGATCAGAATGGTTGCGCTCAAGGTGATCGCGAACTCGCGAAACAGGCGGCCGGTGATGTCGCCCATGAACAGCAGCGGAATCAGCACCGCGATCAACGAAATGGTCAGCGACATGATGGTGAATCCGATCTGCTCAGCGCCCTTGAGCGCTGCAGCCAGCGGCTTCTCGCCTTGCTCGACGTAACGCGTGATGTTCTCGATCATCACGATGGCGTCGTCGACCACGAAGCCCGTCGATATGGTCAAAGCCATGAGAGTCAGGTTGTTGAGACTGAAACCCAGCGCATACATGGCCGCGAAGGTGCCGACCAGCGATAGCGGCACCGCGATGCCTGGGATGATGGTGGCGGCCAGGGTACGCAGAAACACGAAAATCACCGCTACCACCAAGGCAATGCACAGCAGCAGCTCTGATTCCACGTCGGATACGGACGCCCGCACCGTGGTGGTACGGTCGGTCAACACGTCGATCTTGATGATCGGCGGTATGGTGGCGCGCAGTTTCGGCAGCAGCGCTTTGATCTTATCGACCACGTCGATGATGTTGGCACCGGGCTGACGTTGGATATTGACGATCACCGCCGGCGTCCTGTTCATCCATGCGGACAACGCAACGTTCTCGGTGCCGTCCACCACTTTTGCAACGTCGGTCAACATCACCGGCGCGCCATTGACATAGTTGAGGACCAATTGCTTGTAGTCGGCGCTGGTCGTGATCTGGTCGTTGGCGCCGATCTGGTAGCTCTGCGAGGGTCCGTCGAAGCTGCCCTTCGCGGTTTCCAAGCTCGCCGCCGTCAGGGCAGTGCGCACGTCCTCGAGATTCAGGCCATAGGAGGCCAGCTGCGTGGGATTGACCTGCACGCGAACCGCCGGTTTTTGCCCACCGCTGATGGTCACGGCGCCGACGCCTGGCAGCTGAGATATTTTTTCCGCCAGACGCGTATCGGTATAGTCCTCGACCTGGGACAACGGCATAGTGTCCGATGTCAGCGCAAGCGTCAGTATGGGTGCGTCGGCCGGATTGACCTTGTTGTATACCGGAGGCATCGGCAACGCGGCCGGCAGATAGTTCTGCGCCGCATTGATGGCCTCTTGGACATCCTGTTCTGCGATGTCGATGCTCAGGCTCAGATTGAACTGCAGCGTGATCACCGAGGCGCCGAAGGAGCTGGTGGACAGCATCTGACTCAAACCCGGCACTTCGCCCAGCTGCCGCTCCAGGGGCGCGGTGATCGCGGAGGCAACCACCTCCGGGCTCGCGCCTGGATAAAATGTCAGCACCTGCATCGTGGGGTAGTCCACTTCAGGCAGGGCTGCAATCGGTAATTGTCGGAATCCGATGATGCCGACCAACAGAATTGCCGCCATCAACAGCGACGTCGCGATCGGCCGCAGGATAAACGGTCGCGACGGATTCATTGCGATGGCTGCGCGCCACCACCATTGGCGGCGGCTGCGCCTTTGCCGTCGGGCTTGCGAATCGTGACCTTGGAGCCGTTCTGCAGCCGGTCGAATCCGTCGGTCACCACCCGCTCGCCCGCATCGACGCCGCTCGCCGCGGAGACTTCACCCTCGGTAGCCTGAATCTTGATGGTCTGCTGTTTGACCGAATTGTCGGCTTGAACGACGTAAACGAAGGCGGCGTCGTTGGTGCGTTGAATCGCAGCTTCCGGCACCAAGTTGACGTTGCTCAGGGTCTTTACCAGCAACCGCGCGTTTACGAACTGGTTGGGAAACAGCTCGTTGTACGCATTGGGGAAAGTTGCGCGAGCCCGCACCGTGCCGGTGGTGGTGTTGATCTGATTGTCGAGCGTCAGCAAGGTACCGTCCGCCAACTGCCGCTGCTTGCTGCGATCCAGCGCCTTCACGGGCAAGGTGCGACCGGTTGCCATCTGCTCGACCACGTCCGACAGACTGTCCTCGGCAATGGTGAAGATGACCGTGATGGGTTGCAATTGCGTGATGCTGGCGATTCCCGTGGTGCCGTTGGCGGGCACGATGTTGCCGGGATCGACCAGACGCAACCCGACGCGTCCATCGATGGGCGAGATGATGCGGGTGTAGTCGACGTTGACCTGGGCCGCGGCGAGATTGCCTTGGTCGAGCTTCACGGTGCCTTCGTCTTGATCGACCAAAGCCTCCTGGGTCGCCAACTGTTGTTGCGGAATGGCGTGATCTTTGAACGAGTTCTGGTAGCGGACCAGGTCGATGCGGGCATTCTTCAGAGCGGCCTCATCGCGCTGCAACTGACCGAGACTCTGCAGCAGCACCGCTTGATAAGGACGTGGATCGATGACCGCCAGCAGGTCGTTTTTCTTGACCAGCTGACCTTCCTTGTAGCGCACCTCAGTAAGCTCGCCGGCCACCCGGCTCGCTACCGTCACCGTATACACTGGCGTGACGGTACCCAGCGCGTCCAGATAAATATCGATGCTGCCGGAAGTGACTTGTGCCTCGGCGACCGAAATCGGAGGCGGCGGACCCGTCTTTTTCTTCGGCCGCATGAAAGCCGAAATGATCAGCCAAAGCAATAACAGAATCGCGAGGGCGATCAATCCGGCAATGATCCAATGCGTTCTGACCCAGGTTCGAAAGCCGCCGCTGCGCGAGGAATGTACGGTGTTTACGTCGCTGCTCATGCGCAATACCGGAAAGCCCCACAGGAAAAATCGCCGCAAGACTCCGTCGCGGCTAGCGGCCTCGGGGCCGTCCGGGAAGCGAGGGCATCCCGCGCTGACCGCCCGCCGGGGGACGGAAAGCGGGCGCGTGGCCGCGATCGCGGTTCCAGCCACCGTGTCCGCCACGATAAGGTCCGACGGCGTAGCCGGGTCCCCAGCCACCATAGTCGTACCCATAGGGTTCGTAATACCCACCGACGTAGCCCACTCCGACGCTGCCATCGATGCCTTCGACGGCGCAACTCGCCAGCGACGCCAAACTCAGTGCGCCAATACCGATCCTGATCATCATTCGAGGATACGCGCGCATCACTTCGGCTCCGTCTTGGTGTCGCTGTCGCTCCACTCCATGAGCCCCACGGGCGCTCCCGCGGGATCCGCGACCACCGCCACCATGCCGCCGTGACGATCCGCATGCGGTTCCACCACAATGCGCCCGCCCAACAACACCGCCTTGGCGGACAAATCCGTAGCATTCTCGACCCTGATAAAATTGAGCCAGTGCGAATGGCGGCGACCTTCACCGGCCGGCAGCGCGTTGGCGCTGGCGCGAGCGTAGTCGTCACTCGACAAGATCATATGCTCCACCCCATCGGCGCTTTCGGCGTCGAACACCTCGTAGCCGAATAAGTTCTGGTAGAAAGCGGCTTCGGTTTCCGGATCCTTCGCATGCAGCGAACTCCAGATCCACTCACCGGGCGCCGCCAGGTAGTCGGGTGGATCGCCGCTGCTCGAGGCCAGTATCGCGAAGACCGCGCCCTCCGGATCGGCCAGCACCGCTTGTCGACCGCGCATGGCATAGCTGACCGAATCGGCGAGCACTTTGCCCTTCTGCGCGAGCGCAGTGCGCTTCACGGCGTCCACGTCGCGCACCGCGATGAATGTCAGCCACGCCGATTGGTGGCGATCCGACACGGAGACGGCCTTCTCGACCAATCCCGCTACCGGTCGACCGCCTTCGATGGCGAGGACGTAGTCGGAGTCACCGGCATGGATGTTTTGAAAGGTCCAGCCAAACAGTCCACCGTAAAATTTTTCGGCGCTGCTCAGATTCGGCGTGACCAGATCCGCCCATACCACCTTACCGACATGATGTTCATTGCTAGGCGGGGAATTCAGCGGAGGTAGCTCGAACGATGCAGCGTGCAGCGACGACATGGAGACCAC
>Ga0182030_10007586_pt1 | contig 22603 bp, 26 predicted proteins | sample 812S3MmetaG_FD_121299 | JGI IMG/M metagenome (GOLD analysis project Ga0182030, IMG submission 121299) | Permafrost microbial communities from Stordalen Mire, Sweden - 812S3M metaG (Illumina Assembly) | ecosystem: Environmental > Terrestrial > Soil > Wetlands > Permafrost | place: Sweden...
GGCCGCACTGCGCAGTTTCTTTGGCTTCGTTGCCGGGAGGGAGCCGGCCGCGGCGGCACAGTGTGCCGAAGTCTTGCGAATTCCAACTAAGAAGGCGCCCACGCATGCCCCGTCCTACATGGAACCGGCTGAAGTGACTGCCATTCTGGCTCAGCCAGATCGCACCACATTGGAGGGGCAGCGCGATCACGCGCTGCTGTCCTTCCTCTATAACACCGGCGCCCGCATACAGGAAGCGCTCGATGTCTGTCCGCAGGCGGTCCGTCTGGACTCTCCTGCATGCGTCCGAATCTACGGAAAGGGTCGCAAAGAGCGCCTTTGCCCACTCTGGCCGGAGACCGTCGCGTTGCTCAAAGCGTTGCTTCGACAGCAGCCGAGAGCAAACGATGAACGAATCTTCGTTAATCGTTACGGCGCTCCACTTGGCGCGTCGGGCGTTCGCTGGAAACTTGCCGCGTACGTTAGAACCGCCGCCAAGACGTTGCCAAGTCTCGCATCAAAGAAGGTGACGCCGCATAGCTTTCGGCATGCGACGGCGTGCCACTTGGTGGCAGCGGGCGTTGACATCACCGTGATCAGAAGTTGGCTCGGTCACGTCAGCCTCGACACAACCAACCATTACGCGCAGGCCAATCTTGAAACGAAGCGACGCGCGCTTGAACGAATTGATGGGCGATCAAAGTCGGGCAAGCCGCCGCGATGGAGGCGCGATACCAGCTTAATAGCGTGGCTCGATTCACTTTAGAAGGAGGCGGAAATAATGTGAAGGGGCCGATGCCCAAGCAATTGCAAAACGCGGATAAGGGCATCACTCCTTCACATTTCTGAGTCCTGCTGATTAGTCCAGAAATCGCGAGCTCGCGATATCTGGACCCAGCTCTGGACGTAGCTCGCGTGATGGCCGGGGTCGTGCGCAATTCCGAGTTGGTCTGAAAGGAAGTGGCTGGCGAGCTCGGCCCGTTCCTCGCGCGCATAAGATTCAGAACCGAATGCGCCGGACAGATCCCGGTTCAATCGGCTCGGGTGACCCGACCAGTGACCTGCCTCATGCAGGGCTGTGCCGTAAAATGCGGCGGAGTCCTTAAACTGCTCCCGCGCCGGCAGATGAATCTCATCGGTCACCGGGGAGTAATAGGCACGATCCCCCCTGGTCGTGAAGGATTCGGGCGCCGGAAGCGCGCAGGATCTGCTCGGCTCGATCCTGCGGATTCCAGGCGTAGGCGCGTTGCGTGGGCTCTGGCGCCCCCTCCATCTGCTGAAGATTAAAGACGGTCGCGTAGAACACGCGGGGGCGGGCGAGGGCGACTTCCCGGGTGACAGCTTTCCCGTCGGCTCCCCGCACGGAGTCACCGTTTGCGTCGTGAATGGTCTGCGACTCGGTGTGTTTCCAATACTCGATGCCAACGCCCTTCTCGCCCTTGCGGACCTGCCAGCCCTGCTCGGCTGCTTGCCGGTAGGTGGCCCAGCGGGAATCCTCATAGCCTCGGGCGCCGGCCACCAGGCTCAGATATAAAGAGTTGACCCCGCGATAGGGTTTATCGGTCGTTGCGTTGTAAGGCAGGCGGGAGCGGCCGTCCCACGGTTTCTGCCACGGGGCGGTTCCGGCCTCCAGCTGCTCAATCAGTTTGGCGGTGAGCTCCTCGCGATAGTCCTTGCCCGCGGCCATCGCTTACGTCCGCTGTTTGGCCAGCGCTTCGGCCGGTGACAGGCGCGGGTCCGAGGCGGCCTCGAGCGCGTCCTGCTCGCAGATCGCATCCTCCGAGAAGGCGCCCAGGCTTTGGGCTTCATCGACGGATACCTGATCGCCAGGTGGTGATACGCCCTGCAGGGTGACCGGTTTTTCAAACCTCGCCATTGATTGACTCCTTCAAATGAGCCACTGCCCGGGGAAATAAGTCTAGGCTCGAAAGCCGCCGTCGGTTAAAGTTTCACATCATGTTGAATGGTGTTGAACTCTTGTTGAATGCCGACTCCTGCAGCTTTACAGTGACCACCACCTTCACCGGGTCTGCAGAATGGATGTGAAGTCCTTCAGGCGCAGGTTCCCGCCGGGCAGGCGCGTATCGAAGTTCGCACCGTACGTGAAGGAGATTCAGAGCCTGCGGGCGGATGGGTACACGCTCAAGCAGGTGTGTGCATGGCTGGCGACGGAGAAGTTGAAGGTGACGGTCGCGGCTTTGTCGGTCTATTTAATACGCCAGGAGCGCCAATCGCCGCACGCAAAGCGCTCTTCGAGGCGAAGTGAGTAATCCTGTGAGCATTTCAAACACGAGAGTAGTCAATGGCACTGACCTGGTACGCGCAGTGGGTCAGGTGCTGTTGGCGCCCTTCAGGGTTTTCGCGTGGATTCTTCGGGCTGGGTATCGGGCAGGGTTCTTTGTGCTGTTCCAGGCCCCGGTCGCTGCCATGGGACTCCTCTTTACAGTGTGCGCGGGCGTCGTGGTCACTTCCTGGCTACAGCAGCTTTACGAATACCCTCATCAACCGGCGTTGCAGATCCGAAGCAAAGAGGTAGCCCTCGGCTGGGCGCGCCAGATCGACCAGGGGGCTGACGCGCAGCGTCGCGCGAGGGGTCTGCCGCCTCAACCAGTTGGTGATCGGAAGGCCCCGCCGATTGAGGCCGACCTGGATAGACTGAGGGCAGAAGTTACCGCACAGGCACGATCGGTGGCCGCCACTCCGTAGTCCGGGATATTCGTAAGTCGTCGAAAATCGCTCATGGTCAAGCGGCTCACAACGAAAGGGAGCGGAGCCGGCAAGCGCTCTTGGGGGATGCCCTCAGTACCCTCAATGCCGCGGAACAAGGAGCATCGTGTAGGCCCATGAAGACAAATAAGATCACTGAACGACGTGGCGGGAATGTAAAGAGACCCCCCGATGCCCGACAGGTAGCATTCGACACGGTACCACCCGGTGCATCGGCCATGGACCGATTCCTATGGCGCGCATACCACTGCGTGGTTCGTATGTCTTTGCGCAATGGTTGGAGTAAACAGGATATAGACCGCGTGGTCCGTCTAGAACTTGTCTCGACGGGCTCAGAAATACTGACAGAGGCCGATCGGCCAGCGCGTGGTACGGATATCGCGGCCCTCACAGGCCTGAGCCGTGGCGTGGTGGCACGGCTTTCTGATCCGCAAGTGAAGCACTTAAAGTCCGCTGGTTCCCGTCCCGCCACGGCCGTGCTCGCCGCATGGCATGAAAACACGGCTTACCTGGATGAGCGCGGAAAGCCGTTGGTATTGCCCACAAAGGGGCCAACGAGTTTCGCCTCCTTGGTGTTTCAATATGGCAGAGACGTCACGCCCAATGCCATCCTGAAGGACCTCTTGAGTGCCGGCGCTGTTAGGCGTCTAAAGGACGGGCGGCTGCGTGCACGGCGACGCTCAATTTTACCGATCATTCCGGAGGCGGACTATCTGAACGATAAGGAGAGAGGTTGTCGAACTGCTGGAGCCCATTGATCGACACATTGCGATGCTGCAGCGGTCGAATAAGACAAATAGCTAGTGTTGAGTCGGGATCCTCGCGTGTCTCGTCCGGGTAACATCGGGTCTTCCGGGCAACCGCCCAGAGGCCAGGTGATATCGGCAGATGAAATCCCGCAGACGCAACGATTCCGTATAGGCCAGCGGGATCAATCTCAGAGACCGGATTCCCATCGACATATGCTTTCGACCGACCGCAGAGGCCCTTGCGACATCGCCTGTAGCCCCGGTAGGTCAAGCAAGTATCCACCGACGGTTATCGGTCTAATCTCCGGGTCAACCACAGGCGCGGAAATAGAGCAGCACACCCAGCGGACTGTGCGCAATCGCTACGCTGATTGTGAATGCATAAACCGCCAGCGCGGCACCAAAGCAAATGGCCCGTGCGACCAGAGTCTTGCCACGGCGCAGGGCGTAGAGGCCCAACCCGATATAGGCCACGACGAGTAACAGCTTGAGCTGCAGCCACGGCTGGTGCAGTGGCGAGGGCCGCAGTACGACCAGTAGCAGCACAGCCGCGCACAGCAGTGTGCTATCGACGGCATACGACAACCCTCGCAGCGGCGCCAAGTGTGTGTAGGGGGATCGGTACAGCATCATCAGACCGCGTACGCTAAATACCACTCCCGACAACAGGACGCAGCCGACATGCAGCTGCCGGATCTGCAGATAATGCGGGGCCAATAACTCAATCACACCGTGTCGCTGCCCGCGGCGAATGTTGGCCAATCGTGCATCGCGTGGGAGAGCCGCCTAGCCTGTCATACGGCGCAGGGGCATGGAGGCGCCACTGAGGATCCAGTCCATCGGCACATCATGCGGCTGCGGATAGATGGTGGGCAGCGATGCGCAGGGATAGCCGACTCCTATGGCCAGCGGCCTTGGGCTCAGCGCCGCGAGCGTTCGATCAAAGAAGCCACCGCCATAGCCCAGCCGATAGCAGGCGCTGTCAAAGCCTACCAGCGGTGCGATCACGATATTGGGAAGGGTCTCGGCCCCATCGGCGGGGAACGGTATGTTCCATAAGCCGCGTGCGAGCCTTGCATTGGGGTGCCACTCCCGGTAACTCAACGGTTGGCCCAGCGCAGTCGCTACCGGCAGCGCGAGGCGCACGCCGCGCTTCGAGCAGGCGTCCATCCATGGCCGCAGATCCGGCTCGCTGCGGCTCGGCCAGTAGACGCCGAGCGCACGGATGCTCATCGTGGCCAGGATCTGCTCGATGGACTGCACGAGGGCGCGAGTCTGCTCATCGCGATAGGCCTCGGTCAGCGCGCTTCGCACCCCGAGCAGCCGTTCACGCTCAACTTTGCGCCAGCGGGCGACGTCCCTAGCCTGTTCTGGGTCTACCTGCGGTCGACCGTCTGGACCCAATTCATGCAGCATGCACGGGGAGGAGGCCGGGGCCCCGCCTTTGGTCTCATCGTCGTTACCGGACGCCATCATATCTCCCCTGACAACGCGCACTTCCAACATTCGGCCCCGCGCGATGCACAGCTGTCGTTGCAAACTTAAGGATACGCCATCCATAAAACCTGACTTCGGTTGCGCGAGCGGGATCCTGACCGGAAATGCCGCGCTCCTTTCTGCAGGAAACTCTCTGCGGCGGAACGGGCGTGCATGCCGAGCAACGCAATCACGGCTTTGCGTCTGCAACGGCCAACTGCGCCCTCACCGCAGCGAGGAATGACGCATCGGATCCGCTTAATTGACTGGTACGGGCCCGCACCGTGCCCTCACGATCCGTAACGGAGAGGACCGCCGAATGGTTGAAGGAGTGATCGGCGAGTTCTCGGTATTGGATGCCGAGCGCCGCAGCGAGCGCACGAACGTCGCTGGCCGGTGCGCGCGTGATCAACCAGTTGGCACCCTGTATGTGATGCTCGGCCTTGAAGGCACGCAGCACCTCGGGTGTATCGCGGGCAGTGTCGAATGACACCATCAGCACGCGCACCTGATGCCGCTCAGCTGGCGCAAGCTGTCGCGTCAGATGTTGCAGCTGGGCAGTCAAGAGCGGACAGACGCTGGTGCAGTGACTGTAGAACATCGTGATCAGTAGAGGCCGACCGCGCAGCTCCGCGAGCTTGAAGGTGCGGCCTTCGGCGCTCGTCAGCATCATGGGCAACTGATACAGCGAGTCTCCGGCAATGGCGTCCATCGCCGGCATGTCTTCCATTCCCGGCATGTCGTGAGCGCGGACCGGTGCTTCGTCGGCACTCGCGGCAGTGGTGCTGTATAGGCCAAAGGCGAGCAGGGCGGTACCAACCAGGGCAGCCATATTCATGGGGATACTCCAGCAGCGCAGCGGAAACCGAGGCTACGCGCGCTCGAACGCGCCTCCAGGGCGCTCAAGAAGGCAATTCGCATCAACACCGCAAAATTGTCCTTGTCCTTTAGACTCAGGGCGCCGGCACCGCAGAACTTAAGTTTGTCGGGATCGCCCTGATCGCGGCTATCACCGCTGACGATCAGAGCGTTGAAGTCCTCGACCCATTCCCAAATGAGCCCATGCAGATCCTGAATGCCGTAGAAGTTAGCCGGGTCCTGACCCACAACGGTCAGCGGGTGGCTGGCCGGCCGTGCGTACCAGTCCAAAATCTTCTCCCGCCAGGTGGGATCGGTGCGGGCGTCCGCCCGATGTTCATCGGCAGCCGCTGCGTACTCCCATTCATACCAGGTCGGGAGCCGTCCGCCTGCGGCCTCGCAGTACGCCCGGGCGGCAAACCAGCTCACGCGGGTTACCGGTTGATCAGCCTGGGCGTTGTCGCCAAGTCGCACGGGCCCGGCCCAGTGCGAGAGGTAATCGGTATCCGCAAACAGAGCGGGCGTCTGTCCGCGTTGCCACCGAGGGTGGCTCACGACAAAGGCGAGGAACTGCGCGTTGGTGACCGGCCGGCGGTCGAGGGAAAAGCGCTCCACGTGTATCCGCTGTTCGACCGCACCGCTGGGCAATACCGAGACAAAGTCCCCGGGGCCCACGGGCAGGCGATCGGCGGCCGGATCTGCCAGGGCAACAGTGCACAGGATGGCCAGGAATGCCGCAGCGCGCATGGCTTTAGTTCGCGGCACCGGCCGGGCGAGCCGTGCTGTCTCGGATGGCCTTGATCTCCGCCGCGGTGTAAGGCTCGATGCCCTTGTTGCCCCAGGAGTGCGTCACATAGGTCAGAATATTGGCGATCTCGTCATCATTCAGCTGACTCATTGGGGGCATGACCGAGTTAAAGGTCTTGCCGTTCACGGTGACTGGCCCGGTCAAACCGTTGAGTGCGATCGGGATCGCGCGCTTTGGGGTCGCGGCCAGCAGATCCGAGCCGGCTAGGGGCGGAAACGCTCCCTCGATGCCCTGGCCGTTGGGCTGGTGGCAGACTGAGCACGTGCCCGTGAACAGCGCCTCACCGGCCTTGACCTGCTCCTCCAGCGACAGCCTACCTTCGGCTGTAGCGGTCGCCGCCTGACCTACGGCGGCGAGGCTCTCGGCCTTATCGCCCAGATATACCGAATCGACCTCCTTACCCGAATAGACCAGTTTGTTTTCCTCTCCGGTGACCTTGAAAATACCGAGGGCGCCTTTATTGAATGCGCGGAAGATCGAGTGATCCACAATCACGAAGCTGCCAGGTACGACCGTGTGGAACTCAGCGATCGCAGCGCCACCTGAGGGGATCAGCGTGGTCTGCACATTTTCCTGGTAGCGAGTGCCGCCCTCAAACCACACCTTGTCAAAGATCTCGCCAATCATGTGAAAGGAGGACACCAGATTGGGTCCGCCATTGCCGATGAATAGGCGGACTTTCTCGCCGACCTTGGCGGTCAGCGCATTGTCACCGATCAGGGAACTCTCGCTGCCATTGAAGAGCACGTACGTGGGCTTCTCATCAATGGCCTTTTGCATGTCAAAGGCCTGTAGCCCCTTCTCGCGGTATTTGCCGACCGTATAAAAGTCTCCCTGCATGACGTAATACTCATGATCCACCGGCTTCAGGCCCTCGGGGGGCTCTACCAGCATCAGGCCATACATGCCGTTGGCGATGTGCATGCCGACGGGAGAGGTGGCGCAGTGATAGACATAGATGCCCTGATGAAGGGCCTTGAAAGTGAACTGGGATTCGTGTCCTGGCGCGGTAAAGCTCGAAGCGGCCCCGCCCCCGGGTCCGACCACGCCGTGCAGGTCGATGTTGTGCGGCATCTTGTTGTCGGGATGATTCTTAAGATGGAATTCGACGGTATCGCCCTGCCGCACCCTGATGAAACTACCCGGCGTTGTGCCCCCGAAGGTCCAGAATGTGTAGCGCACGCCTTCGGAGATCTCCTTCTCGAGCTCCCGGACTTCCAGTTCGACGATCACTTTGGCGGGGTGTTTGCGATGAATCGGCGGTGGCACATTGGGGGGTGCGGTCAGGATCGCGTGAATGGGCGGACCGACGGGTGGTCCCAGATCGCCCTCTAGCGCCGGGCCAGCGGCGGCCCCCGCAAAGCTTGGCGTGAATCCCACGGCAAGTGTCAGGAAAAACACGCTCTTAATCGATAAGGATGTCATAGGGGCTGCCTCAAATCAGGTCAAGGGGATACCAACGATTACGCATGTCAAAGGCCATCGTGATTTCAGCCGCTCTTACCATCGACCCGCGGCTTCCAAAAAATTGGTGCATAAATGATGACGAACAGCGCAAAGGCTGTGGTCCAGAACAGCGCGCTCCAGCTGATCACGACCAGATAGCTGAGCCGGAGGGCCGAAAGCCCGAACACCCGAACGAGCGCCGCGGCCGTGAGCAGCAGGTAGGCCAGTGTGATGAGGGGATCCACGATCAGCGGCCGACCCGTATGCCCGAGCGAAGCGCGCGTCATCACGGCCAGAATCATGGTGCTCAGGGCACCAACGGTCAGCGCATGGAGCCAGAAAGCGGCAAATGCGGCGCCGGCGAGCAATGCGACAGCCTTCAGCGCCAGTCCCACCGGGAGCCAGGCGTAGGCCAGATGCAGCACCCACACGATGGGCTGGCGGAGCGTGTGACGCGTGCCCCATCGCAGAAAGCGCGCGAATTGGCAGAGCGCGGCGATCGCGGCAACGAGGCCGGCCATCCGGCTATCAGGCCCAAGCAGATCGCTTACCGCGACCAATACCATGCTGGCGACCGCCAGAACGGTGAGTGCTTTACTCGATTGGACTGTGCCCTCGAGGCCCCGCGGGCGCAGGGCTGAGGCCGTAAAGGCCGGCACAATGCGACCGCCGATCACCGTGATCAGAATCAGGACGATATCAATGCCGACGGTCAGGGCGTGGAGTGCCAGCGGTGGATTGTTGCGCATGAGGCCGACGTGAAATACCAGATCTGTCAACCACAGCAGGCCCAGCACTCCCAGGAGCGGCGTGTTCCGGTTGTTCTCCCGCAGCAGTGGGCGCGCGAGCAAAATACCGAGCGCGGGAAGGAACGCCAGGTCAACGCCCGCTACCAGCAGCGGCGGCCAAAGTGCGGAACTGGCGATCAGCAGCCGGGCTGCCAGCCACAGCACGGCCAGCGCGATCAGCGGGCGGCCGGCAAATCCCTTTTGACCGGTCCAGCTCGGTACTGCCGTAAGCATGAAGCCGGCAATGGCACTGAGAATGAAACCGAACAGCATTTCATGGCCGTGCCACAGCGTGGGCGCCCAGGCCGAGCCCAGAGGGGCACCGATGACAAAGCTCGCTGCCCATAGGGGTACCAGCAAGAGGCCTGCCAGCCCTGCCAGCAGAAACTGGGAGCGGAAGCCGTAAGCAAACAGGCTCGTCTTCATGGGAATCGCCTGGTGCTCTTAGGGCCTGAGTCGCGTGATTTCCATGAGATGCATGATCTTCGTAGCTCCATGCGGTTACTTCGTCGCGAATACGTAGCGCCCCGATCGATCTGTGGCCCAGGGGTAAGCACTTTAATCCGAAGGTGCCAGAAAGCGGGCCGGATGTGTGATCGTCAGGTGCGGATTGTCATCGGCCGTGATGCGAAACTGAATCGTCTCGGCGCCGCGCGGCTCGTAGACTGCACGGCGCACGCGCAGCGCAATCGGGACGACCTCGCCAGCGGGTATTGCATAGTGCTGCTGCGGATCCAGACTCAGCGAGCCCGGTCCGGTGACGGTAACTGCGTAGGTATGTCCTTCCTCAGTTTTGTTCAGGATCTTGAGGGTGTACACATTCTCGACGCGGCCATCATCGAGGAGGCGATACAGCGCATTGCGGTCGCGCATGACATCGAGCCCGATCGGTCGGCGCAGAACCAGTCCGGTCACAAAGCCACCGATCAGCAGCAATAGCAGAATGCCATATACCAGAATGCGGGGTCGGAGCACGACCGTGGTTTTCTGCTCCAGAGCGCGTTCGGTGGTGTAGCGGATCAGGCCACGCGGGTAGCCTATGCGGTCCATCACGGTGTCGCAGGCATCGATGCAGGCGGCACAGGCGATGCACTCATTCTGCAGGCCTTTGCGTATGTCGATCCCGGTCGGGCACACCTGCACGCACCAGGTGCAATCGATGCAATCCCCTAGGCCGCCGCTCCCTCGGGCCGCCTCGCGCCGCCGGGCACCACGCGGCTCGCCGCGCTCGGTATCGTAGGTGATGACCAGCGTATCCCGATCGAACATGGCGCTTTGAAAGCGCGCATACGGGCACATGTACTTGCACACCTGCTCGCGCATCAGGCCGGCGTTCCCGTAGGTAGCAAAGCCATAGAACAGGCACCAGAACGTTTCCCACGGGCTCATCGAGAAACTCAACGCCTCGGTCCACAGTGCTCGGATCGGTGAGAAGAAGCCGACAAACGTGAATCCCGTCCACAGCCCGAATCCAATCCACATCGCCTGTTTGAACGACTTGCGCGCGAGCTTGCGGCCACTCCAGGGCGCCTTGTCGAGCCGCATCCGAGCCGGACGGTCGCCTTCGGTTAGCCGCTCCATCCACAGGTACACCTCGGTCCACACGGTCTGTGGACAGGCATAGGCGCACCACAGGCGTCCGGCCAGCGCTGTAAAGAAGAATAAAGAGAGCGCGGCGATCACCAGCAGCAGGGCCAGAAAAATGAAGTCCTGCGGCCACAGGACCAGTTCAAAGATGTAAAATTTGCGCTCACGGAGATCGAACAGCACCGCCTGACGTCCGTGCAGGTCGAGCCAGGGCAAAATGTAATAGAGTCCAAGCAACGCGAAGACCGCAAGCGTCCGCAGTCGCGCGAAACGACCGGTAATATCGCGCGGATAGATCTTCTGGTGCGCTTCGTAGAGGCCCGTGGCGCGGATTGGGGCAGGATTAACCAATGTTTGGTTCCGTTGGTGGCGCACCCGGCGGCGTGCGTACCAGGTACAGCGCTACCGCGCTGGCCAAAGCGCCTACGCACCAGAATCCGATGAACCCCAGCGTGTAGACGCTCAGGTGATCCATGAACCCGCTTTGCGGCTCTTCGCCGATCAGATCGACGGGGGCAATAAAAGCGAAAAAAAACAGTGTGCCGGCGCAGGAAGCGAGGAATGAGGCCCATACCACCACCGCAATGACCCTGGCCCGGGGACTTAAGTCCTGCGGTAAATCAGCCTCTGGCGATGGGGGGCTGAGGGGGGTCGGGTTCAAGATCTGCAACCTCAATGCGGCGCTGGGGGTTCGCAACGCAATCCAACAAGAGCCTCGCCGCAGCAGCTCTCGCGGCCGGCATCATGAAGATGTATGGTATATGCATCTTCACGGGCCGTGTCCTGTGGGAACTACTTAGGGTGTCCGGACGGCATTGAGTCATACTTTTGCAGCGCACATGGTGCGTGTTTCTGTTGCCTGCGATGCGATCCGATCCGAGTACTGGGGCCTTCCATGCAGTTGACCCGATTTTCAGACTATTCGCTGCGGGTGCTGATGTTTCTGGCGCACCGCCAGGGCGCTCACACAACCATTAAGGAAGTTTCAGACGCTCACCGGATTTCTGAAAATCATCTGATGAAGGTCGTCCACCACCTCTCGAAGCGCGGGTACGTTAAAACCGCGCGTGGTAAAGGCGGCGGTATTGGACTGGCTCAGGAACCTAGTGAAATTATCATTGGCCAGGTCGTGCGCGATGTCGAACCTCTCACGCCCGTCGAATGTTTCGAAGTGGATTATGATGGCAGTTGTCTATTGTTTCCAAACTGTCGATTGCGGGGCGTATTGCACTTGGCGCAATCCCGTTTCCTGGAAACTCTCGATAACTACAGTGTGAGCGACTTGATCGGCCCAAAGGGATCGAATGCGAAGCTCATCAAGCGGTCCGCCCGACGGGCTCTGGTCGCGCCCTGAGCGGGTTGGTGCAGCTGGCATGGGGCTAATGCGATGTGAGGCGTTACCTTAGCGCTCATCGAATGAGCCGCGACGCTGCTTTGAAGGAGGAAAGTGCTTGAGTCCGGATGAGGATCTGTTCTATCGGACACTGGTGTTCGAGACGCCGGATGCCATTCTCTCGGTAGATCTTTCCGGGCGGATCGTGTTCTGGAATCGGCGCGCGGTCAAGATCCAGAATCGATCATCCTTGACGAGGGTCTTGATCGGCGCACCCTTCTCGCGCCAGTTGGGAATGAGTTCATTGATGCCGATCGGATCAAGCACGGCGTCCGACAGAATATGGGCGCCAATCTCGGATCCCTTCTCAATCACACATACCGAGACGTCGTGCCCTCGGTCGGCGGCGAGCTGTTTTAGGCGAATCGCCGCGGACAAACCCGCGGGTCCGCCGCCCACCACCACGACGTCATATCCCATCGTTTCACGGGCTTCTGTCTTGCTCATTTACGCCGGTCGCATTGAGGATTGTGCATTGTACTGGTGAACCGGGATCGAACCACGGGCAGGTCGATCATGGGTCGACACGGCGCAGAATTGGGTAAGCGGTGACGCATCAATGCCAACCGACGCACATCACGTAGTCACGCAGCAGTACCTCTTCATACTCGACTTCCTCTCGTAGAGCCTCCAGCGCATCGCGCGCATTGAGCACTCCGATCGGCCGCGAGTCTCGATCAAGGATGGGAAGGTTTTTCAGGCTACGATCCTTCATGATCGACCACACATTTTGCAGCACGTCGTTCGATTGGCAGTGCACGACGGTCCGTGTCATGACAGTCGATGCCGCCATCGTGCATGCCGATCCTTGGCAGAGGCTTATCTGACGAACCACATCCGTCTTGGTAATGACGCCGGCGAGTAATTCATCACTACCGCGCACGACCAGCAAGTCGGTATGACCGTCGAGCAGCAGTTTTGCCGCCTCGATGAGGGAGATGTGATCGCCGATCGTGACGAGCCGCTTGCGTGCTTCCGGTAACATTCTTTCGACGAACATTTAGGTCACTCCTCCGTCCTCAATATCCTTGTATCGACTCGCGTCGGTCGCCGAGCCACTCCGCGCTTTCAAATAAAAATACTTTGTGATGCGAATTCCAAATGCCTTCTATCGGCGAAAGGCGATCTGCAGTATCGCCAGGATCCCCGCGACGGCTAATCCACAACAGCCGAAGCGCATCGCTAGCAGCGCTACGGTCTTCAGTGCGGAGTGGACGTAATCCTCAATCTCCACTTGGAGACCCAGCCCCATATGGTAGAACATCCCGGCCACGAGTAGCACCATCAGTAGCGCGACAAAGGGTGTTCGCAGCCACGCAATGAACGCCAGATAATTGCTGCCCGTATGCGCAATGACCGACGCGGCGAACCACAGCGTTAACGGCACGAGCGCTAGCGCCGAGGCTCGCTCACGCCACCACTGTTGGGTCCCTGCCTTTGTCGAGCCGAGTCCGAGCGCGCGACTGATCGGGGAGCGCATGGTTTCTTTACTCACCGATGTCATCCTGCCAAAACGATGCTGACAATCCAGGCGATGATCGTGAGCGCCGAACTCATCAGCATCACCGTCCAACCCGACGCGTAGATCGTGCGCAACTCGAAACCGAAACCCGCATCCCAGATCAGGTGCCGGATGCCCCCGCAGAGGTGCAGGAAAAAGGAAAACGTACAGCCAAATAGCAAGATCCGACCGGCCCAGGAACCCATGAAGACGTGTATCATTGAGTAGGCGTGTGGTCCGGCCGCCGCCGCAACCAGCCAGACGACCAGCACGATGGCATAGAGGCTCAAAACAATCCCACTGATCCTATTCGCGATCGATAGGACCGACGTGAGCTGCGGTCGGTAGATCTGAATGTGAGGAGAGAGGGGTTGCGAGCGCTTCGGGTTGGAGGTCGTCATGGGTCGATGCTCGTTGACTGCGGTTATTTAAAGAGCGCCGACGATTAAGTTCGGCGCTCGAGCAGCATTGTTTTGATATTCGCGATCGACTTTCCGGGGTTGAGTCCCTTAGGGCAGGTCCGGGTACAGTTGAGAATCGTGTGGCATCGGTAAAGTCGGAACGGATCTTCGAGCTCATCGAGCCGTTCACCGGTCGCTTCGTCTCGACTGTCAAGCAGCCACCGATTTGCCTGCAGGAGCACCGCGGGGCCTAAAAAGCGATCTCCGTTCCACCAGTGACTCGGGCAGCCGGACGTGCAGCAGAAGCACAGAATGCACTCGTAGTGACCATCGAGTCTGCTGCGCTCTTCGGGGAATTGGAGCCGTTCTCGCTCGGGCGGCGGCGTCTTCGAGCGCAGCCATGGTTGAACGAGGGCGTATTGCGCAAAGGCATGCGTGAGATCGGGAACTAAATCTTTGATGATCCGCATATTCGCCAACGGATAAATGGTCGCGGGCTTGCCTAAGTCGGAAATAAATCTTGTGCAAGCCAGCCAGTTCGTGCCATCAATGTTCATCGCGCAGGAGCCACAGATGCCCTCGCGGCACGAGCGACGGAAGGTGAGGGTGGAGTCCACCGTGTTCTTGATCCAGAACAGCGCGTCCAGAACCATCGGGCCACAGGCATCCAGATCGACTTCGAAAGTATCGATGCGCGGGTTACCCGCCAAATCCGGATCGTAACGGTAGATCTCAAATGTTTTCATCCGGGCGGTGCCCGCTGGAGCCGGCCATGTTCGGCCTTGTTCGAGGCGCGACTCCGGCGGAACCCCTAGGTTTCGCGGAATGGGAAAGCGCTTCAGGGCTGTGACGCGCGGTACTTGCTCTGCGGATCGAATGATCATCGAGCACTTCCTGTGGCTCCCAGATCGGGCCGTGCCGCGCCGGGCGATCTGGGCGGAAATCTCATGAAGGGGGTTGGTCCCGGAAATGACCGGCTCGTTCGACGAGCTGGATCATCTCCGCTGCCGCACGGATCGTCAAAGGATGAGGAGTGAACCCCGGCCGCGGAGAGATGTAAGCCGCCATTTCCCGCACCAGATCGAGTTGCCGATCAGGGCTTTGCGCCAGCAAGGATGTCACCAAGTTCTCCAATGCAATGACGCGAACGCGAAGCTGCACCAACTCGGCGTTGGTCAACGGAGGGACCTCGGATTGAGCTGCGTCGGAACTTAAGCCTTCTCGATGGCCGCCGAGCGGTGCGCCGCCTTCGTTGTCCCACCTCGATAGTGCTCTATGGCGCAGTTGAGCCGAATCTAATGCATTTGGCTCGGTATTGGACATAAAGAGTAAGTTGTCCTGTCAAATTGACGACCGGATCGACTCCATACTTCCGTACGCCACTATGGGATCGTGGCCGCATCTGCGGTACTTGCCTCGCCCGTTTACAGATCGGCGTAGTGCGACAGATCGCATTCTACCGTTAATCGGGACAGCAACACTGTACGGGATCGAACTGACGACCATAGTGAGCCGGTGTATTTTGGAACTTGGAAAGTGCCTAATGTCGGGGCGGCTGTTGTGTGGATCTAAAGCTGCATCGGTGGCCGATTGAGCTCATTCGTCGTCTTGACCCTTTAAGGCCCGTTCTATGTGGCCAGCGCTTGTCGCGTTCGGTTGCGCCGCCATACTCGCCATCCCAGCAGCACCGCCAGGATGCAGGCGTAGATCAGCGGTTCGCGATAATCACTTTTTAGCATTTTCCAAAAGTGCAGTACAGCCAGCATCGCGATCAAATAGATCAGCCGGTGTAGCGTCCGCCAGCGGCGTCCCAGGCGTCGCATCATCTTATTGGTTGAAGTGATCACCAGCGGCAGCAACAGTAGGAATGCCAGGAAGCCGACAGTAATGAACGGTCGCTTTAAAATGTCCTTCGCGATGGCATACCAACTTAAGTCCTGAAACGGGCCGGCATAGACGATGAAGTGCATCAGGGCGTAGAAAAAGCCGAACAGACCAAGCATGCGCCGCAACCTGATCAGATTTGCATTGCCGGCAATCTCTCGCACCGGTGTGACCAATAGCGTGATCAGCACCATGTTAATCGCTGTCTTGCCGAGCGTATCCAGAACGAAGCGCACCGGATCGACGCCCAGATCGAAACCGGGCACGCGCGCAAAGCCGCTTATTGCCAGAATACCGCCGGCGCAGCCCAGAAACGGTATCAGGCAGGCAGCGAAAATCAATGGCTTATAGAGGTAACGGTAGCGCTGATCGACGGGACGTCGTGGGCTGGGCGGCACGAAGTCTTGAGCTCCGGATTGGCGCTTTAGAAATCGCGGCGCAAATCCATGCCTTGGTAAAGGCTCGCGACTTGATCGGCGTAGCCATTGAACATCAAAGTCTTCTGGCGGGCGCCGAAAAAGCTGCCCCCAATGCGTCGCTCAGTCGCTTGGCTCCAGCGCGGATGATCAACCTCGGGGTTAACATTGCCGTAGAAGCCGTACTCATTCGCCGCCAAAATATTCCAAGTATTGCGCGGTTGAGTTTCCGTGAAGCGGATCTTCACAATCGACTTGCCGTTCTTGAAGCCGTACTTCCAAGGTGCCATCGTGCGTAGCGGTGCGCCGTCGACGTTAGGCAAGTCGCGGCCATAGAGGCCGACCACCATAAAAGCGAGCGGGTGCATCGCCTCATCGACGCGCAGACCTTCTACGTACGGCCACGGCAGGGTATCGCTGCGCTGGCCAGGCATCTGCTTGGGATCGAGCAGCGTGGTGAATTCAACATACTTGGCCTTGGACGTCGGCCCGAAGCGCTTGAGCAGATCACCGAGTGGAAAGCCCACCCACGGAATGACCATCGACCAGGCCTCGACGCAGAGAAATCGGTAGATGCGCTCTTCCAGGGGGTGCGATTTGATAATGTCTTCGAACGTGAAGGTGCCGGTCTTCTCAGCCTCACCGGCAATCGTGACACTCCACGGCTTAGGCTTGAACGCGCCGGCGTTTTCGGCCGGATCAGTCTTGTCGGTGCCGAACTCGTAGAAATTGTTGTAGTGAGTGATCTCTTCGAATGTATTGGGTTTTTCCGTCACCGAATATTGGGCATTGTCCTTGAACTTGAGCGTCGGGGCGGAGGGAGCGCTGTCGGCTGCCCGGACCATTGACCCGCCTGCGGCAAGCAGGCCGCCAGCCATGGCGCCGCTCAGCAACTTGCGCCGCTGTAGGAATATCGCTTCCGAAGTGATCTCCGATGGTTTGATGTCAGATGGCTTACGAATCAACATGTTAGCTCCGCACTTTGGCGACGCGTAGCCTCACACTGAGCGAGGCGTTAGTAGTTTCGTCCCACGACCGGGCAATGTCATCCCACGAGCTGCTCAAAATCCTGTCAGCCGATATGAAGCGGGGCTCCGCTGAGACGCGGCATGGCCGTCACCAGTGGCGATGGCGCAGCATAGATGGCCCCACGGGAACATTCCAGCAAATCCGGTCATAGGGTCACCATCGCCCTTGCGAATCGATGGATTGGAAGCATATGGCTGGGCGCGATGGTCCACTTAGTCAGAATTCGTCGAATCAATGATCTCAATAGGTTAGGAATGCGCCTCAGCCGCTATGACCGGATTTGCTGGAATGTTCTCGTGAAGCCGAAAGAGGTCGGTGACGATCAGCCAGTGAGTTTGACCTGGAACTTGAAAAGGTTTGCGTCGGCGTGCCACGGTGCAACGTTATCGCCGAGCAGCAGATAGCGTCCATCCAGTACCCTGTCGCGTTCCGCACTCTACGGCGGACTAAACTGGCAAAGAGGCTCAGAGCGTGAAGACGCTGCGCTTCCAAGTCTCTGAATCACCGAGCACTTCGGTGATCGACCGACGATATGCCTGGCTGTTACCGCCGGCCGGGCTTTGCCGGCTTTTCGATTAGCCGTCCAGTGACGAACTTGTGCAGGACGCTAGCAATGAGTGTCTGGTAGGGGAGTCCCTCTTCGCTCGCTCGGGCCTGAAGTCCTTCGAGCGTTGGGGAAGACAGGCGAATATTAAGGCGTCGGTCCTTTGCAAGCGTGGTCCGCGCCGCCCGCGCGAACTGCCTAAGTTCAGCCTTGCTAGGTTTCGACGAGCGCAACGCTCCCTGCTCGTAATCCTTAAGCAGGCGATCATCTGCACTGACGTGGGTCTTAGGCATCGGAGGCTCCGTGTTTCAGATAATCTCGGGTTGCTTTGCGACTGGGAATGATGGTCTTGAGAAAATAGCCCCGAGGCTGTTCAACAAAGGGCACGAGATAGACATAGTTTCGTAGAGCCACTACCAAGATGGATTGGTTCGGCTATCGTGTGGCGTTGCGATGCTTCAACACGTCGAGCAATCCGCCACCGGCGATGGCTGCAACGACTTCCTCGAAGCCTACGCGGCGCTCACGTTTCAACAGGGCATTCTTCACTTCGTTCCATCGAAAATCCTTCACCACCAAAATTTATGCCAATGTGTGCCTATTGTCATCAGGACGCGGATGCTTGGTGGGACTGCCAGAAAACCGGGCAGAAGGTGGCGCAATGGGAGTGCGTGAGCCCTGGCTTTGGGGAAACTGAGAAGGACCGTAGGGGTTCTGGTTGAGGTAAGGGTGAGGGTGGTAATGGGTCCGGACGAGGCTACTTTTAGATAGCCGATAAGAGATCCTTATCGCTAGTCCTAAGCGATACGAGCCTACTTCTCAATGTCTTAGTGCATACCTCGTTGCGCTGCATTGCACTATCACCGAGTCATCCTGGCCGAGGCGCCGCTTCGACCCAGGATGACCCCTACCACCGCTTGTAACGAAACACTCCAGACGCACTGCTTCAGGCGCCGGCCGATCAGCGCTTTGGCAGGTAAGGTAATAGGCGATCATATTCGGTTTTGACGACCTGATAGCACTGACAGGTCCGGGCCTCGAGACCCAGCCGATCGAGCACCGTGATGCGTCCGCGCTTGTAATTAATCAGTGCTGCCCTTTGCAGCCTACCGGCCGCCTCGGTGACCCCCTCGCGCCGGACGCCGAGCATGTTGGCAATCAGTTCCTGCGTCATGATCAGCTCATTGCTTGGCAATCGATCCAGGCTGAGCAGGAGCCAGCGGCACAATTGCTTGTCGACCGAGTGGTGGCGATTGCACACGGCGGTCTGACCCATCTGGGTGATCAGGGCCTGCGTGTAGCGCAGCATCAAATGTAGAAAAGGACCGAACCGGGCGAATTCATCGTTCATCCACTGGGCATTGAGCCTGAAGGCATGACCCGCGCTCTGCACAACGGCGCGGCTGGGCGTGGTCTCGCTACCCATGAACAGTGAGACGCCCAAAATGCCCTCGTTGCCGACAATCGCAATCTCGGCCGACGCGCCGTCCTCCATGACGTAGAGCAATGAGATGATGGTGTTTGCCGGAAAGTACACATGGCGCAAACGCTCGCCGGACTCGTAAAGAACTTCGCCAAGCTTAAGCTCCACGAACTCGAAGTGAGGACGGAGACGCTCATAGACCTCTGCGGGCGCCCAGCCAAACGTTGCTAGTGCCCCGACAATGCCGCCTGGAACTGCGCGTTTCCCAACATGGAGCTGACCGTGTTAACCACCGCGTCAGAAAGAACCTCGTAATAGTTCTCGAGATTGTAGGAGCGACCAAAACGTGTTGCCTCCCCGGAGGCCAGTCCTTTCCAGAGCGTATTCCCGTCGCTACCGACGACCGCCAACCGCAACACGACCTCAGATTTGTAGGTACTGGTCTCTCTAACAAAGAACTGCACTACCTCACCCTTGATCGTTACTCCACCACCGCTATCAACGGTCTTGAGACCGGCGCGCTCAAAGAGTTCGCGCATATGCTGGCGTACAAACGCGCCCACATCGTCCATCGTCGTAACGGGTTTGGGCTTCTCGTCCTCCTGATTCTCGCCGATGGCCTCCCTGTTCTGCCGGACATCCTGGAACGTCCCGAATTGGATGAGCGACTGTGTCATCTGCGCCGCACCCAACCGCAATTCGGACGTCGGCCTCCACTGCAGGGGGACGTGTTCCAGCAGCGAGGCACTGACGTTAGTACTCCATGTTATCGCCAATAACACGACACAAATCTTGAAGCGCATAGGTAACGTTCCTCTCTCGACCACGTTGAAGCTTGGACGCCTTTCCGAGTATTGACCGTTTGATACGCTTCGGTCTACAAGCAATTGATTCGACTGTGGATCAGAATCACCACGAAGCAACAAACTTCCGGGCTCTGTAAGCGATTGAGCCCAATGGAGTCACAAGAAGTAATTAAGAGGAAACCATTACTCTTGGCCAGATGCAGTCAACACCCTCTATGTGCGCGTTGGCGTACAGACGTGCGGCTGAGGACCGCGAAAATATGCTGGTGAATTATTTGAGCCGGTAAGCGATCTGGATCAGCATGAAGGGTGCTTTAGGCGAACGTCTGTTATCAGATGCACGCGAAGGAGTAAAAACCATGTTGCGCAGCATGAATGACCTAGAGGGCTACACCATCCGTGCGACCGACGGACTCATTGGTCACGTTAGAGACTTCTACTTTGATGACAAAGCGTGGGTTATTCGCTATCTCATCGTTGACACTGGGAGCTGGCTGTCAAATCGAAAGGTGCTGATCTCACCTATTGCAATCGGGCAGGTGAACTGGGCCGACAAGGCGCTGTCTGTCTCCCTCACCAAAGAGCAGGTCAAGAACAGTCCCAATGTTGACACTGACAAACCAGTCTCGCGACAGTATGAGATGGAATATTTTGGCTACTACGGCTACTACCCGCACTACTGGGGCGCCTCGGGCCTATGGGGTACGAGCGCGTATCCGGGCACGTTGCTTATGGGCGTTGGCCACGAGCGGGCCCGTGTCGATCCCCATACGGTGGAAGCGGAGCGTGCGCGGTTAGCGCGCGACGTCGATCAGCACCGAAATGACGATCCTCACCTGCGTAGCGGCAATGCAGTGATTAAGTATCACATAGAGGCAACCGATGGGGGCATCGGTCATGTACAGGGCCTGCTGCTCGATGAAGAGACCTGGGCCATTCGGTACCTCATTGTGGACACCAGCAACTGGTGGCTGGGTCACCAGGTGCTCATTTCACCACAATGGATTCAGGGCGTGAGTTGGTCGGAGCGCACGGTCTCGATAAGCCTGACTCGTGAGGCGGTCAAGAACGCTCCGCCGTACAACTCAGCGCGGACCCTGGATCGACACGAGGAAACAAGCCTGCACAGTCATTATGGGCGTGCCGGCTATTGGGCGCGTGAAGTGGAGCTTGAAAATCCGCAGTTTCGCGTTATCGGTTCCGTGTCGAAGGAAACTGTCCACAAAACACTCGACGGTGTGGCGCCTGCCAAATGAACGGGTGTTTGACTACCGGTGCTTGAGGTGGGTGATTTGAATTCCTGCCCACAGCTCGATCATAGCGAACGCGCCTTTCGCCCGCGACAGCTGTCACCGCGCTTTGAATCTCTGTCAGTTGACGATGCCACGGGCCATCGATCTAAAACGGGATGACAAGGATGCGGGAGTGTTCGGCGAGCCCCAGAATTACCCACCCGGGCACGTCAGTTCCGATCGTACGGTCCTGTCAGGTGCCAATGACCGACTAGGGCCCTTTTAAAGTGGCAGCCTGCTCTACTGTAACTAGTTCGTGCTGCGCTGCCCATTGGGATTCAAATTGCTTCTTGGCGCGCATGTACCGATTGCCACACTCGACCTGCTCGGACCAGTTCGGCGGATGTTCGCAGGACGGCGATGGCGCGTAATAGGCCGACCACGCCTGCTCCTTTTGAAGCGCCAACGCGGCCGCAGCTTGTTGCTCGGCCAACGCCTGAACAGCCGACGCTCGTTGGGCCCCTAAGCGCTCCGACTCCTTCTGCGCCGCTACCGTGGAGCGCGGAGGCCCTGCTTCATCGCCCGCGGCCGGTTTAGTCGTGGGTGGGATAGCCGCTAGACTCGTCGCGAAGAAATTCGCCGAGCCCGAGATGATCGCGCGGGAGTAGAAACTCCAGCCCACGCCGAGGATCACGAGCAGCCCGACGCCGACCAGCGGTCCAATCAGGGGACTCTCACCAACAGCCACTCTCCACCTTGGCGGGGCTTTAGGCAAAACCGGGCCATCCGGCGAGGGCATCCCAACTTCAATCAGCTGGCGAAGCTCATCGTCCGATGGCAACGGACCAGGGCTTATTCGAATGAGACGTAGACCGGCGGCCTCCAGGGCCATGTTCTTGCGCCGGTCGGCATCCTGTCGATCGGCCCGCGCGTGCGACAGATCATCCAGTTCAACAACCGCCAGCACACGGAAGTCGCTCTCACAAATGACAAAGTCGGCGACCAATCGAAAGTAGCGGTTCTGAATCCCCCTCGCATCGCGTATACCCGGCCGGACCTCGAGGAGCTGCGAGAGCGCTACCTGCGTGAGAACGATCTTCTCTGGGTACAGTCTCCGGAGGCGTCGATAGCAATTTTTCTCACGTTCGGTAAGCAGCGCTCGAGCGACGACCGGCCAAGCATGCTGCACGCCGTGGGCACGCGTCGCCAGCTGCCGAACCAGCCAAATCCCATACCCCAACAGGGCAATCACTCCGAGGGTCCACATCCATGTATTCTCCGACTTTCGCTCGGTCCATTATCGCGGCACCGCAGAGCCCCAAAAACGTAACTGGACCACACTCGCCATGTAGCGAATGCGAATCTTTGTCCTTACCAACCGCCCTGCGACGCGTCATCCGCTCACGGAAACCCACCGGGATCGGCAGCTCTCGATGCCATAGCTTAGTCCAAATGTCCGCCCTGTAGCTAAGTTGAAATGTCCGCCTGAACTCTTGCTCCTTTGTTGATCCGTAGGGCCTTCTGGCTCTTTCCCACAGCGTGATCTGAGCTGCGCA
>Ga0182030_10007587_pt1 | contig 22603 bp, 18 predicted proteins | sample 812S3MmetaG_FD_121299 | JGI IMG/M metagenome (GOLD analysis project Ga0182030, IMG submission 121299) | Permafrost microbial communities from Stordalen Mire, Sweden - 812S3M metaG (Illumina Assembly) | ecosystem: Environmental > Terrestrial > Soil > Wetlands > Permafrost | place: Sweden...
ATCGGCATAGTGGCCACGGGAATGTACAAAGTAGGCACCATGTACGCAGGAACGCGAGTAGTGACGGCGGCCTCTAGGGCTGTGGCAATCGAGCGTGAGAAATCTGTCATTAAAGATAATAAACAATCTGCACCCAGCATAGGTACAGAGCCATCGGATTGCAAGCACAGAAAAGCCGCGAGTCTCTTCTGATTGTTGCCAAGCTTGACCAGTTCTACTGCAGATTGGGCCTCGGTGGGGAGGTTGTTTTTAACATGATGCTCAATCTCCCCAAGCTCGATTCGTTGCCCATTCAATTTGACTTGAGAATCTTTGCGACCGAGATATGTAATGCTTCCATTAGAGTTGTATCGGACCAAATCGCCTGTCTTGTAGAGACGCCGGTTTGACCCCGTAGCCCATGTTGGATTTTCAATGAATGCTTTTGACGTCTTATTTTCGTCGTTGAGGTAGCCTCTTGCGAGAATCGGACCTTCAATGAGGAGTTCTCCTACACCTCCGACAGGGGTTAACTGGTCATGATTGGATGGGTCTACTACCCACGAGACACTTCCAATAGACCTTCCGATATTAGTTGCTTCCAAAGATGTTCCAAGGTCCCCGTTCCATGTAGAATTAACAGAGCATTCTGAAGGACCATAGCAACAATGGAGTGACACAGCTTGGCCCCAGACTTCGATATTTTCTTTGGTCAGGGGCTCCCCACCAAGTGATACTCCCGTAACCTTGGGAACATCAGATGGCGAAAGAAAGCTAGCCACTGTAGGTGTGATATCCATAAAATTGACATCGAGATTATTTACTGCAGATGCAAGGTTGTTGAATCGATCATGCTCTGACGGAACGCAGACACACCCGCCGCGCATCAAGGTGAAAAAAATCTCTGCCAAACTGTTGTCGAATGTATATGCAGCAAACTGTAGTACCCTCGAGTGTGGCCCAAAGTTGTAAGCTTCGCCTGTTGCATGCCCACTAGTGACTAGGGCGCGGTGCTGGAGAACGACACCTTTTGGCTTCCCAGTTGAACCAGAAGTGTAAATTACGATGCATGAATTCGCTGGCTTGATATCGTTGCATGCCACTCCTTGTACAGATGGAAGGTCTTCAAGCAGCTCCTTGGTAATCGGAACGACAGAAGTAACCATATCTTCGAACATCGCAGCTCTAGAAGGGGCGGCAAGAACAATCGGAGCCTCGGTATCACGCACTCGTAACTCTAGTGCAGATCTTGGATGAGTTGCATCAAGAGGGACCGCTGCAGCGCCAGCCTTGAGTACAGCCAGCATCGCGACTATAGCCCACGCCGATTTGTCAAAGCATGTAGGAACAAATATATCTGGTCTGACGTTTTGGCTGACGAGGTGATGAGCTAGCTTTGTGGATAATTTTTCAAGTTGATTATACGAAAGCTCTGCGTCCCAAGCTGATATAGCTGGGGCATTTGGCTGTAATAATGCTTGAGTGGTAATAACATTATGTACACAGTCATCGATCGCTTCGGGAATGCTGCTATTCCAATCCAGAATTTTCTGAAGGCTGCCGTCTCCCAGATAGTCTAGCTGATCGATATTGTTTTGAGAATGACGGACAACATTTTGAAGGCATTTTAAAAATGTGCTAGCGATATTTGCTGCCTGTCCATCAGAAATGTAGTCGGTCCAATAATCAAGGTCAATAATTGCATTTTCATCCGAAGTCTCGATGTTGATTGAAAGCTTGTATTCTGTTGGGTCATAAATAGGAACTAGTTCATCAAACGTTGTGTTCAGTTGCTTAGAGATCCGTTCGGAAGGAAGTTTTCGATACGAGAGAGCAGTATTAAAAAGTGCAGTTCCAGATAGTCGCAATGCGTGTTGAACTTCGGCCAAAGAAGTATGCCGATGTGGTAGGCTATCCATATAATCCTTCTGGACTTGGTCTAGAATTGCGCCGAGGCGGGATAAAGGAACCATACTCATGCGGCATACGAGCATGTTGATAAATGGGCCAACGGCATCATCAATACGATCTACGGGAGCATCTCTACCTGATGTCAGGTAACCAAAACAGACATCGTCAGAGCTAGTGTAGCACCTAAGCGTAAGTCCCCATGCCGTATGAAAGGCATTCGAAAGTGTGATGCCATTTTGATTGCAGAAAGTCTTGACTTCCGAGAATTGTACACTGTTGAAATCCAGTCTCAGCGAGTTAAGCTGCCTTTCAGAGGCGATACCATCATCCAGAATTGGAAAAGTGCAAGGTTCTATGTCGGTCAGGTATGATTTCCAATAATCTATACTCTGTTCGCTAGGCTGATTTTGAAGATAAGCGATATAGTCACTGTATTGTGGACCAGGGCCTTCGGGGAGGATAGCATCGCATGCTAAAGCAAGGTCACGGAGAATGATTGACATCGATGTGCCATCCATGATGGTATGACTAATCTCAAGTTTGATGAATAGCCTCTTGTCAGACGTTTGACAGATGGTAAGCCGATGAGGAGGCTCGCCGCTCCCTAAATCCATCGTGTGTTTCTCCCCAAGGATTCGAAGCGCATATATCTCACTGCTACAATTCATATGAATGATATTTGCATCTACCCTCTTGAGAACGACTTGATCGTAGAGGCCGTCGTCCTTGCTGACGCTCTCAATAAAAAATGTGCGAAGTGCAGGGTGACGCTGTACAACTTTTCGCCAAGCTTCCGCCAGATGATATTGTTCGGTATCGACCTTATCACGAGTCCTGAGTTCAGAGACAACCTGAACTGCATAGTATGCAGTATCTTTGGTTTGGCTGATGAGGAGACCCTCCTGCATTGAAGAGCAAGGGTAGATGTCTTCCACCTGTCCAATTCTAAAAATGCCGGCCTGAGGAAGCTTATCGGATACGATTGCACGAAGGCCTTCGTCGTCGATAGAAATAAGTGGAAAATCACCAATTGTTGCTTGCGGAGTTGTGATGGTTAATTTTCGAACCATTTCCTCAACAGTCTGATGACAGCACTGAATCCATTGTTCGATTTTATCTTGCTGCTTCATGTGCCGACTGAAAGTGAACGAAAATCGCAGTTTGCCTTGCACAATGACAGCAGATATCTCAAAAAGTCCGAATCGAGGGGTAGCGTGGCCCACATCTGCAGTTCCTCCCGCACCTCGAGCTTCACCTGCCATGTCCTCAACGGGGGTGAGAAGAGCTCCCTTTCGCTCGAGCTGTTGATATTGACCAAGATAGTTGAACGTGATTTCTAGGGGCCAGTGATGACCAAACAGTGCTTCTCCCTCGGTGGTCAAGCATCTGCTTGCAAAGTAGGGTCTGCCATTGTCTGGTATCTTCCTGCGTATGTCTTTCACATGTCGAACCGTTTCGATCATATCTCTCGATGCAGAGGTTGGTACATGAACTGGATACATGATAGTGAACCAGCCGACGGTTCTCGACAGGTCTGCAGCCATGTCAGATGGTTCGCGTCCATGACCTTCATTGTAGATGGCAGGCACAGCGCGATCGGAGAATGTGGCTGCAAAGGAGTGCACCAGGGCAGCAAGAATAACATCGATAGACTCAGTATGAAGCGCTGAATGGCAATCTTTCAACAACAGCGTCGTTGTGTCTGAATCAACTTCGAATCCACTAGATGCCGCGTTCCCATACGTATTGACTTGGTTGTCCATTCCCCAGTATGCAGCATCGCTAGGTGGCACATTGCCTATAGGTAAGACCTTATTAAGAGGTTGTTTCAGACAGTGTATCGCCTGCATATGACACCATTTTTGAAAAGAGAATGGAGTTCTAATTATATGGCTTTGTGGACTTTGCAGAATGTCCTCCAGGTCTTCGAGAATTATTCTCCACGAGACGAGATCAATCACCAGGTGATGTGCGACCATGAAAAGGAGTTGATCCTCGCCCTCAACGTCAAATATATCTGCTGCGAATACTGGACCGTTCGATATGTCGAGAGAGGTCTGACTGTTCACAATTGCAGGTGTCGACTCATCGGCAGTGGCAATCTTGTAAGCCTTAAGTCGATAAGATGTGTTTATTTCATTGGTAATTCGTTGTTCCCACCGATTTGTTGAAGCTGAGTAGCTGAATCGAGCTCGGAGCATCGAATGTCCCTTGATGATAGCTTCAATTGCATCTCGGATGTCTTTTTTTGAAACTCTGCGAGCGAGCCGGAGAAAGAAGCTCTGGTTGAAGTGGCCCTTGCCCTGGTTGGCTAGTTTGAAGAATAAATGTTGAATTGGCGAAAGACCGAACTGTTGATCGACATATTCCTCTTGGTATTCTGGGTGATCAACTGCTTTTGCACACTGGGCGAGGTGTGTAATTGACTTGCTTCGAAGGACATCCTGCACAGCAAGGTTGATATTCTTCTTTAGTCCTTGACCCCTAACCTGCATGGCAGATATAGAGTCGCCGCCCAAGCTCAAGAAGGATCGATTTAAATCGATCTTATCATCAGGAAGGTTGAGAACGTGGCCCCAGATCCGCACTAATGTGTTCTCAATCTCTGAAGCGGGTCTGGTGGAAGCTACAGTGAGTTCGTCTTGAGATTCGACATGCTCCATGAGTTGATGATATGTATCGCCACTGATGTGCTCCACCCAATTAGTGGCACCTTTTCTGTCAACCTTTCCAGATGAAAGCAGTGGAATGCTTCTCACCGTCACGAAAACTGAGGGGACCATGTATGGCGGAAGCAGGGATGACAAGCGTTCGCGCACGAGGTTAGATGCAACAGACTCTTCCAAGATCTCGAACGGTGGCAAATCTTGCTTTCTGGTAGATGTAGATGCAGACGATGAAAGTATCGAAACCAGGCGTCCAGCGAGAAGACCCAATTTTGGCAGGAGGACCAATCCATACTTGATATTTGGGTCGGTGTCGAGATGATGCTCAATTTCACCTAGTTCGACTCGCTGTCCGTGAACTTTGACCTGATTATCTTTTCGTCCGATAAATATGTAGTTGATTCCGTCGGGACTTTGTCGTACCAAATCACCAGTCTATATGTGGGTTCATTTAGAATTTGATATCGACTCAATACATATCAACAAAGGGGTCACTTAAAGAATGGCTTGGGAATGATAACAGATAAGAGAGCTAGTACCAAGCAAAGGCAAAGGAAGGTGTGCATACCTTGTATAAACGCCACGTCCGACCACCGGTTGTATCTGCCAAGGCCCAGGGTGGCGGTTGTATGAATGATTCAGCGGTCTTTTCCGGATTGTTGTGGTACCCTCGTGCAAGAGTGGGACCTTCCACCAAAAGTTCTCCGATCGAACCTTGTGGAACAAGTCGATCGTGGTCATCCGGATCAACCACCCACAGATATGCTCCAACTGCGGAGCCGATATTGGTTGGTTCCGTTGTAAGACTGACATGCGAGTTGACCGCTACAGCAACCGAGCATTCTGATGGACCGAATCCATTGACTAAATTAAGTGAAGACCATGTCTTGATGTGTGACTGCGACATCGCTTCGCCAGCCATGACAAGGGTCTTCAATCCTGGAACTTGTGAGGGGTCGATGAAATTAACAAACGACGGAGTGAGAACTGCCCAATTGACATGCATATCATTTATCGCGCCTACTATATTATTCAGGCGTGCGTCCTCGCTGGGAATGCAGATCGTTCCCCCAACAATCAATGTAGTGAGAATTTCGACCAGACTAGCGTCAAACGTATGAGCAGCGAATTGGAGAACGCGCGACTCAGAACTCATGAGCATGGCAGGTCCGTGTGCCCGAGCACCTGTACAAAACGAACCGTGTTCTATCATAGTTGCTTTTGGCTCTCCAGTAGTTCCCGAGGTATAGATGAGGTAGGCAAGATTACTGCTCTTTACTGAAGACAGCTCGGCTGATTCAAACGGGGGCAGTTGGCGTATTACTTCTCCGTCGATCGGGACGATTTTTTCGGCAACAGATTTAAGGAGGCCAACGTGCTGTTGCGAGCAAAGAATTATTTTGGCCCCAACGTCTTGGGCGAGAGTTTTGAGACGGCTTATTGGGGCCATGGGATCGAATGGAACAAAGGCTGCACCTGCTTTGAGCACACCTAACATGGATACAACGTTCCACATAGATTTGTCAAAGCATAAGGGAACAATGACCTCGGGTCCAATCCCCAAAGATACAAGCTGACGCGCAAGGCGAGATGCGAGTTGATCGAGCTCGTTGTAGGACAGATCTCCTTCTTCTGAGCAAATGGCCGCAGCGTCAGGTTCCGACACAACTTGATCGTATATAGCATCGTGGATACATGTCCTCCACTCTTTGAGTTCAGCAGCTTTTTGGGTCGGGCCCTGTCGATTCCCCTCTTCGGGAAGGCCGTGGTCAGTTTTGAGGTAAGCACCCATGGTGATTATAGGAATGTGGTGAATTGTGCGAAGTAGAATAGCTGTAAAGTTAGCAGATCCAAGTGGAAATATAAGCTTTGGACTTACTCTTAGGCAGTTGTCGATGTTGCAAAACGTCTGAAGCTCGATTTTGTGATCTTTTGCAATAATGGAGTGGAAACTATAATGTTAGTACATATATAGTTGAAACTTACTTCTTGTTATTTGAGACAATGGGACTCGATGTCTGTTGCAGATGCTTTCAGAGTTCAAGCCGTACAAGTATGAGGATTGAAGATTTAGATACAATTTTGCTAGATGGTTGTCTCATTATTTGGTCGATATTACACCAAGTATGGGGACTTTGAGGGAAGAAATTCTCAATCCATGACGTTCTCCATCAGGACCCTGACAGTTCATCGTCCCAGCCACCAGCTGATCGTCACAGCACACATGGTTCGCTACATCCTCCAATGACGTGTGCTCTAACTGGAGACAATGGTCTCCAGAAGGAGACGGCACAATGCGTTTCGTTCACATTGCCTACCACCTAGTAGTTCAACAAGAAAACTCGATAGTCTTGGCAGGGATTGGCGGAGATCATGGTCCTCTCCGCTCCGAGACCTTTCATTGGCGCAATCATCCTGGGAGATGGGTATATCTGTCTGGAATATACCGTTACCTGGGCATGTCAACTTCAGCTTGAGACCGGAATAGGACAAAGAGATAGACCGGATATACATCCATATGGTAGCCATGCGGGCAATTTCTTCTCACTGTAGTTAGTGAGTTTGGAGATCTATGGCCACACTGAAGGTGATCTGCAGAACGGGGAAGAAGTTAAACAAGTACTGTGACTAGATACTCTGGGAACGCGGGGCAATTCCGGTACCTAGTGCCATGTAAATGCACTGTTTCCATAGCTCACACGGACGATAGACGATTTTCTGTCACAATCGCATAATCGGCGAGCCAGCAAGTGAACGAATGCGCCATTGACGTTGGTGGAGGCGCAATATTTCGGCACATGGACTTGCCCAACGTTCCGCTCATGTTGGTGTATATTGAAGTCTCAAGGCTTCAGCTCGTGCTGAGCAGTAAAGCCCACGTCGTCTGCGTCACTTGAATCAAACTGATCGACCACAGGACGTCAAAAGTATATTGGGCCGCAGGTATTGATAATTTCTAATTGCACCTTAGGAGGATTTCGTGGCACAATCGAGGAGTTCGATGCGGTACAGCCTCCCAGACTGGCTAAATGACCCTGGCTGCATAGATTGCGCACCATTTTTGGCTGCGAATCCGGTCAGGAACTGAAGACTGTGAAGACCCTCATAGTGATCGGCAAGATGCATGGGATGTCGCACTTCCTACTTCTGCGGTGCCCATAGTAAGTCATTTGAGGTCGACTGGGAACTGTGGATTGAAACTGTGGATTGATCTAGGTACAGTGAAGAGAAGAGAAAGCATGAGTGGTCGTTGAAGTTGCATTTAGCGACTAACCCAAGAACGGCTAGGTGAGCCCGATTTGGAATGGCTTCGTATGAATTAGTAAGTGGGCTCTCCTTCGGCTTAACCTGCTTCACAACCACAACAAGGATCTCTGCAGCCTTTCGCACGCCTACAAGACGCCACCTACGGCCCGAACAGCCTCACCCGCAGCCCGTCGATCTTACTCAATCATCCCAAGTCTATCTCCGTTCAGTGCATATGCAGAGGCAGGGATTGAATCTTTTACTATGTGGTCTAGGGCTAGAGGAACGCAGCCCCTAGGTATGATCCTGAAAATCCCTTTGCTTAAGGGATGCCCTACTAAATCATTCTCTTTAGGCGGGGTTGACACCGCTTCATTTGCCGTTATCGGGTGTTACATTCAGCCGTCTTTAGATCGTTGATTCCCGAGCGATGGAACGTCGTAGGGTAAAAAGCTGTGGAGGTTCCCTGTCAGCCACCGACGACCCTAATTCTAGGGTGCAGACGCCTCCGAACGCCCCAACCCTGAAAACTCAAAAATCATACCCTGGAAGGTTCCCTTCCTCGGATTAATTCCAAGATAACGTAATTTGCTTCCGTCTACGGGGATCCCGCTGACCTCTGAGATTCAGACGGTACGCTCCCTCAAAGCCACGTTCCTGAATATTCGACGCCATTGACCTGCAAGCCGCAGATCTTCGAGCCACATCTTCTGATATCATCTCATGTTTCCAATGTCCCGTCGCTATTCGATTAGCCCGAGTGTCGATCATAGCTCGTTGTGGGCAAAGTGCATTGCTGCTGCTGTTTGGTTTGGGTTGCTGATGAAACTAAACCATCCTTTAAGACGTTCAGCAGCACATTGTGGAGCTAAACTTCAGACTAGACCCCAGATCAAGCAAAATGTCACCTTGGAACTTTGTCTCAAATGTCGAGTCAGTCGAAAGCGCGGGCAAATGGATAACAGCGTCGGCAGATCCATGGGGATTGCCCTCCAAATCTTGATCTATTTTACTGCTTGAGGATCCTTTGGGTGGTTTCCGCAAACTGAGACTCCATGACCCGAACTGTTCCATATCTGCGCCTCGATCCCTCTACCAAACAGCTGCTGCTATCACTGTTGAGTTAGCTGTCCATCATGGTTTCAAATCCGAAGACACAGTGTCAGATTATTGACAATACTCTGGGTCCATCCGCTGGAGAGTGTCGAGGCGGATTCGATTTCACTCTTCTCTTCGAAGAGATAATTCTCACGGTCCTGCCTCTTGTACCCCTGTTTTTTGTCGTCCCGTTAAGAATACTCTACCTGTCTAAAAGATCCGTAAAGGTCACCCAAAGTCCACTGCTCTCTATCAAACTTGTAAGCCCCGAACTACTCAACAAGTTGTTTGATTCCAGTTATATGTTCTAATCTCTGCGTTGAAGGTACTCTACGGGATCTATGAAGCACTGGCACTATCGCTCACGGTTCTCTGGGCACGTTCATCAGAGGCAAAGACTCGAGCATCAGTAGCAACATCCGTCATCACCCTCATCTGCTACCTCGCTTTGACCTTCCTATCATATCTGGAACACAAGAGAGCCGTTCGGCCGTCCCTCATCCTTATCATATATCTGTTGTTCTCTCTGGTGTTTGACGCTGCCCGTGCCAGAACTTTATGGCTTCAGCAATACAACAATTCTTGCGTGATAGTCTTCACATCCGCCATTGCTGTCAAAGCCATTCTACTCATACTTGAAGCAATCCAGAAGACTCGTATATTACGTCCGGAATATCAAATCTATCCCCCAGAAGCCACCAGTGGTATCATTAACAGAAGCTTCTTCTGGTGGTTGAATGCACTTTTTCTGAAAGGCTTCTCAAAAACATTACTACTCGAGGACTTGTTCTCTCTTGATGAACAGTTACTCGCGGAGTACTTGCAGAATGTACTCGATTCCGCCTGGAAGAAAGGTATTTGTTGTGATCAATTATAACTACTGCCGACATATCTGACTGTACTCCCTATAGTCTCAAACAAAACACCACATGCCTTATTCTGGATGACACTTCGAACCTTGAAATGGCCTCTATTATCAGCTATTGTCCCTCGACTTTCCCTGACCGCATTTAATTTCTGCCAACCTTTCCTCCTTCAGCGAGCTATCGATCTATCTCAGGAGCCGATTAATAATGCATCAAATAACGATGGCTACGGTTTAATCGGCGCTTATTTCTTAGTATATTTAGGCATCGCTGTTCGTCTTCTACCTCGACATCGTCATTGGCAATGCTAACAATACTTAGATTACGACGGGACAGTTTCAACACCTGGCATACCGAACCATTACCATGATGAGGGGTGGACTTATCTCCATGCTATATACCAAGACAGCAGAATTAAGCGTGACTGCGGTTGATCCTTCCGCTTCCATGATTTTAATGAGTGCCGATATCGAGAGGATTACTACAGGCTGTCAAACTATGCATGAGTTGTGGGCAAGTATTATCGAAGTGGGCTTAGCAATCTATTTGTTAGAAAGGCAACTTGGAGCAGCCTGCGCCATCCCAATTGTTGTCTCTACACGTGAGCATGGTAGACTGTCGCATTTCGTGAGTAGTTGTGCTGACGGTATTCTCAGTTTCTATGGTGGGATCTCTAGGAGCAACGGGCCTTGTCATGTCTCGACAAGCAATGTGGCTGGAGGCCATTGAAAAGCGCATCTCCGCCACTACGGCAATGCTCAGTGCCATGAAGGGTGTCAAGATGTGCGGCCTCACTGAGACACTTTCCAAAAGCATACATCAGCTTCGTATCGATGAGCTCAATATATCCAAGAAGTTCCGCAAGCTTCTCATCTGGAACATGGCATTCGGTGAGTCTCTTTTTACACACCAGTCTCACTTTACTCACTAACCTCGACATATAGCCTATGTTACCCCAGTGGCTGCACCAATTCTCACTTTTGCAGTATTTTCTGCACTGGCACGGAACAGCAACAGTGGAAACACGCTTGATACGGCAAAGGTTTTCACCTCACTTTCTCTCTTTACTCTCCTTACAGAGCCGCTTGGTGCCCTCATAATGGCACTTTCAACGTTTATGGGAGCCGTTGGATCCTTTCAACGTATTCAAGAATTTCTTGGGACGGAAGTTCGTCACGATACACGCAAATTGCCCAACACAATCGAAATGCTTCTCGACGATCACCAGCAGATATCAATACAGAAGGTATCATTATCCGATGCTACTGATACTTTTACCGAAAAATCAGGATCAGATGCCACGCCAACTGAAGACTACCCACTCTCCAATGACGAGACAATCTCAGTTCAAAATGGTACTTTTGGGTGGGACAGTGAGAAGGATGCCCTCCTTAGATCAATCGATATGGCGATTCCTAAGGACAAGGTCACGATGATAGTTGGACCCGTTGGATGCGGAAAGTCGACGTTACTCAAAGCGCTTCTGGGAGAAGTCCCCACTTCCCAAGGTACCATTCAGTCCTCGTATCCACAAGCCGCATTCTGTGATCAAACACCGTGGCACATGAATGGTACCGTGCAACAAAGCATTATCGGTGTTCTGGAAATGGAGGTTCTATGGTACAAGACTGTTCTTTGTGCATGTGCGCTCGAGGAAGATATGCACCAATTATCACAAGGTGACCAAACCTCTATCGGCAGCAAAGGCATATCATTATCAGGAGGACAAAGTCAGCGCATTGCTCTTGCTAGAGCCATTTATGCCCGCAAAGGCCTTGTTATACTCGACGATGTTCTTAGTGGCTTGGACGCGGATACTGAAAACCGCGTTTTCCATAACCTCTTCGGTCGCAATGGATTGCTACGCAAACACAGGACTACAGTTATCATTGCTTCTTCTTCTGCAAAGCGCCTCCCCTATGCTGATCATATAGTAGCTCTTAGTAGCGATGGTAGGATATTAGAGCAAGGCAATTTCAAAGAGCTGAGTGGGGCTGGAGGATACATTTCATCTTTCAATTTACCACCGCCGGATTGGAATTATCTTGCGGCATACTCCAAATTCTCCGAGGTTGAAAAAGAGAAGCTTAATCCATCCGTCGAAATTATTCCCGGAGAGACTGCAGATGACGCCAGCAGGAGAAATGGTGACATCTCGGTCTACTTATATTACATCAGGGCAGTCGGGTGGATGGCTACCCTCATATTTGTTCTTGCTATCTCGGCTTTCATATTTTGCATATCTTTTCCAGGTATTTGATCTTGCGCATGTTTTCCCGTCCCCGGCTAACCCCTTCCAGCTATTTGGGTGAAATGGTGGGCTGCAGCCAATGAAATACATCCCAATGGCAATCTAGGCTACTACCTAGGAATTTACGCCGTTCTCGGGGTAGCAGCAATCATATGTCTCGTCGTTAGCTGCTGGTACATTCTAATCCCATTGATTCATCTGAGAACACACTAACTATCCATAGGGATTTGATTATTCATATGGTCCCAAAGTCGGGGGAGAACTTCCACTGGGTTCTATTGAAGACTGTTCTAAGGTTGGTCATTTATTGAGCGCGCAGAATATCTTAGAGATGCTGATGAATTTTCGTGGATAGCGCTCCGATGTCGTTTTTTTCAACGACTGATACTGGGGTGACGGTGAACCGCTTCAGTCAAGATCTGATGCTGATTGACATGGAACTTCCGGTTGCGGCACTTAATACCTTCGCGAGTATGTCTCTATCTCACCTTTTTACTTAATATTGAAGTGGCGCTGATCTTTCCATTTCAGCATTTGTCCTTTGCATCGCTCAAATGGTTCTTATTGGCGTGGGCTCAGTCTACGCCGCGATTGCTTTCCCAGTGATTCTCCTTGCCCTCTACTTCATACAAAGGTTTTATCTGCGGACATCAAGACAACTCCGTTTCCTCGACCTCGAAGCCAAATCTCCGTTGTATTCTCAATTCATGGAGATGTTGAACGGGCTCGTAACGATACGCGCCTTCGGTTGGCAAAGCGCTCTGGAACAAAAAGGTCGCCAGCTCCTCGACGAGTCACAGAAGCCCTTCTACCTCCTATTCGCCGTGCAAAGGTGGCTCACACTGGTCTTGGATTTGATCGTTGCCGCAACCGCTGTTATGCTCATTGTCCTCGTGGTAAAGCTGCGCGGGTCCATTAGCCCAGGATTCGTCGGCGTTGCGCTCCTCAATGTTATTTTATTCAGCCAGAGCATCAAGATGCTTCTCACCTTCTGGACAAATCTCGAAACCCATATTGGAAGTATCGCCAGGATCAAGGGCTTCACCGAAAACGCGGTAGGCGAGGATTTGCCAATTGAAAGAGACATGCCGCCACCATCGTGGCCATCTCAGGGCGCCATTGAGTTCGACTCGGTGCATGCATTCTACAAGCATTCAGAGCCTGTCCTGGATGGTGTCACATTATCGATCAAGGCCGGCGAAAAGATTGGTCTTTGCGGTAGGACTGGAAGGTACCTCGCGTTGCACCCTTGAATTATTGACAACGGTGAACTGACAGAACTCTAGTGGCAAAAGCTCTCTAGTCCTAAGTATATTTCGCATGATTGAGATGAGTAGTGGCAGTATCACGATCGATGGGTTAGACATTTCAACGATTCCACGAGAAGAGATCCGTTCCCGCCTTGTAGGCGTCCCCCAAGATTCCTATCTTCTGATCGGAAGCGTGCGCCTCAACGCCGACCCAAAACAATGTGTTTCTGACTCTGCTATCATTAAGGCGCTGAAGAGTGTCCAACTTTGGGAGAATGTGAAGGAGAAGGGTGGGTTAGATATGGACATTGACAGTATTCACTTGTCGCATGGACAAAAGCAATTGTTCTGTCTGGCACGAGCTATGTTGCGTCCAAGCACGATTCTTATTCTCGACGAAGCAACGAGCAGGTAAGATTCTCTAGCTTTGCATCATGATTTCGGGCACTAATGCAACGAAAAAATTAGTGTCGATGCAAAAACAGATGAACTAATGCAAAAAATCATCCGAGAAAGGTTCTCAAACTACACTATCATTGCAGTCGCCCATAAATTGGATTCAATTCTCGATTACGACAAAGTTGCTCTTCTGGATGAGGGCAAGGTAGTGGAGTTTGACGCTCCCTACGACCTCTTGTCGCAATCATCATCGGCATTCTACAAATTGTATCACAGTTCTCACCAGCAGTCAGAGGATACGGAAGACTTGGAAGAGATACAAGAAGATGACGATGACAATGTGACTCTCAATGGACAATAACAATTTCGAAGTCTTGAATTTAGGTGGCGGGTTGAACGATGGCGCTGGCTCATAGACTTTGCTCACTCTGTCAACTTGTAATGCTTATTTATTATTTTGTTATTTGCTATATACGTAGAAATGAAATATTCTCTATAAACGAGTTCAAGTTGATACCTTCCCTATAGCCAAGATTTTCAAGTTGAAGCTCTCTGGAGGCGTCACCCAAGGGTTACACAAAATGAGGGGCAAGTTCCTCTCGATCATGAAGCCCCACCACACCAAAAAATCCTGCAGACACCAACCCAGAGCAGATCGCGGTTAGAGCTTCCCTTTGCTATCCCTTCTCTGCATGCAATAATGACAGCGCTTCAATACTACCAAATAGAGGAAAATCCTGAATATTTCCAATTTTGTCGTCAATATTTTATCCGCCCCACTATCAAAGATCAGCCAGATCAGCACCAGCACCAGCTCCAGCACCAGGTTTAGCTCCAGCTAACCCTTGCATCAATTCCTTGTTAAAAAAATGATAGAGTTTTGGCCCATGGCAACAAATGCATCTTTTCTCCCTTGCATGGCTAGTCAGGCACTGAGTGCTGTCAAAGTCCCAATGCGTTCATCCTGATACCAGGGCACTGCGAACTGCATTAGTATATGGGAGTGTTACGTATTATACGTCTGTAGTGGCCTCCCTCCTTTGGTTCTGGATCCTGGTACACTGCAGAGAGAAGTTTTCCCAAAAAAAATACTTGGGATTATCATCATACCACCACCATACATCGAGCCAAGCCGCGTAACATGCAGTGATCGAGTAGTTTGGAGGTCTCTCCAGATTATCAAGCAGCGTGTACTTTCTCGGGCTACAGCATTGTTGAGGTAGTGCCGTATGCATGCATGCAGTACCATTTTTTCTCGAAGGGTCCAAAGAACACCATTGTTATGCCAATTTTTCAAGCCAGCTGCAGAAATTTCTGCTTCTGGACCACGCTAAGAAGACACGTTCTGTTCTCTCAACCACGTTTGGTCTTTGAAAAGCTTGGAGCCCGAAACATTGCATGGTTCCTTGTAATAGAAGCAAACTTCATCCCAACCAAGTTCTTCAAGGTCACGCCACGTAAGGATACCATGGCGAAGCCAGTTTGAAATCAGTCTTTCCCAACAACCCACTGCCAAGAAACCCTAAAACCAGGTCACGTACTAACTTCAGCCTCTTCCCTCATCCCGCAGCATTTCCCCTCCAACCACTCATCGTGGTTTTCCTCCCCAGTAGCTGAAAACCCGTCATTGGCGCAACCATTACTAAATTCCCCTCAAATATTTATGAGATGCAGTTAATATATGCAGTGTCACAGAGAAAGTCCGGTCATCCAAATTGGACGTCAGGCATTAGTCCACCCCTGCCCGATCCGTACCGCTGTCAAAAGTTGCGGGGTAAACAAGGTTGCCGGGGGATCTCCCCGAAATCCGATTTCGGGCATTTCTTGGCCTCAATCTAAGAAGACGCCAAAAATACAACCCTGCGATGTCACATTACGAATCCTGCAACGTGTATTGCAATGAAGGTGAGGTTCCTGATACTATGATAGTGATAGGCATATGATCGGCGCTGCAGGTAATATCAGATTCTCCGGCCACTCAACCAATGATGATCCTGAATCCGGATCGTGACATCCAGATCCCCGGTTATGGGAGGCGGGTAAATTGAATAAGCTCCACATAACGACCACGTTCTGAATGCTGCTGGGTTACCAAGTTTGGATGTGGTTGGGAACGCGTGCATGTCTCGGCCGTCTGACCAACGGGAACGCATGACTTACATGCAGCACTTGGATGAATACGAGGTGGGGAAGTACCGTGGACTGGATATTAGGGGCAGAGTATGGATGCGCCATCAACGTCAGGAAGCACCTCAACGCCATCATCACGCCTTTTCAACGCCGTCAGAGATTGAGTGTGAGGTGGCTTAGAGGCGTCCGGCTGGCTGCAGATGAGAAGAAGGATAGAACTTGCTTTTGCGTGCTTGTGAGTGGCGATAACGATGGTTCCTGGGGGGAAAACTCACGTGCTCTAGATCTCGTCATTGAAATATTTCGAGGTTGACCGCTCCCATCACTAGAGTCTGGACCACGATTGGAAAGCTTCTCGACCGTTCCACCTGCAACGACTCCTTCTAGCACAAGAATATACCCTCCGAGCCCGTCCAGTGTCAGCCGAAAATTTTAACTCCTCAACCTGGCTCAAATCATCCCGATCAACGGTCAGGATACAGGATATTTACGCCTAAACAAGAACAGACAGCATCCAGCGATCCTCCGATCTGCAATGGAACCTCCCGGCCCCTGAACTTTGTTCCGCGCCATCTCAATGATATGTCATGCAATATACCAGCAAATCATCCCAGCGTACTCTAGGTTTCTGTCCCCTGTATTGCGGAGCGACAAGGTTTCAGTATCTGCAGTGCTGATCTTGGTGGCGTAGATCAGTACTTTATATGGAGGCGGAGGGTCTTCTCCTCAATATGTAATGTTGAGATTCGCTGCACCGTTCTTGATTTTGCAACATTCAGAAACTCCAACATCAGACGGAGTTACATTATAAACTACATACGGCTCAGATCGCCGCGAGAATTTTTCAGGTGCCCTTGTCTGCAGGCTGTCATTCTCGTCTTTGGGATTTTCTCTTTTGGAATATCTTGAATATTTATTTTATTTTATTTTTTATTTTTCAATTTTTCCCTTTGGGAAGGAACCCCGGATGAAGCCCGTCTTCCCCGAATCATACTCAGCACGGACGAGCTGAAAGACTTCCACAGCAAAATACTACCTTCGATATTGAGATACACTTTTCGACGATCTTATAGAGCTGAAGAGCATGTTATGTCGAGGTGGCTTGAGAACAATGAGGAGAGCTCCGTTGACGGAGGCAAAACCGAGTCTCACAATATCTCGCCGTGATGGCGACGACGATCTCTATGAGGAGATGCTACAAGCCGTCAACTCAACCGACCACTTTGCGACCTCCTCGATTCTTCGCAAGCCACCAGAAGTTCAATGCCCCTCTTCATGTATATTCCAGATTTTCGACTTCACCAACACCTCGCACCAAAACAAAATATGAATAAAGCAACCAGCATCCATTCACTACACTCTAACGTTCCATCATCATAACCAGTTCCCACGACATCACCAACACCCCAAGCACTCACCATGATACCCGAACCCCATCCCAGACATCCTCCCCATCGGCCCTGCACTCAACGCGTCCTCATCTCTTCAAGCACCCTTCCTGCTTTCCGCTTCCCGTCACACAATATCCAAGAACAGCATCCCCGGCAACCGACCACGACGATCCAGACATCGGTCAAACTCCCTCGAGATGGGGTGAATGGGATGGTATGTGGACGCAGCGACCACTGTAACAGAAACCGGCTACGATGCCTCTGTTATTCTATGGGGTATAATCTTCGTAGTCGGTGGTGGGGTCGCGTATTAAGAAAACTTTAGCATCACATTCGTTTTGTAAGTATGAAATATCTCCCTCGGTTTATGGTTAAAGCCACTAACGGATTCTAAGACCGAGAGGAGCGAATATGCCGGATGGGAGGATGCTGCAAATTGTTAGGATAGCTATTGGAGATTAGTAGGAGTGTATATTTTGCGTCGTGGATGTTATGATGTACATATGGAAAACTGGAGGAAGGTCTTTGGAGATTTTGGCGAGGGTTATGATTGTTGATATCTGTTCTGTATATAACTTATCTAGCTGTTAAACACTTGTAATAACTTCACGATCACATGTTTCCAGCCGCAATTCAAAAGCCAAGTGACTTAAGTTGTCTTCTATGTACCCTCATCATGAATTCGAGAATGTTTGAAGTTATTTATATTTGTACTATCTCTTAATCAGTCTTTCATGTATGTTCTAGCATTCTATCAAACAAAATCTATCCAACACCCTCCCAACACATTTCCAGCCCACCTCACCTGATCATTTACACCTCCTATTTTGAACAACTCGTCAGACAGGCCAGCTCTTGCTATATTTTCACTTTCTTGCTGCAAGTAAATTGTTCACTGGAAATTTGTAGAGGGAAGTGGTGCGATGTGCAACAAAACTTCGGCAAGGGAAGTTTAGGGGGGCTGGATCACCTGACCTGACTTTGCCCCCTCCACCTGTTTAAGCGTATCACATGATCTGTCGGCGTCCAGGTTATGGAAGGTCGGAGCTAGTGGAATTGCTCTTCAGGATAGTGGTATACGTTGTCATTTGCATTTTGTTTGAATGAGTATGACAGAGGAAGGAAAATAGAGCAGTACTGATAATGTTTCGAATTTTATGGATGTGATAAACATGATTCTTTGGTGAAGTTTAATATTTCACGACAAGACGCAACGAAGAAAGCCAGTCTCTCGCCTTTGCCTTTAATCCCCAAACTCCATGCCATGAACTCCCTTATAACCTCAAACTCCCAGTCCCAAACGCCCGCCATTGCTACCGTAAACGCCAAGCACTCCATAATTGACAAATGGAATTATTCTACATTGCATATCCTTTCCGAACTCTTTCCCCTCACCCGTAAATCAATCCACCAAAATATTACCTCAACCCTCAGGCGGATACGCACTCCTCCACAAAGACTGCTCCATCTGGCCACCACCTGCATCTGACAACGGCTCATAGAAACCACCATCAATCCCCATAAACCAAGAATTAGGCCCCTCGGGAGTCGCTTCACTGCTTGATTCATTGTCTAATGTTATGAAGGGACCTCTTGGCGGACTTGGTGCTCGCCCTAAAAGGCTAGCTAGCGATAGGGACTCGCTGCTATCTCCTGGGTCTTCATAAGTTTGATTGGCGTTCTGTTGGAATACACTGCTTCCGAGATCGTGAGCTGTTGAAACAGTGGGTTGCTCTATGATACGGGTTTGAAAATCTGGAAAGCTTGGGAAGCTTGGAAGGTTTGCCACATTTTTAATCAAGCTCGGTACAGGTGTCATATCTGTATTCCCCTCGATGTTTCCCGGTGGGGGAATAGGTTGGAACCCTAGTAGCTGGCTAGTAAAATGAAGTTCGTCTGTATTAAATTCACTCCCTTGAGAAGGGAAGTCGGTCACCCTTTTAGAAAGGTTGATACCATGATTCAGTCGAATAATTTCATCGAGACCCGTCGTACGGCTACTTTGAGGTTCGGCACCGAATGCGGTCTGTATTTTGTTGGAGCGCGCGTATGGGGTAAATTTGAATGCTGCTGTTGTCGTCGCAGATGTTTCGCACCAGGCTGACGATGGGAATGATTCAACGTGCTCTTTGGGGTTTCTGGAGATGGAGTTGAGTCGTCGCTTTTTGCCTCGCCTGTTGGAGTCCTCGAAGTTGTTCTGCATATCAAAGGTCGATATTGAATCCTGGCTTGAATATCCGTCAAATAGTTCGTCTCCAATAATGTTTGTCGACGATGGCAGCCAGAGTAAATCTTGGCGATAGGAGGATAGTGACATGCTCCGATTGACATGACTAGAAGGATTTCTACCTTGTATGGTCGGGCTCGGCTCCTGCCTGTGACGAGTTGTCCTTGGATTTCGATGACGAGTAGGAGGGGGTATATTTTTGTGGAACGATGGACCTAAAGCGATGGGTTGTCCATAATAGCCAGTCTGGGATGCCGAAATCGGGGCGTTGGTGACTGTTGCTGTGCGGGAGTTGAATTGCTGAGGATTTGAGGGAAAAGAATTTAGGGTTATATTGGGTATAGTCGCCATTTGAGATTGCGTATCAGAAGCGCTGCTTCTATAATCGCTGCTGTAGGCATCAACAGGAAGCAGATCGAATTCCCTGTCACTGGGTGCAGTATAAAATAGGACGGTAGGTTGAGAATTTAAGGCCTTTTCGGAAGCCAAGCCTCCCTCAGCGCAGGTGTATCTTTCAAAGGGCTGTAGAGCTGCTTCTGAGATAGGAACTTGGTAAATTGGATCTGCAGCAGGTCGATTATCTTGGTCCCGAGGAGCGGGAAACGCCCATGGTATCCCCGGCATCGTGAAATTATTTGATAGACTCCCACCCTCGGGGGCATCTATATGGATTCCACTGCTATTTTCGAAATAATTTTCAATTGAATCCCTGCTGCTGTAATTTGATTCAGTAGAAAATCTAGTTTCAAAAGACTCTGGTATTGAAGATGGCGTTTCGTGGAAGACGGACGGAGGCTGTTCCTCATGTACGGGTGGAATATTGCTAGCTGGACCGAAAATCTGTTTTTGCCTTGCGTTCCCGGATTGTGAAGTAGGCGGCCCCGAAGATGACGTAGATGAAGTAATATTTATAGTTGGGTTAGACATGTGATGATCTGAAGCACTTGACTGCATCTCGCCATGTTTGCCTGGTCGGATAGGAGCGGACTCAGTCCTAGATAGGGCAATTTCTTCACTGGGAGGGTCCACAGATATTTGAGGTACTGAGTCTGCTCGTACTGTGGCTGTTCCGTCCATCTCTGAGATACCAGCCGCGGCAAGCCCAAGAAAGGGCAAAAGTGTACCTTCTAATTCCTGTGTATTGTGTGTGACGTCTAATTCCTTGGCCCCCCCCAGTGGCTCGAGGGAGCTATGGTATTTTTCCTCGATTAAGTCTAATAAAGGCTGTCTTCTAAGACCTGACCTCTGCTTTACCCTGGTTAAAGGATTGAATACAGTATATTCATCGTAAACAGTAACGTCGGCCTTGCCGCCGTTATCTGCTAGAAGTGTGTGACAGGCGAGTATCTTAGAGTATAGCTGATCATTATTGTACACTTTCTTTGCTTTAGCCAAGCTATTGGCAACAAGTTCCATAACGCTCGTCTTTCGATAGCTCGTAGTGTTTGGATTTGCGCCATGTTTCAATAGCAAAATAGTCTGTTGTTTGAGACCCTGACTAGCAGCGATGGCGAGGGCAGTGTAACCTCTTGCATCTCGCAGATGTATGTTGGATTGAAGAATCAGCTTTTCGAACTGCCGGGAGGATTTCGGTTCTGTGGACCATCTATTTAGCGTTGCTATTAGGACAGTATCCCCGTACTCGTCCAACTCATCGGGGTGGGTGTGAGTTGCAGAATCAGCTGTCTTGTCTCGGCGTATTCGAAGCATATTGAGCAAGAAGGGCTGTCTCTTCTCCCCTTCCTTAGCCACCTCTGGGATAAACGCAATCTCTTTCGAGGACGATCCTACGAGTTCGTGAGGAATCTCATTGCTGGGTAGCTCTGACGCTGTAGAGCGTGGAAATTGGAGATCTGTTGGGGTGAGGAGATTCGTCTTCAGCAGCTTGGCGATTTGGATCTTATACATCTGGTGTCTCCAAAGTGAGTCGAAATCCCACTGATCAGCTGTTTTTTGAAGTTTGGAAGCAACTGTTTCCCCCCTATAATCACGCAGAGAGAAGTCGAACGCTAGTTCGGAAGCTTTTTCTAGAATTTCAATGAAGTCCGAAAACCGATCCTCTCCTCTCAGATAGAGCACATGTAAAAAGGTCTCCCCTGAGGTGTTCCGAGCTGGGGGTTGACCGGGTGGAGGCATCAATTGTAAAATACGGACACAGTTGCCAGCTGCAGCGGCATGGTGCAGGGGCGTATTTCCAAATCGGTCGATTAGAGTGGCGTTGATGAGAGCGCCATCATCGCTTAAGGAGGTTCGGGCAAGCTGGTGCATCTCAGTAAATCCACAGACGTTGCATTTTGTTCGCTTTTCAGTATCATGCTCGAAAAACGCGCAACAAGGCCGAGTCCGAAGAGACTTCGCATCATATTCATCATGATACGTTGCTTTTGAGATGAACTTTGACTTATCCACCAATAAATCCCAAGTGAGAGATTCATCACGATTGAGTTGTAGTTGACTTGAATTGGAGATACTACCTGACGCAATGCTTCTTGCGTAGATGAGACTTGATCTCCAAGAATCGCTGGCCGAAAGTACGGACTCGATGTGGCTGAAAGTCTCAGAGAGCCTCGATACTCGATCACTGATGCTATTGATACTTGCACGGCCGATACTGCGTATACTGCGGATGCTCCGAATACTTCTAATACTACTCATTTGGGAACGAGATCTTTTTAAACCGCGCTCTGGTAGGGGTGAGATTTCATCTTGCGTGGATGGAGATGAGTCCGAGAATTGATTGGCCACTAATCCAGAAGAGGCGAGTCTAAATTGGTTTATATATGCGTCTGGATTGAAAGGAATGATCGAATCAGCTGTGGGAGAGTTTGCTCCAAGATGTTGATCACTATCTATTGAAATCTCGGCCTCGCTATCAGTAGAGGGGACATTTGCTACTAGCTGCGCTACTTCTTTATCATCGTGGAGAAAAAGCTCTTTCTCGCTGTAGTAATTTTGCTCCGAGTCAATTGTCAGAGATTGGGGTCTTGTGACCACCATTTCCGATGATGATGATGCTGAGGGACCAGATTCGGAGACCCTGGATAAACCTCCAGCTGAAGAGCCAACATCATAATGGCGACATGGATCGTAGTAGGGATTTGGTTCTTCCGGGGATTTTGCTACGCGGGAGGGTTGAGTGGCTTTGACATTGACAACGAATCGAGATTTATATCGAGCATACTTGGAAAC
>Ga0182030_10007588_pt1 | contig 22600 bp, 16 predicted proteins | sample 812S3MmetaG_FD_121299 | JGI IMG/M metagenome (GOLD analysis project Ga0182030, IMG submission 121299) | Permafrost microbial communities from Stordalen Mire, Sweden - 812S3M metaG (Illumina Assembly) | ecosystem: Environmental > Terrestrial > Soil > Wetlands > Permafrost | place: Sweden...
CGTGGCTGGAAAAATGCCGTCGGCTATGGAAGAACTGCGAACGCAAGCTGAATACCAGTCTGCAAATGATCCACTTGGCCTTCCTGAGGCTGCTGCTCAGGAGATCGTAAACAGGCTCTTAGGGTCTTTTCAGGAAAATGGGCCCCCTCGCATCGCCTCAGGTGTCTTTCTCGACCTCAAGAAAAGCTGAAAGCCAACTTGGGCATCCTATCCCTCTACTGAGCCCAAAATGGGCCCAGCCCTCGCCCCACTCCCCCCATCCATCAAGGCCGCCACTCCCAAACCGATATCGAGAGAAGGCGCACCTTTCCCGGCAGACCGGCTCCCGGCTGTCCGGCCCTTGCGGCCGCACAGCCATGGCGCCATCCCGGGCCGGGACAAACGTCCCGCGCATGCGCCCGTGCAGTCGTAGATCCACGACGGGAAAGTGAGATACGCCATTGTATTCAAAGGGATGGGTTCAGGGCAGGTTTGGATTTCTGGTACTTGGGACTGGCTTGATTGGGGTGCTGACCGGGTGTTCGGGCGCGGTGAGAATGGCTGGCTCACAGGCCAAGCTGCCCACGCCGCTGATCGAGTGGGCAACTCCGGCGCCGATCCCGTACGGCACTGCGCTGGGCGCGGCGCAATTGGGGGCTACCACAAGCGTACCCGGCACGTTGGTCTACAGCCCGCCTCTCGGAACCGTGTTGAGCGTCGGAGCGCAAACCCTTGCGGTCACCTTTACGCCGGCCGGTACCGCCAGCTTTTCCGCGGCCACAGCCACGGTCACCATTCAGGTCAACCCCGTTGATCCTGCGCTCAGCTGGGCCCCGCCTGCGGCGATCGTCTCCGGCACCGCACTCAGTGCGGCTCAGCTCGATGCTTCGTCGGGCAGTGTGGCGGGCACATTCTCCTACGCCCCCGCTGCGGGGACCGTGCTCACAGCGGGATCGCATACGCTGACAGCTACGTTTACGCCCACCGATTCGCTCAATTATGCACCCGCAAGCGCATCGGTAACGGTGATGGTCAACCAGGCCACTCCCACCCTCACCTGGCCCGCGCCTGCGGCGATCGCCTACGGCACCGCGCTTGGCTTGGCCCAGCTCAACGCCTCCGCCGGCAGTGTTGCGGGCACGTTCTCCTATACGCCGGCAGCCGGGACTGTGCTTTCCGCCGGGCCGCACAAGCTTTCCGTAACCTACACCCCGACAGACACCACGGACTACGCTCCGGCCACTGCGTCGGTAACGCTCCAGGTCGGCCGGACGGCTCCCACGCTCACCTGGTCCGCGCCTGCGGCGATCGTCTACGGCGCGGCGCTGAGTTCGGCCGAGCTGGATGCTTCGTCAGGCGGCGTGGCCGGCACACTCTCCTATGCACCCGCTGCCGGAATCTTGCTGGCGGTTGGCACGCACACGCTGACCGTGACGTTTACGCCAGCCGACACCGCAGATTACGCTGCCGTCTCCGCATCGGCGACCCTCCAGGTCAGCCCCGTCGTCCCCCTCATCCCCTGGGCGACGCCCGCCGCCATTGTTCACGGAACGGCCCTGAGCAGCGCGCAACTGGACGCCACGGCCAGCGTGCCCGGAACCTTCTCGTACGCGCCGGCTTTGGGCGTCGTGCTCCCCGCCGGGCCGCAGACCCTTTCAGTCACCTTCACGCCCGCCAATCAGACGGATTACGCCTTCGCTACGGCGAGCGTCTCGCTCAACGTCAACCGGGCCAGCCCGGTCTTGAGCTGGGTTCCGGCCCCGATGACCGTCGGCTCAGCCCTGGGCAATGCGCAGTTGAATTCAACCGCGGCTGCTCCCGGCAGCGGTGCGGCGTTGCCCGGCAGTTTCTTCTACGCGCCGGATGCGGCCACGGTCTTCAGCTCACCCGGGCCGCAGACGGTTACCGTGACCTTCACGCCCCAGGACGAGGCAGATTTCCAGACCGTGGAATCCAGCGTATCCATCAACGTGGCCAGCTTCGGCGTGGTGGCGTGGGGCGATTCGCTCACCGCCGGCAATGAGGGCAACCTCGACAAGGGCGCCTATCCTGCCGATCTGGCCGCGCTCATCACCCTTCCAGTCGTCAACCAGGGCATAGGCGGTCAGGGGTCGACGGCCATCGGCGTCCGCGAGGGCGGCGTCAAGGCCTATGTGACCGTGGCCGGCGGAACCATCCCCGCCTCCGGGGGCGTCACCATCACCTTCCACCAGAATTACGTGCCCACCTCGGCGCCCACCGTCGCGGCCGGCATTCCCGGCTCCATTGCCGGAGTGCCGGGATTGGTCACGATCAACGGAGCGGGCGTGAACATCTTCACCCGCACCACGCCAGGAGCTCCGGTCAGCGTGCCGGGCACGCCCGAGCTTGTGGTGGATACCCCCTACGCCGGTGATCTGCCCATCTTCTGGGAGGGCCGCAACAGCCTGTTTTCCAAGGCCGTCATTCTCAACGACATCGCCTCCCAGGTGGCCACCGTGCCTGCGGGGCAAGACTACCTGGTCATGTCCGTCATCAACGAGAACGTCCCCTCGGAGTGGCCCGGCAGCGCCATCTACGCGGAGATTACTGATGTCAATACGCAACTCGCAGCTGCCGACGGGGCCCACTACCTCGACATCCGCCATGTGCTGGTCGAAAGCTACAATCCGGATTCCATCACCGATGTCTCGGACTTCAGCCACGACGAGCTGCCCACCTCGCTGCGCGCCGTCGAGGGCACAACCACGCTGGCCGAGTCGATCGGCCCGGCCGACACCACGCTCACCCTCAATTCAACACTCGGCTCGCACGTGAACTGGATACTGACCCTTGACAGCGGAGACAAGGCAGAGAATGTTCTTGTCACCGCGATCAACGGCCCCACGCTCACCGTTGTCCGCAACATGGGCGGCTTGAACACCGCGCACGCCGCCGGCGCACCGGTCACCGTGACCGACAGTCTCCACCTCAACGCGCAGGGCTACCAGATCGTGGCCCAGAGCGTGGCGCAGTTCCTGTCCAGGTACCAAAAAGCGCCATAACCCGGCACGGCCATGGCGCCTGTCCTTTTCTGGAGCCGTATGGACAGACAGGCAGCCCGTGCTCCATCCATCGTCGAGGAGGCGGCTACTTGCTCTTCCCAGCCGCCTTCTTCGCTGGTGCTTTCTTCGTGGCCTTCTTTCCCGGAGATTTTTTGACAGCCTTCTTGCCCGGCGCTTTCTTGCCGGCCGCTTTCCCGGCCGTCTTCATGCCAGCTTTCTTTCCGGCCGTCTTCTTCGCGACAGGCTTGGCGGCTGTGGTCTTCTTCCTCTTCTTCTTCGGCGGCGCGGGAGTTGGCGCCGCCGGAGGCTTGGGCGCCGGAGTGGCCGTAGCCGGCGCCAGCAGCGGAATCAGCACGCTGGCGATCGGCGATCCCAGCCCGGTGCAGGCGTCCCATCCCGGTCCGGCGGAGAACGCGCCGTTGTTTCCCTGCGTAACGTCGTTGAATGCGCCTGCCGCCTTGGCCGCATAGATGGCCGGCTGAAGAAAACCGACCTTTGCGCCCAACTGCTGGTTGGCGACGGCCACCAGGCCCGCCCACAGCGGAGCCACGGCGCTGGTGCCGCCGATGACCGTGTCCTGCCCGTCGACGCGGATCTGGTAGCCGGTGTTGGGGTCGGCGTCGGCGGAGACATCGGGCACGCCGCGTCCGCCGCCGGCAACGGCAGGCGCGGGCACGTTGGCGTTTGCCTGCCAGCTGGGCAGCGGAAACACATTGCTCACGCCGCCGCCGGTTGCGCCGTCATTGACGGCCAGCTCGTTCCACACTACCTCGGAGACAAGGGTGGATCCATTGGCGTCGAGCTTGGTCCCTCCGCAGGCCAGCACATGCGGGCTGGAGGCGGGGAAGTCCACATTGTTGCCCGTCGCCCCGTCCGTCGACCCGTTGTCGCCCGCAGCCACCGTGATGGTGATGCCGAGGGCCGCGGCCGACTGGCAGGCAGCGTCCAGTGCGGTCATCGCCTGCGCCGTCCAGCTCGACTCCGGGCCGCCCCAGCTGATCGAGATCACGCTCGGGTTATTGGTGGTGTCGTGGATCGCTGTCGAGATGGCGTCGGTGAATCCCTGGTCCGTGTTGGGGCAGAAGTAGCACACAATCTTCGCGCCCGGCGCCACGCTGGCCGCCACTTCAATGTCCAGCATCACTTCGCCGTCGGCGCTGGACGATGTGGTGGGCGCGTTCTTGCCCTTGTCCACGCTGACCGCCGTGATGGCCGGCGGCGTGAGATTGAGTGACTGGAAATAAGTGGTCAGGTCGGCCTGGCGATAGCCGCCGCCCAGCTCGATGATGGCGATGGTCTGACCGGCGCCACCGGCCGTCGCCGGCCACTGGTAAGCCTGAGCCACCTGCGGCGGCGTATAGCTTGTGGGAGCTGCCGCCGCGGCCGGAGCCGCTGGAGTCGCAGGCGCGGCGGGCGCAGCAGGAGATGTGGGCGCAGGGGCGGCTGCTGCTGCGGCCGACCATTGGCGCATGCGGAAATGTGGCCAGGCCTGCGGCCGGTTATCCAGGCCGAGCACCGCTTCCACCGCGCCGGCCAGCGATTGCGGCAGCAGGATGGCGCCTTCGCGCACGCGATACTCCACGCCGTCGATCGCCTTCTGGTTCAGCTCCACGCCAAAGGCCCTTTGCAGGTCGGCCGCCGTGCCCGTCAGCTGCACCGTGCGCCGCACCGTCCCCAGAGGATCGTTTTCCACCGTCAGGTTGAACTCTTTGGCAAACGCGCTCACCAGCTTGAGCGCCGCCGGGTCCGCGGCATGGTGCCTCTTGTACTCCGCACGGCTCACGCGCACCGGACCAAAGTTTCGGCCAGGGCGGCGGTTGTAGCCGAGCGGTTCCTTGCGCTTCACAATCACGGAAACGGTCAATTTGGTCTTGGCCGGCGTGGCTTTCACGTGGACCGCATTTTCCGCGGCCGCCTTCTCACTGCCTTTCAGTACGACACGCGCCTGCTCGGCAAAGCGCGGGGTTGTTACGCGGGGGGATTTTGCCATGACTCGCCTCTTTCATGTTCCGGCCGCATTGGTCGCATCTCAAAAGCCGGGAACTCGATGAGTCCGAATCATAATCCAATTTGTATGAATCGTACGCAGGAATTGCGTGCGGGACAGTTGGCCGGGTGAGGCCAGTCGCGCCGCGCCGGCTGCGCACCCACGCCGCAACGGGACCGCCGTCCGCGGAATCAACCGAACCTTAACAATCGCCGGCCCATCTGCCCACTACGATGGGGAGGAACCGCCGTCCCCGCCATCGGCAGGCACGGCGGCTCTGTGTCGCGCGGCTCCTGATTCCTGATCTCTGATCCCTGACCCCTGACCCCTGCTTTACTTCAAGTACGCGCGCACCAGGTCAATCAAATCCTCGGCCAGCTCGGGGGCAATCTGCTCTTTGGCTCCGTCCACCAGGTGAAAGCGGATATGCGTCTCCAGCACCTCGCCCATCAGCCCGTTGACGCCGCCGCGCACCGCCGCCAGCAGCATCAGTTGGCCGCCGCAATCCTCGTCGGCAGCCAGCGACCGCTCCACCGCGTCCAGTTGCCCGCGCAGCTTGCGCACCCGCTGCAGCAGCTTCAGCTTTTCCCGCTCCTGGTGAGACATTCCGCACCTCCGGTTGACAATACCCACCCCCGGTATGGTATCTAGGGAGTGGGGGTATAGTTTCTGCTCCATTCTATGCCCGCCTCCGCAATCCCGCATCTCAACCCCAAGGGGCCCTCATGCTTCGCGCTTCCGGCTGTCGCTCCAATCCGCTCCGCACCGCAGCCGCGCGCAGGCCGGCCGCCCTGGCCGTGGCGCTGCCGCTGGGCCTGCTGCTGGCTCTGCCCGCGGCCCTTGCAGCCCAGCAGGGTGATGCGCTGCCCGCAGCGCCCCAGCCGCAGCGCCCGGCCGCCATCCTCTTTGCCCAGCTTGGCCCGGCGCCGCCCGCGGCCGACGCGCCGCAGGATGGCATCGGTAAAAAAGCCACCGACATCAGCCCGGCTGGCCATGAGCCCAACGACGCTCCGGTTGTCGCCATGTCCCCGCACCCCGACGGCCAGCTCTGGTGGATCTCCGGCCAGGCCAACATCATTCTTCAGGGCGATCTGCCCTTCCACTCGCCCTACCAGGGCAAGAACAGCTTCATCGGACGCGGCGAGTACAAGACCTCCATGGTGGGCACGCTCTACACCGCGCTGCGCCGCAACCATTCCATCCGCTACAACACCGACTTTGTCTTCGACCTGGAAGCCGCCGAGGGCCGCGGCCTAAGCGAGGCCTACGGGCTGGCCGGCTTCACCAACCTCGACGTGGTGCGCAACCCCAACCTGGGCAAGACACCGTACATCGCACGCTACCAGGTGCACCAGGTCTTCGGGGTTACCAACAAAACCACCAGCCAGGAGCCGGGCACCTTTTCTCTTGCTCCTAGCGTGCCGCTGCGCCGCGTCGAGGTCCGCATTGGCAAGCTCACCCTGCCCGACTTCTTTGACGCCAATGGGCCGGGCACCGACAGCCATCTGCAGTTCCTCAACTGGACGGTGGACAACAACGGCGCCTGGGACTACGCCGCCGACACCCGCGGCTACACGGTCGGCGGCATGGCCGAGTACGACGACCGCGCCTGGTCCATCCGTTACGGCATCTTCGCCATGCCCACCGTCGCCAACGGCAGCGACCTCGACTGGGCCTTTAGCCGCGCCCACGGGCAGAACGGCGAGTTCGAGGCGCGCCACAGCTGGGTCAAGGACCGCAAGGGCGTCACGCGGCTGCTCTTTTACGCCAATCGCGCCCACATGGGCACCTATCGCGAGGCGGTCGAGGACTTCCTCAACGGAACCGACACCGCGCTTTACGGCGTCACCGTGCCCACCATCACCCTGCACGAGCACTTCAGCGCGCTCAAGTACGGCATGGGCTGCAACACCGAGCAGGAGATGACGGAGAACCTGCGCGTCTTTGGCCGCTTTGGCTGGAACGAGGGCCAGCACGAGTCCTTCGCCTACACCGAGGTCGATCAAACCGTGGAACTGGGCGCCGACTACGCCGGAACCCGCTGGCGCCGGCCGGTGGACAAGGTCGGCCTGGCCGTCGTCTCCAACGCCATCAAGGCCGACCACCAGGAGTATCTCAAGCTGGGTGGTCTGGGCTTCCTGCTCGGCGACGGCAAGCTCAACTACGGCCGGGAAAATATCGTGGAGGCCTACTACAACTACCACGCCTGGCGTGGCATGTTCTATGCGCTCGACATCCAGCACATTGCCGATCCCGGCTACAACCGCGACCGCGGCCCAGTCTGGGTAGGCTCTATCCGCGCCCACGTGGATTTCTAGCGCTACAGTTGCAGATAGCTTTTGCGGAGGGAGCAGGGGGTTTTAACCCCCTGAAAAATGAGCCAGAAAGGCGGGGCCTTCAGGCCCGGGCCGGCCAAATACAACTGTAATATCTACTTCCCCGCCGGCTGCGCCTGCTCGCCGGTTTGCGCAGGCAGCGCCACAATCACCTCGTTGGGCTTGGCGTAGTGCAGCTTCTCCCGCGCCTCGTGTTCAATAGCGTCGGGGTCGGACTTCAGCCGATCCACGTGCTCGCTCAACTGCTCGTTTTCCTGCTGCAACTGCTGGATTTCCTGCTGCAGCTGCTTGTCTTCGGCGCGCTTCTGGTGCCAAACCGTGAGCCCGTTCTTGCCGTTCACCACGTGAATCATCACGAGCAGCGCCAACCCCACGGCCACCACCGTGCCCGCCGGACGCCACGCCCGCTGCGCAAACTCCACCGCCCGCTTGCCGAGCGGAGCGGGCGGCTCAGCCGGAGCTTTCTTTTCAACTTCAGTATTCTGCTCGGTCATTCCGCCTCTAACTACTTTGGAGCCGTTTTGTTTGCAGCTGCATTGTTTGGAACTGCTTTGAAAGGGCGCGGCTTTAGACGCGCCGTCTGATCCCTGATCCCTGATCCCTGCTTACCCCAGCACAAATCTCTCCGCCGCCGCCTTCAGTGCTTCCATGTCCTGTTCGCTGCGCGCCTCGGTATAGGCGCGGACCACCGGTTCAGTGCCGCTCAACCGGTAGCAGACCCACGAGCCGTCTTCGAGTATCAGCTTCAGCCCGTCGGTGCGCACCACCTGGCTCACCTTCCGTCCGCTCAGCTCCGTCGGATTGGTCTTCAGCTTCTCAGTGAACGCGGCTTTCACCTCCGGGGTCAAGCGGAAGTTCTCCCGAACCGGATAGAAGGAACCAACCTTGGCAAACAGCTCCTTCAGCTGCGTGCCCAGGCTCTTGCCGCGCGTGGCCACCATCTCCGCCACCAGCAGCCCGGCAATCACGCCATCCTTCTCCGGCACGTGCCCGCGGATGGTCAGCCCAGCCGACTCCTCGCCGCCAATGGCGATCTTGTCGGCAATAATCAGCTCGCCAATGTACTTGAACCCTACCGGCGTTTCATACAGCGGAACCTTGTGGTAGTCGGCCAGCGCGTTCACCAGGTTTGTGGTGGCCACACTCTTGGCCACGCCGTTCCGCCAGCCGCGCGTCTCCACCAGGTAGTCGAACAGGAGAGCGATTACATAGTTGGGCTGGATGAACGTCCCGTCCGCGTCCACAATGCCAAAGCGATCCGCATCGCCGTCGGTGGCAATGCCCAGCGCCGCGCCAATCTCCTTCATCTTCGCCTTGCAGTCGCCCAGCAGGGGTTCGTCCGGCTCCGGCGCATGGCCGCCGAAGAGCACGTCGCGGTAGTCGTGGACGGTTTCGACCGCCACGCCCGCCTCGCGCAACAGGCGGCAGGGATATCCGCGCCCCGCGCCCCAGAACGGATCGTAGACCACCTTGATGCCCGACTTCGCAATCGCCGGCAAATCCACCAGCTCCGCCAGCCGATCGAGAAAGGCCGGCTTCACATCCACCGTCTCCCAGGTGCGATCGACGCTGGGCCACGGGACCGAGCCGTTAAAGCCGGCGATTGCCGCCTCAATCTGCTTGGTCACTTCGGGCAGCGCCGGCGCGCCGTCGTGCGTGGAAAACTTAATCCCGTTATACTCCGGCGGATTGTGCGAGGCGGTAAAGTTGATGGCCCCGGAGGTCTTCAGCGTGCGCGCGGCGTAGGCGATGGCCGGCGTCGGCGCGGCGTCCGGAATTACGATGGGCGTAATCCCCGCTCCGGCCAGCACCCGCGCCGCCTCAGCCACAAAGCTCTCGCCCAGAAAGCGCGGATCGCGCCCAATCAGCACCCGGTGCGGCTCGGGCTGCGTCTTCACATAGGCGGCAATGCCCGCCACCGCCAGCCGGATGTTGGCCACGGTAAATTCATCCGCCACAATCGCCCTCCAACCGGAGGTGCCAAACTTGATCGTCGTCATCTTCGTCTCTCCATCGGCGGCGCGTGCCCTCTCGGCCGCAAAGTCCATACTGCCTTAGTCAGATGCGCCCGGCAAGTATTCGCCTTATTGATCCGGCCCGTAAATACTGAAGCTCCGTGTCCCATCCTTGCGGTCATCCTGAGCGACCCTGAGCGGAGCGAACGGGGAGTCGAAGGACCTGCGTCTTGCAGTCCTGGCGCAAGGGTGGGAGACCGCGACGCCATGTATGGGCCGGATCAATAGGTCCCGGAGGGACCGCATGACAATAGCCCAGGGTGAAGCGGAGCGCGACCCTGGGAACAACGCAAAGCCGCGGCCCGCGTCCCGGAGGGGCGCTGCGAAACCAATGCAAGAACCTCCAAAAGACTCATGCAATCACCTGTCTTGGTGCCCAAGTCCGTCCGCCCCTTGCAGGCGTTTGCATTCAATTACCCTCCCGCGGCGCACAATAGTCCACAGGGTTGCAAACAGTGAGCAGGGACCGTCGCAAAGAGGGCCAAACACCCCACCCCCTTCCCCCTGTTTCGCCGCAGACGGATGAAAACAAATAAGTTATGTCAAAAGGACCTCATTTCGCACATCGAAACAAAGGACTTACGCCATCTGCGATTGAGCCGCTTCGCCAAACAGAGGGTTTGCAGGAGAACCAATCCCGCCTGCGCAGGCGGCATTTCCACCGCGAGCCATGCGAACTCACCGCCAAATCCAAAGTCGAATCCGCCCAGCCCGCCTGAGGAAAAAGGCCGCCTGCTTTCGGACTAAAGTGGACATTGGAACTCCCACACCCTGGAAGCCGCCAATGTCTAACGCATATCCGCCCCTCCGCCTCGTCCTCACCACCACCGGCAGTCCCGGCGAGGCCTCGCGCCTGGCCCGCACCCTGGTCGAGGAGCGGCTCGCCGCCTGCGCTACCATCATCCCCGGCGTCCAGTCCATCTTTCACTGGCAGGGCGAGATCGAGACCTCCACCGAGACCCTGCTGCTGCTCAAGACCGGCCTCGATCAGCTGGATGCCCTTGAGGCCCGCGTCCTTGAGCTGCATAGCTACCAGACCCCGGAGTTTCTTGTACTTGGCGTCGAGGGCGTCAGCCACCCCTACCTCGACTGGCTGATGGCCAGCCTGCGCCAGCCCTGAGCCGGACTTGATCCGGCGCCCGAACCGCCCCTCCGGCGAGCGCTCCGTCTGGTATTCTGGGCTTAGTTTTTCTCTATGCGCTGGATGATGATTGCCTTTCTCGTCTCCCTTGCGGCCCTGCTGCTGGCTGCCGCAGGCGTGGCGCGCCACATCTGGCTGCAGCGGTCACGTTTGCACAGCAATCCGGATGCGGGCCCCAAGGCGAGTCCGGCGCCGACCAAGGCAGGCGGCGTTTTTGACCCGGTCGACGAGATCGACCAGGAAACCGAACTTTGAAGGAACTCCCGTGAGCAAACCGATCTCCGCATCGTTGGTCCCCGGCAGTGCTCTGGCCGCCGCGCCCCAAACCCGCACCTCTCTCTGGCTGCGTTCGGCTGGCCTTGCGCTTGCCGGCAGTGCTCTGGTCGCCGTGTGCGCTCACCTGGCCCTGCCGCTCTACTTCACCCCGGTGCCGCTGTCGCTGGCGCCCTTTGCCGTGCTGGTGATCGGCCTGGTGCTCAGCCCCCGCCTGGCCGCGGCCACGCTGGGCGCGTATCTGCTGGAAGGCGCGCTTGGTTTGCCCGTCTTTTCGCCCACACCGGCCATCCCCGGCGTGGCCCACCTGCTTGGACCCACAGGCGGCTATCTCCTTTCTTATCCGCTGGCCGCAGCGCTGATCGCTTTCCTGGTACGGCGAACGAGCCGCGGGTTTGTCCCCGCTTTCCTGAGCGCCGCTCTGGGCAGCTTTGTCATTCTGGCCGGCGGGGCCTTATGGCTGGCCGCCCTCACCCATGCTTCGCTTCCGTCGGTATTCACGCTGGCTGTGCTGCCGTTCCTGCCCGGAGACGCGCTGAAAGTGGCCGCTGCCGCCGGCCTGGCTGCCGGATGGGTCCGCCTGCGCCGCCCCACCACATAGACGCATCCAAGAATTGCTGTTGTTTTCGCCTGAATCCGTTTGCCCTTGATGTCCCGTTTTCCCTTGAAAGGATTGTTGCCCACCGTGAGTACAAATACATCTGGAGTTGCCGCTCCCGCAATCATCGATATCTCGATCGCCCATAGTCCCGACTCCGACGACGCCTTCATGTTTTACGGCCTCGCCACCAACAAGGTGCGCGTGCCCGGCTACCGCTTCAACCACACCCTGTGCGACATTGAAACCCTCAACCGCCGCGCCCGCGATGAAGCCTTCTACGATGTGACCGCGATCAGCTTCCACGCCTACCCGTATCTCCAGGACACCTACGCCCTGATGGGCTGTGGCGGCAGCGTGGGCGAGGGCTACGGCCCCATGGTCGTCTCCCTCAAGCCGCTCTCCACCGACGACCTGGGCAAGGTCAAAATCGCCGTTCCCGGCACCATGACCACCGCCTACCTGGCGCTGAAGATCTTCAATCCGGCCATCGAGACCGTCACCGTTCCCTTCGACCAGATCATTCCCGAGATCCTGGCCGGCAACTTCGACGCCGGACTCATCATTCATGAAGGCCAGCTGACCTACTCGTCGAGCGGCCTGCACAAGGTGCTCGACCTGGGCGTCTGGTGGCGCGAGACCACCGGCCTGGTGCTGCCGCTGGGTGGCAACGCCATCCGCCGCTCGCTCGGCGCCGACTCCATGCGCATCGTCACCAAGGCGGTGCGCGACAGCATCCAGCACGCGCTCGACAACCGCGAACCGGCGCTCGAATACGCCATGCAGTTTGCCCGCGACCTGGACCCGCGCCTGGCCAACCGCTTTGTGAGCATGTATGTGAACGACCGCACCCTGGACTACGGCCCCGACGGGCGGCAGGCGATTCACAAGCTGCTCGACCTCGGCCACGAGCGCGGCATCATCCCCATCGCCCCGCGGGTTGAGTTCATCGACTGAGGCGCTGCCTCCCTTCCAGTCACAAATGTGGGTGCCCCAGGTCTCTCCGCCGCGGCGGATGAGACCTGGGAACGCACAGCGACCAACCCACCCCGTTACTTAAGGCACTCAAACCGCCGCAGCGGTCATCGATAACCCCTCATAAATCTTTATCGATTTCTAAATATTTTCTAATCCGCGCCGATGCATCCACCAGGAAGGTCCACGGATGCCCACTCAAGTCCCACCCAATTATCTGCTCGCTTCTCCCGACCCTGCGTTGCTTGCCGCCCTGGAACCGGTACTCGCCGAGACCGGCGCCCAGGTGGAGATTGTCCTCTCGCTCGAAGCCGCGCTGACCTCAATCGCCCAACCCCGCACGCCCACCCTTGCGCTGCTGGACGCGACCCTCCCCGGCATGGACCCGCGCATGAATCTGGAGCGGCTGCTGGCCACGGTTCGCGCCAATGAGTCCGCGCCGCGTCTGCCCATTGTCCTGATTTCGGACACTGTGACCCAGGAATGGATCAGCCGGTTGGCCGAGGGCGTAATCGACGACCTGATTCCGCGCACCGCCGAGCTTGCCTACTTCCGCCTCCGCTTCGAGATGGCGCTGCGCAACCGTCTTGTCTCACGCGAGCTCCAGACGTTGCGCGAGGCGCAGGTGCTCAACGCCCAGTTTGACCGGCTCACCGGCGTCTACAATCGCGAGACGATTCTGGCCATGCTCTTCCGCGAGACCGACCGGGTTCAGCGGATGAACAGCTCTCTTACCCTGCTGCTGCTCGACATCGACGACTTCGGCCACTGGAACTCGCGGCTGGGCAACGACGCCTGCGACGATCTGCTCTGTCAGGTCTCAGACCGCATCGCGCGCCTGCTGCGCAGCTATGACCTGCTGGGCCGTCCCGGCATGGATGAGTTTCTGCTGGTGCTGCCCGGATGCAGCGCCGTGAACGCCGTCATGCTCGCCGAGCGCATGCGCGTGGATGTCTTCTGCTCGCCCTTCCGCGTCGGCAGCGACTCGATCCGGCTCTCCGCCTGCTTTGGCATTGCCGCCAGCCAGGGCCGCTCGCCGGTGGTGGTGTTGCGCGAGGCGGAACAGGCCCTGCAATGGGCGCGCACGGCAGGCCCGGAGTCGATCCAGTGCTTCGGCGACAGCCCGCATTCTTCCGATGGCCCGGTCACATTTCTCTCGTCAACGAGCGGCGACGATTTGATGGCCTGGTAAGCGCGCGACGAGCAACAAGCCACGCACCCGTGCCCCATCCTTCCGCAGCTTCATCGCGGAAGGGTGGGACAGGCGATTCTCCTCAATCCTCGGAGACAGGCGCACTTGCGAAGGCCGACCTCAGCTTCCATCCCAGCCCGGCCATCCCGATTCCGCCCAGCGCAAAGAGCATGGGAAAACACTCCAGCGTGTAGCGCGCCTCGGGCGCCTCGATGGTCATCAGCAGGGCACTGCGCAGCACAAAATAGAGCACCATCCATGGCCAATATCTGGGCCGGAAACACAGCCCGGCCAGCGCTAGCAGCAGGTAACCCGCATTCAGCGCGGCGTAGGCCCAGCTGAAGCGTGTCTCGGAATAATGGTGGCTGTACACCCACCAGTCGAGGTCGATGTTCAGGTTCTCGACGCGCGGGCGGAGACTCATGTCGGCCAAGCGGCCCAGCGGCAGCCACAGGTAGTAGCGCAGCGGGTGGGATTTGACGCGCTCGGCGGCCAGCGCGGCAAAGCGGGCGTCAAGTTCAGGCGAGAGGTCCTGGCCATTGTCGCTATAATCGGCGGCCAGTGCCGCGGTCTGGGCGTATTGCGCGGAAGAGTCGAAGGCGCGGCTGGGCAGCTTGGTCAGATCGAGCGCGCTGCCCGGCACATTCCAGTAGATGTCGGAGGTGGAGACGAAGTCGAGGCACCAGGTTTTCACCCAACGCTGCCAGCCGGGATTGAGGGCCTCGCCGGGGTCGGTGGCATAGCGCGGGGCCAGCGGCTCAAAGACGTGAAACACGCGCCAGTTACGCACCGTCCACAGGCAGAAGGGAAGGATTGCCAGCACAGCGCATACCAGTCCCATGCGCAGAAGGGCGAAGAGAGAAGGCCGGTTGCCGGCCTCGCGGCTCGCAGGCGGCGCCGATGCTCGATTGCGGCTCCAGAACGTGTCAGAGCATGACTTCAGTCGTGCTGAACCCGAAGTACCCTTATCCTGGGCTTCAGCCCCTGAGGTTCTCCACAGCAACCCCCAAGCCAGCGCAGGCACGAGCGCCACGCCCACCAGGGCCCCATCCGGCCGCAGCAGCGCGGCGAAGGTGACAGCAAACGTAAAGGCCAGCGCGCTCGTCCAGCCCGGCCGCGCATGGAAGCGCGCCATCGCCCACAGCGCCAGCGCAATGGTAAACAAGGTAGGCGTCTCGGTGAGCGGAGCCACCGCATAGGACGCCGTGAACGGACACAGCGCCGCCAGACCCAGCGTCCACAGCGCCGCTTTTTCTGAGGCAACTTGCCGCACAAAGTCTGCCAGCAGCAGGCAGCCAGCCAGTTCCATGGCTATCTGCACATAACTGACGGCGTTGTAGTTGTCCGGGCCGAAAAGCCTGAAGCAGGCGGCCAGAAAGAGCGGATAGCCGGGCAGCCGAATGAGCGTTTCGTGGGCCACGCCGCTGGTGTCGGTGATGGCGAACCGCCCGTCGAGGATGTTTTTGGCCAGGTTGCCGTAGAGCAGCGAGTCGCCGATGATCTGCGGAATCGCCTTGAGCATCATCAGGCGCATCGCCGCACCGCCGGCCAGCGCCAGCGCCACGCTCAACCCCTTCCATGTGCGCCTCCATGCCGCCAATGCCTTCTCCGTCCCGCTTCGGCGGCGATTCCTGGCCGCCAGCCCCGCCCATTATGATGGTAGTTGCACCGGGAGCTGTTTTTCAGAATACGGGAACAACCTGCCTGCGCCGGCGCGCAACGCCATGCACTCGTTGCCCACAGAGCCGGGCCACCGGAAAGACTGCCGCAGGGCAAAAGACGTTAGATGCCGGACAGACAGATATTTTTCGACCCCCAACGCAAGCGTTGGAAGCGCCTGCGCCGCATCCTCGACGCAGCTGCCGTGCTGTCCACGCTGGTTGTTGTCGGGTTCATCTTCAATGTCTTCCGCGCGCAGCACTTGCCCGAGCTGCTGCTGCCCACTCCCCGGCACAACTACAGGGCGCTGCCCGAGCCGGTGCTGCGCAGCGGCAAGACCGCTCGCCCGGCGCGCCGCAAGAGCGACCGCAAGCCGTCTGAGATTCCCTTCAACTCCGGTGAGGGTCTGCGCGCCGCCTATTACGTGCAGGACGACCCGGCCAGCTACTCGTCGTTCAAAGAGCACGTCCACCAGATCGATCTGCTGTTCCCGCAGTGGCTGCACGCGACCGCTCCCACAGGCACGCTGATGGCCGTCACCAACGACACCCATCGCGAATATCCGGTGATCGAGGGCGCCGCCGTCCACGACCCCGACGACGGCGACAAGGTCAAGCACGTCATCCAGGCGGCCCGCGAAGACACGGAAATCTTTCCCCACCTCAACAACTTCAACTCCAGCACCCAGGCCTGGGACGCGGGCTTCGGCGTGGTGCTCAAAGACGCCGGCAAACGCGCCGCTCTGCGCGGGCAGATTGTGCGCTTCTTCACCGCGTATCCGGTTTATCGCGGCCTTTCGCTGGACTTTGAAAGCCTTCCCGATGACGCCGGCCCGGCTTATCTGACCTTTATCCACGAGCTCTACGGCGACTTGCATCCGCTCAACCTGCGCCTCTACGTCAACACCGCCGTGGCCACGCCGGATGCCGACCTGAAGCAGATCGGCGCCAACTCCGACGGCGTCATCCTGATGAACTACGACCAGCACCAGACCACCAGCGATCCCGGCCCCATCGCCGGTCAGGACTGGTTCGTCCGCAACCTGACGCGGGTGCTGAAAGTCGTGCCCAAGGACAAGATCATTTGCGCCGTGGGCAGCTACGGCTACGACTGGGCTCTGTTGATCCCTGACCCGGCGAAGAAGGGCAGCCATCAACGAGCCGTCAAACCGCAGGTGCTCGGCACGGAAGATCTGCACGTGTCCGAGGCATGGCAGCGCGCCGCCGACGCCGACGCCGACTTCGATCTCGACGACGACTCGCTCAACCCGCACTTCGAGTACATCGACGAAGATACCAACGAGCGGCATGTGGTGTGGTTTCTTGACGGCGTCACCATGCTCAACGAGCTGCGCGCCGCGCGCCAGCTTGGCCTTTCCACCTTCGCCCTGTGGCGGCTGGGTATGGAAGACAACTCGCTGTGGAGTATATGGGACAAGCCCAGCGCGCCCGAGTCGCTGCAGGCGCTCAACACCGTTCCCTCCGGGCACGACATCGACATCGAGGGCGAGGGCGACATCATGCGCGTAACCGGTCTGCCCCAGGCCGGCAAGCGCACCATCACCGTCGACACCGACGAGCCCGATGCGCGCAAGAAGCTCATCGACGATGAGCACATGGATGTGTATCCGCGCGCGTACACAGTGGAGTATTACGGCTACCATCCCGATGAAGTGGCCATCTCCTTCGACGATGGCCCCGATCCCAAGTGGACGCCGAAGATTCTCGACATCCTCAAGCGGAAGCAGGTCAAGGGCACCTTCATGCTGATCGGCGCGGAGGCGGCGGAGAACATCGGCCTGATGCAGCGCGTGGCCCGCGAAGGCAACGAGATCGGCAACCACACCTATACGCATCCGGACATCAGCGAAATCTCTCCACAGCAGCTCGACCTGCAGATCAGCCTCACCGAGCGCCTGTTCGCCAGCAAGCTGGGGGTGCAGCCGCTCTACTTCCGGCCGCCCTACGACATCGACGAAGAGCCGGAGACCGACGACCAGGCCGCGCCCATTGTGCCCATCCAGAACGACGGCTACATCGTCATCGGCAGCAAGGTCGACACCAACGACTGGAACGAGCATCCGCGCAAATCGCCGCAGGAGATTACGCAGTCGGTCCTGGCGCAGCTTGAGAGCATGAAGACCAAGCCACAGTTCCGCGGCTCGGTGATTCTGATGCACGATGGCGGCGGCGACCGCTCGGCCACCGTTGCCGCGCTGCCAGTGCTGATCGATACGCTGCGCGCCCGCGGCTACACGTTCGTTCCTGTCTCCGCGCTGATGGGCAAGACCACCGCCGAGGTGATGCCCAAGCTCACCTTCTCGCAATACTTGCGCGCGCTGCCGGATTCGGTGGCCTTCTCCGGCGTGCAGATTATCGGCCGCTTCATCGTCTATGTCTTCTTCGTCGGCGACATTCTGATGGGCGCACGGCTGCTGTTCATCGGCATCCTGGCCGTCATCGACCGGCTGCGTAAACCGCACGACAAGGCCTCGCCGGGATTCAATCCCCGCGTCGCCGTGCTCATTCCAGCCTTCAACGAAGAAACGGTGATCGTGCGCACCATCCGCTCGGTGCTCAACTCCGATTACAAGAATCTGCACGTGATTGTCATCGACGACGGCTCCCGCGACCGCACCGTAGAGGTGGCCACGCAGGCTTATGCGGCCGAGATCGCCGGCGGCCGCGTGCAGGTGTTCACCAAGCCCAACGGAGGCAAGGCCGCCGCGCTCAACTACGCGCTCGACCGGTTGACGGAAGACATTTATGTCGGCATCGACGCCGACACGGTTATTGCCACCGACGCCATTTCAAAACTCATTCCGCATTTTGAGGACCCGCGCATCGGCGCCATGGCCGGCAACGCCAAGGTGGGCAACCGCGTGAACCTGTGGACGCGTTGGCAGGCTCTGGAATACATCACCAGCCAGAACTTCGAGCGGCGCGCACTCGATCTGTTTCACGTGGTCACGGTGGTTCCCGGCGCGATTGGAGCGTGGCGCACCGCGCCGGTCAAGGCTGCCGGCGGCTATCCCATCAACACCGTGGCCGAAGACGCCGACCTGACCATGAACCTGCTGGAGCAAGGATTCCGTGTCGACTACGAGGACCGCTCGCTGGCGTTCACTGAAGCGCCCATCGATGCGAAGGGCCTGATGCGGCAACGATTCCGCTGGTCGTTTGGAACCCTGCAGGCGGTGTGGAAGCATCGCGCGGCGTTCATCCGCAACCAGGCCATGGGCCTGTTCGCGCTGCCCAACATTATTGTCTTCCAGATGTTTCTGCCGCTGGTCTCGCCGTTCATCGACCTGATGTTTCTCTACGGTGTCGTCAACTACCTGGTCGACCGCCACTACCACCCGGAAGCCGCTTCAGCCGCCAGTTTCGACAAACTGCTGGTCTTCTTCCTCGGCTTCCTCATCATCGACTTTGTCACGTCGTCGGTTGCTTTCTCGCTCGAGCGCCGTCACCCGGCCAACAAGGGCGACGGATGGCTGCTGTTCCACATCTGGCTGCAGCGGTTCGCGTATCGGCAGGTCTTCTCGATCGTGCTGTTCAAGACGCTCAAGCGCGCCATCGACGGCAAGCCCTTCAACTGGGACAAAATTCAGCGCACCGCCAAGATGAGCAAGCACACCGAGGCGATTACGGAGACCACGTAAGCCCGCGGCGCAGTTACCACGCTTTCGGATTCTTCCATGCAACAGCTGCGACAAGCCATGCAACAGCTGCGACGACTCCATCATCTGACCGTTATGGAGGAACCAGATGGCAACGTCAACCGCAAAGAATGGGTCGTCAACGAAGAAGTCCTCAACCAAAAAGAAATCCACCCGCAAGTACTCGCCCGCTTCGCAAAAGAGCGTTGAAACAGAAATGAGGGCGATGAAGAAAGGCCAGCTCAAAAGCGGCCGCAGCGGAAAGAAAGTCACCGATCCCAAGCAGGCCATCGCCATAGGACTGTCAAAAGCGCGCAAGGAAGGCAAAACAGTTCCCCCGCCTAAGTCATAACCCCAAGTCATAGCAAAGACGCACATCGAGTCGCGCAGATCCCGGGTGCCTCACCTCCGCCAAAGTGTCGTTGTGGCGAGGGCATTTTCGAAAGATGAGTATCAAGTTAGCTCAGGCGTTTCATCTAACGCGAGGGTCATTCCGTCGCTTTGTAACAGGGCATGCCTTTAGCCGTGCCGATTGCACGCAACGTCAGGGGCGGCCTTTAGCCCCTGCCGTCTTTGCTCTCTGCAACACGCAGTTTTGCAGGGGCTGAAGCCCGATCGAGGAAACGGGAGGGCTTTTGCGGCACGGCTAAAGCCATGCCCTGTTACAAAACATTACCCATTCGCCCCTTTGGCCACGATACCGGAGCAATCTTGATATCCATCTTCAGGAAATGCTCTTAGGTGGGATGGGTCCACCTAATCGAGGTTCTTACCACTCCTCGAAACGGCCTGCTCTCCATCGGGCTGCAAAGAGGACATGGCTGGATGGGAACCGCGATGGTCCAACCCACCAGCCTCGTCCCGGAGTTCCAGTATGGCGCTGGCTACTTCTTTCCGTTGTCTTTGAAGTTCAGCGCAAAGTAGTAGGTTGTGTACGAGTGGCTGGTTGTTACATTCGTCAGGAACTGGCCACCGCCGAAGTAGCCAACACCGCCGCCCAGGTTGAAGTGCCGATTGAGTTCGTACCAGGAGTAGCCATCGACTTCCGCGCCCACATGGGTGCCGTGGGCGGTCTTGTTGTACCCGAATGAGGCGCCCGAAGAATTGTAGATCGAGTCCAGCGCCGAAGCCGCCCAAAAATCCAGCCCCTGCACCGTGAATGTGAGCCGCCGGTGGGGCTCAACGGTTGCGCCCGCACGCACCGCCTCAATGTTCTGCCAGCCGAACAGGTCGGCGATTCCAAGGCGGTCGTGGGCTGTGGGGTAGATCGTATCGAAGGTGGAGTGCTTTCCGTTCGTTGCCGGATTGCTGTTGCCCGAGGCGTAGTCGTACTGCGTAAAGATGCGTGGCTTGGCCGCTACATCGAGGAACTGGTACGCTGCGCCTGCCTGCGCCGCCCAGGCGCCGATGCTTTCCGGTCCCACCGTGCCGCCTTCGTAGATGAACTCGCCCCCGTAATCGAACGCCGAGTGGGCTTGCGCCTTGAAGCGTACGCCGCCAGCCTTCTCGTTTCCCTTGCCGGTGGTCTTGCCTTTGGCGGGCTCCACGACCTCTGCCGGCTGCACCCGCCACAGGAAGAACGGCTCAAGGCTCGAGTGCGGCACCAGGTCATCGATGCGGCCGTAGGCTCCGTAGATGTTGTTGCCTTCCTGATGCGGGCTCACACCATAGGCCTGCGGCACCACGGCTGATGCGGCGAAGATGCCCAAGTGCTCGCGCTTCGCGTTCAGATTCAACACCGCCGCATCGTACGACCGTGCCTGGTTGCGCCACTCCGAGTCGGCGATGATGGTGTTGTTGTAGTTGATCAGCTGTCGGCCCACGCGCAAGCTGAACCAGTGCTTGTCGGGCGCGCCAATCTCGGCGTAAGCCAGCTTCAGATCCCAGCGAACCGTATTCGGCGGCCCAATCGGCGGATTCTGGAAGCCGGATCGGGCGTCCTGCACCTGCGCCGTAACGCGGAACCAGCTGGGCGTGTGCAGATCCACCTGGAAGCGGAAGCGGTTCAGCAGGTAGGAGTCATCGGCGTTGGCTTTGAGGTTTGAATTGTCGTACGCCTCGTACCGGAATCGCTCCTCGGCCTGCACATCGAGCCAATGGGGCAGCTTTTCGTCAATGTAGCTGGCCGGTGCAAAGTCGTGAAAGTCGTAGGGCGCCGGGTTGGCGGTCGTGCGCGCCGCCGCACCGTTCAGGAAGCTCAACGGGTTCGAGGCCGGCCCGGTGATGTATCTGCCGTTGTACCCGGAGGTCGCGTTTCGTATGGTGAGGTCGTCTTGCGCGCCCAGCGGCGAGACGGTCGAGAAAGCAAACAGAAAGAGCACCGCAGGGATCGATAGCGGCAACCGGCGCAGAGAAACAGACAAAAATGCAGAAATAGCCTTAGGCACTGGGGATTCTCCTGTGAATTTTTGCGAATTGTTTTTTTGGAGAACTGGATGGGTTGGGGCCTTAGGCCCCTGGCCCGCATAGGCGGCGGAATCTTATCGACAGATGCGGGGACAACAAGTCATATCAATCGTCTTTGCGATGTGTAGGGAGATGGATGGGTTGGGAAATGAGATCCCGGGTCCGCGTGGGCGGCAGAGCTTTATCGACAGATGGGGCGACAACAAGTCATATTAATATTCTTTATCAATATATGAGTTGACCCTGAAAGTCAATTTCAGATGGTTTGGCAGACGGTCTTGAAGCGGGTGAAGATGTATGTGCATGAGGCCCGTCTCATGGATGCCAACTTTCAAGGAGCGATTTCTAATTCGCTCGCAGTGCGTCCAGCGGATCGGCCGACGCCGCGCGCCGGGCCGGCAGCGCCGAGGCCAGCAGCGTCATCGCCATCATGGTTACCGCCGCGGCGCAGTAAATGAGCGGGTCGGTGGCGCTCACGTTGAACAGGAACGATCCGATCAGGCGCGAGACTGCCAGCGAGCCGAGCACGCCCAACGCGCAGCCGATCAGCGCCATCTTTGCAGCGGACACCAGCACCAGCCGCGCGATGCGTCCGCGTTGCGCGCCCAGCGCCATGCGGATGGCAATCTCCTGGGTGCGCAGCGAAACAGAGAAGGCGACCACGGCGTAGATGCCGGTCACGGCCAAGAGCAGCGCGGCCAAAGCAAACGCGGTAATCAATTCCGTGTTGAACTGCCGCGGCGCTTCCACCGTGGCCACGACCGCGCTCATGGGTTGCACATTCTGCAAGGCCAGAACCGGGTCGACCTCGGCCACGGCCGAGCGCAGGGTCTCCATCATTGCCCCGGGCGCAAGCGCCGAGCGCAGCGTAATGAACCCGCCGGCCGCGTGGGTCAGGTTTTCCGCGGCCTCAGTCCCGTAGAGCGTCACCGGCTGCGTGTCGGGAAAGTACCACTGGTCCGCATTCGGCTCGTCGCGTGAGCCGGCGCTGGTGTCCGCGACTACGCCCACCACGGTCGCCCAGGGCAGCGGCTTCTTGGGATTGCCCACGTGCATGCGCTTGCCCAGCGCCGCCTGGCCTGGCCAGCAGTGCCCGGCCATGGTCTGGTTCACGATGATCACCGGCGGCGTATCGGCGCGGTCGTCGGCGGTGAAGGCGCCCCCCTCGAGCAGCGGAATCTGCATCGACTTGAAGTAGTCTCCATCGATGCTGGCGAAGTTGGCGAACTCGAGCTTCCAGCGGCTTACCGGCACGCCCTCCACGGTGTAAGCGGCAGCGGCCCAGTCGCCGCTCGCAGGTAGCACGCTGGTGATTCCCGCGGCAACGATTCCAGGTTTGGCGGTGAGCCGGTCGAGCA
>Ga0182030_10007589_pt1 | contig 22600 bp, 28 predicted proteins | sample 812S3MmetaG_FD_121299 | JGI IMG/M metagenome (GOLD analysis project Ga0182030, IMG submission 121299) | Permafrost microbial communities from Stordalen Mire, Sweden - 812S3M metaG (Illumina Assembly) | ecosystem: Environmental > Terrestrial > Soil > Wetlands > Permafrost | place: Sweden...
CCGGCGGCGAGTCGCGCGGAGCGTACTTCCCGTACGCGAGCACGCTCGACGCCGGGCTCGCGAAGGTATCGGCCGAAAGACACCGGCCTTCGGCCGTTTAGAGCCATTCGCGGAGCGTCGTCACCTCGAGATGCGCCGCTTCGATCGCATCGAGAATCGCAGGGAGAGCGCGAAGGATCACAGGTTCGCCCACGTCGCGCTCGCGCGCATCATGGAGCGCGATGACGACCCCGTCTCGCAGTCCTCGTCGTACGCGCGATATCACTCCCCTCGGCGTCGCCCGCGCACAAGCGTCTCCACCTCGAACAGTCCATCCGACCGTCACGAGATCGAGAGAATCGAGCACGCGCGCAATCGCGGGATTGGTGTGACCCATCGGGGGGCGAAAGAGCCTCGGCCTAGCCCCAGTCAACCGCTCGATCACGTCGATCGCAAGGCACACATCGTTCCTCACCATGGCGCCCGAGCGCAGAGCGAACAGCCTGTCGTGCGCATATGAGTGCACGCCCACCGCATGGCCACGATCAAGAATGTCTTGGATTATCTCGGGGTGTTGCTCCGCTTTGCGCCCAATGACGAAAAACGTTGCCTTTGCCCGATGTTCGTCGAGGATATCGAGGACTCGCCTCGTCCAGATCGGATGAGGGCCGTCATCGAATGTCAGAGACACGCCGCGCGCCCCACGAGGACCGCGAACGACCGCGTCCACAAACATGCGCAAGCGAAGTATGAAGACGCCGAGCAGCACCAGTCCGAGGTACGCGCTTAGCATCGCAACGGCCCAGGGCAGCGGTGGCGGATGCCCAGCCAGAGCGCGCCCCGATACGAGACATACCCCAAGCGTCGCCCCATAGAGCGCAAGACGTCCCAGCGGCACCTCGGACTAACCCTTGAGGTTCTTACGCTGGGCTTGTGCTTCGTCCGCGGAGCTATCGCTGTCTGACGGTGCCGCCTTGCCACTCAGCTTCGCCGCTTTCGCAGGGGCCACACGTACGCCCGGGCGCTGACCTTCACGACCAGCCGATCGAGCCGGAGCGGCGTCCCCCGTGTTGTCGACCTCGAACAGAGCTCCGAGCGCCATTCCGATCAAGGGGAGCGATGCCATGGGAAGCTCACCCAAGCTGCCAGCGCCGCCTACCCTCATCGCCGTGAGATCCAGGTGAACTCCGGCCGCCCACTTCCTCAGTGCAAACATCCCAAAGGCCGCCAGCATCGCCCCAAAAAACGCCTTGAGTCCCGCTTCGATCGACGCGCCGTGAGCCCAGATGGGCTTGCCCGCAACCAATCCGGTGAGCACGCCCGTTACTGCGGCCGCCCCGAAAGCGAGCAAGGCTCCCAGCGATCCCTCGAACACCCGAACGTTCAGTCCGAACACGAGCGCCGCCGCAACGGCTGCCCCGACCAGCAGCCCAAGCACGCATCCCACGACCATGCGAAAAACCATGACTCTGGGCTACAGACTGGCCGTCATACCCCCGTCCGTCAATGTCAGTGAATCGAATTGGCAAAGGCCGCGATGCGAGTGGCGAGCGCGCTTCGGCGTTCCTCGCGTAGCGGCTCACGGAGCGCGAGCTCGAGCGCTTTGGGATCGCTCACGAGAACCACGAGCCGCTTTCCGCGCGTGACAGCGGTATAGAGCAGATTCCTCGACAACATGACGAAGTGGGTCGTCAAAAGCGGAATGACCACCACGGGAAATTCGCTCCCTTGAGCTTTGTGGACCGTGCAGGCGTAGGCGAGCACGACATCGTCGATGTCTGCGCTTTGGAGGGTGACTTCTCGCTCGTCGAAACGAACGGTCATTGCCCCGTCTTCCAGGTCGAGCGCGCTGACGACGCCGGTGTCACCATTGAATATGCCGTGCTCGTAGTCATTCCGGAGCTGCATGACCTTGTCGCCCATCCGAAAGCTTCGTGAGCCGTGCTCGAGCAAGGGTCCGCTCGGATTGAGCGCGGCGCGGAGCGCTTCGTTGAGAGCGATGGCGCCGGCTGGCCCTCTGTTCATCGGCGTCAAAACCTGGATGTCCCGAACGGGATCGAATCCGAACTTGTGCGGAATTCGTGACACGACGAGATTGACTATCGTGGATTTCGCTCGCTCGGGATCCCGTCGATCCACAACGAAGAAGTCAGACTCCGCGGTCGAGGAGACTGGGGCCTGCCCTCCATGAATGCGGTGCGCATTGGTGACAATGAGGCTCTGCGCAGCCTGGCGGAAGACCTGCTTCAGGCGAACGCAAGGAACCCTGCCGGAAAGGATCACGTCTCGTAGAACCGCTCCTGGACCGACACTTGGAAGCTGGTCGACGTCACCGACGAGGATGAGGCGTGTGTCGGGCGCTATCCCATCGAGCAGCGCATCGGCCATCATCAGGTCGAGCATCGACGCCTCGTCGACCACGACAACCCCCGCGTCTAGCGGATTGCCTCGGTTACGCTTGAACGTCGCAGTGCGCGGATCGAATTCGAGAAGGCGATGCAGCGTTCCCGCGGAAGTCTGCGTCGCTTCCGACATTCGCTTGGCGGCGCGTCCCGTCGGAGCCGAAAGACGCACGATCAACTTTGATTTTGAGAAGACCGCCACAATCGCTCGAACCAGGGTCGTCTTGCCGACTCCCGGACCACCGGTCACGACGAGAAGCGAGCTTTGCGCCGATTGCGCGATCGCTTCCCGCTGTTCGGAAGCGAGGACCGTCCCCGTCTCGCGCTCAAATTCCAGCATTGCGCCGCCGGCTCCCCCTAGAGGCTGCATCGGGCGACTGCCGATCTCGGCGATGCGTCGCGCCAGTCGAACTTCCGCCTCGTACATCGAAGCCGCATACATTCGCTCATTCCCGTCGTCGCGACAGACGACCGCGAGCCCTGCACTCGCGAGCGCTTCGACCGCATGGCACAGACTCGTCTGTACGATGTCGTCATCGGCCGTGAGCCCAAGCAGCCGAGCCGAAAGCTCGACGACTTGGGAGACCTCAGTCCAGACGTGCCCGGCAGCGGTTACATCTTGGATCACGTGCATGATGCCGGCCTGCAGCCTTTGGGGCGAATCTCGGGCGATGCCGAGCGACTCCGCGATCCGGTCTGCAGTCTTGAAACCGACTCCACGCACCTGGAGCGCCAGACGATATGGCTCACTGGATACGATCCCCATCGTGGCCGCCCCAAAGCGCCGCACGATGCGCATTCCCAACGCGAGACTGGCACCATGCGCCTGCAGGAACACCATCACATCCCTGAGCGCACGCTGCTCACGCCAGGCAGTCACCAGAGCTTCACGGCGCTTGTCACCGAGCCCCGCCACCTCACGCAGTCGCTCTGGCGTTTCGTCGAGGACCCTTAGAGTCTCGAGGCCCAAAGCCTCCACGATGCGATGGGCGAGCTTGGGGCCGACGCCCTTGACGAGACCGGAACCGAGATATCTTTCGAGTCCGACCAGCGTATCCGGAACGAGCTCGAGGACAGACTCGACTCGGAGCTGCTCACCATGGGTTCGGTCGATTTCGAGCCGCCCTCGCACACGGATGTGCGCCCCCTCTTGCACGGGCGGCATGGCCCCCACGACAGACAAGGGCTCTGCTCTGCCTCGCACGCCCAACCTGAGAACTCGAAACCCCGTCTCAGGATTCTCAAATGCGACCCGATCGACGACACCTTCGAAGGTGGATTCGGCCGTGGGCACGCGGGGCGTCGACAAGGGACTTTCGATTGTGACGCATTCGCATCACAGATGGAATGCGTAGGCCCCGAGAGCAGCCAAGCTCCCGGGGCCTTCGTACTTCAATTCGGTATAATTTCAGTAGTCGCCGTGGCCGTGACCGGCATGCGCACCGGCGCCCGCGTCCTTGTCGTCCTTCGGACGTTCCGCCACCAAGCACTCGGTGGTCAGCATCAAGCTCGCTACGCTGGCAGCATTCTGAAGGGCGGTACGCACGACCTTGACCGGATCGATGACGCCAACCCCAATGAGATTGACATACTGATCGGTCGCGGCGTTGTAACCGTAGTCGTCCTTGCCTTCGCGCACCTTGTTGACGACGATCGAGCCTTCGAGCCCTGCGTTCTGCGAAATCTGGCGCAGTGGCTCCTCGATCGCGCGCCGGATGATCTGCACGCCGAATCGCTGGGCATCGGAGACCTTGAGGTCGTCGAGCGCAGCCTGGCCGCGCAGCAGGGCCACGCCGCCTCCCGCGACGATTCCCTCTTCGATCGCGGCTCGCGTCGCGTGAAGAGCGTCCTCGACGCGCGCCTTCTTCTCCTTCATTTCCGTCTCGGTCGCAGCACCGACCTTGACGACCGCAACGCCGCCTACGAGCTTCGCGAGGCGCTCCTGGAGCTTCTCACGATCGTAGTCGCTGGTCGTCGTCTCGATCTGCTTGCGGATCTCTTCGATACGACCTTTGATCTTGTCCTTGGCGCCGGCACCATCGACGATGGTGGTGTTGTCCTTGTCGAGCGTGATGCGCTTGGCGCGACCGAGGTCGCTGATGGTCACGTTTTCGAGCTTGAGCCCAAGATCTTCGGAGATCACCTGACCGCCGGTCAGGGTCGCGATGTCTTTGAGCATTTCCTTGCGGCGGTCACCAAAACCGGGGGCCTTGGCTGCAGCGCAATGCAGCGTGCCACGAAGTTTGTTGACGACGAGGGTCGCGAGCGCCTCCCCTTCGATGTCTTCCGCAATGATGAGCAGCGGCTTCTGGCTGCGTGCGATCGCCTCGAGAACAGGAAGGAGATCCTTCATGTTCGAGATCTTCTTTTCGCTGATAAGAATGTATGCGTCGTCGAGCGCGGTCTCCATGCGCTCTGGATCCGTCACGAAGTAGGGGCTGAGGTAGCCACGGTCGAACTGCATACCTTCGACCACTTCGAGAGTGGTCTCGGCCGTCTTGCTCTCCTCGACGGTAATGACCCCTTCCTTGCCGACCTTTTCCATCGCCTCGGCAAGCTTCTTGCCGATCTCGTGGTCGCCGTTGGCGCTGATGGTTCCGACGTTCTCGATTTCCTTCGGATCCTTGGTCTGCTTCGCGAGCTTCTTCAACGAGGCGACCACGGCCTCGACGGCGCGATCGATCCCTCGCTTGATTTCCATCGGATTGTGGCCCGCCGCGACGAGCTTGCTGCCCTCGCGGTAGATCGCTTGCGCGAGAACCGTCGCGGTGGTCGTGCCGTCGCCGGCTACGTCGCTCGTTTTCGAGGCGACCTCGCGGACCATCTGCGCGCCCATGTTCTCGAATCGATTCTCGAGCTCGATCTCCTTCGCGACAGTGACCCCGTCCTTGGTCACAGTGGGGGAGCCGAAGCTCTTCTCGATGACGACGTTCCGACCCTTCGGGCCGAGCGTGACCTTGACTGCATCCGCAAGCGCATTGACGCCGGCGAGGATCAGGTTACGTGCTTGTTCGGTATAGACGATTTCCTTGGCTGCCATGACTCTTTGACCTCTCTACGAATTCCTGCAGTCACTTCTCGAGGACGCCGAGGACATCGTCCTCGCGCAGAATGAGACGGTCTTCGCCGTCGACTTTGACCTCAGTCCCGCCATACTTGCCGAACAGCACGCGATCGCCGACCTTTACGTCGAGCTTTCGAACGCTGCCGTCTTCCAGGATTTTCCCGTTGCCGACGGCGAGTACTTCGCCTTCGATCGGCTTCTCTTTGGCCGTATCGGGAATGATGATCCCACCCTTCGTTTTCTCTTCTTCCTTAACACGCTTGACGATCAATCGATCATGCAGCGGGCGAATGCTGGACATGTAGTTTCTCCCTTGAGACAAGAAAACCCCACGACACACCGCACACGGTCCCGAGCCGTGGGCACGCGCAGAGTCCGGTTGCTGGCACTCACAGTTCGCGAGTGCCAACGGTCGGCGGGCAAGGTAATGCGGCCACGGGTGACGTCAAGGGGGGGGCCCTTAGAGCCCGTCCCGAAAGTCATCGAGAACGCACTTGCCCTCGAGATTTGCCCTCACCCCCGCTGAACCGCGACGCTGTTTGCCCTCTCCCTAGGGAGAGGGCTACCGTGAAATAGCGTGAACTGCGGGGTGAGGGCCTATTTCCGGACAGGTGCTCCGCGACTTTCGAGACGGCCCCATACCGCACGAGCTATCGAACGCGTCCGTCTCACGTGGCGCCGGGCTCGAATGAGGGTAATAGGTGGGGCGCCGTGCGCGTCACCGATCAAGTCCGAGAGGCGATAGACCGCCTCGAAATTCCATTTGGAGCCCTTGGTGTCGACGAATATGGGACGTCCAAGGAGCATCTCCGCTCGGCGCTCTCGGCATTCGCGTTTTTGTACCGGCACTATTTTACGGTTGAGACGCACGGGATCGAGCATGTGCCCTCGAGGGGGAGAGCCATGCTGGTCGGAAATCATTCTGGCGGCATTGCAATCGACGCGGCCATGGTCATCGCGGCGTGTTTGCTGGAGATGAACCCGCCGCGGCTGGCGCAAACGATGACGGATAAGTTTTTGGCACGGATGCCATTCATCGGAACTTGGTCCAGCCGCATGGGGCAGCTCACTGGCCTTCCGCAGCACGCGGAGCGATTGCTCGAAGACGAACGCCTGCTTCTGGTCTTTCCGGAGGGGACGCGCGGCACTGCCAAGCTCTACCGCGATCGCCATTCGCTCGTCGATTTCGGCACTGGTTTCATGCGGCTCGCCCTACGGACGAAAACACCCATCATCCCCGTAGCCGTCCTCGGCGGATCCGAGGCGTTCCCAACCATCGCGAACGCATACCGGATGGGCCAGTTTTTCGGTGTACCGTACATCCCTGTCGTGGCCTACGGGCTGCCGGTCCCGTTTCCGACGAAAATAGAGATCGAAATAGGCCAACCGTTCGTGCCGAAGTCCGATGGCATCGAGGACAACGTGGCGATTCGTGCGCAGGTCGAGGAAGTGAAGTCCACGATCGGGCGGATGGTGCTCGCGGGAGCACGCCGGCGCCGCGGGGTCCTTTCCGAGATCGATCGAGCGCAACGGGTCGACGCACTGGCGGATGAGTCGGCGTGAGGGTTCTCGTCGTGGGTGCCGCGGGCGGCGTGGCCACTCGGCTGGTGGTCCGTCTGCTTGGCGAGGGACATGCTGTGTTTGGCATTGACCAGCGCCCCTGGGTCGGAGCCCCTGTCGAGTACTACGAGGGGGACCTGCGACTGAGAAGTGCAGAGCGCGCGTTCGGCGCATGGCGACCCGACGTGGTCGTACACATGGATCCCGCTGCGTCGCCGTTCGCTGACGACGATGACAGGCGAGGATCCCTCGTCGAAATGACCCGTACGGTGTTCGACTACTGCAAGGCGCACGGGGTCGAGCACTGCGTGCAGGTCAGTCGCCACACCTTTTACGGTGCCGGATCCGGCCTTCCCCTATTTCGTCTCGAGCATGAGCCAGCGAGCGATACCCACGGATTTCCACGCCTCGCCGACGTCGTCGCCGCCGACACATTCGCTACCAACGTGCTGTGGCGCGTCCCGGAGCTCGTAACCACCGTCCTGCGCGAGTGCTACACGCTCGGCCCGACCGGGCACGGAACGCTTGCGCTCTATCTGCGGGCGAAGCGGGTGCCCGTCGTTTTGGGATTCGATCCCCTGATTCAGTTGATCCACGAGGAAGACGCAATATCGGCCCTAGTGCGAACCATCGAACGCCGTCCCCGAGGCGTGTTCAATATCGCAGGGCCGCCACCGTTGCCGCTCTCCGACGTCATTCGCGAAGCGGGTCGGATTCCCGTGAGTATTCCGGAGTTCGCTTTCGCAGGACTCCTTGGGCGATTCGGACTGCCCCCGCTCGATCGCGGAGCGATCTCTCACCTCAAATTTCCGATCGTCGTCGACTCGAGCGCGTTTCGAACGTGCGCGAACTTCTCGTTCGCACACGACGTCCTCGGAACGATTCACGCGTTCCGGGACGCATTCCCTCCGTCCGGCCAGTGACGCGCGAAGTCGCACTCAACTCTTCGCAGCTCTTATAGCCTGTCCCGAAAGTCATCGAGAACGCACTTGTCCTCGCGATGTACCCTCACCCCCAGCTGAACCGCGACGCTGTCTGCCCTCTCCCAAGGGAGAGGGCAACCGTGAAATAGCGTAAACTGCGGGGTGAGGGCCCATTTCCCGACAGGTGCTCCGCGACTTTCGAGACCAGCACTGAGGGTGCAGGGGAGGTCCGCCGTTCAAAGCAGGGAAGCACCTTCCACGCAGATGAACCCTCACCCGACGGCTCGCGCCACGGCACCGTTGCCCTCTCCCGCGGGGGAGAGGGCAGATCTCGGAGGCGAAAGCGTTATCGCTACTTCTTTGCCTTCTTCGCGGCTTTTTTCGCCTTGGCGCGCTTCGGGGCCTTCACGGCCTTCGTCGCTTTGGTCGCCTTCACCGCTTTGGTCGCCTTTCCAACAACCTTTGCGGACCGTTTCGTGCTCTTCACTCCACGTGCCGGGGCCTTCGCCGCCTTCACCGGAGCTTTTGCTGCGGCACGTTTTGTACTCGTCGCAGTACGTTTGACGCCTTTGGCGGCGCGCTTTTTCGAAGCCATTTTTTTCTTCTCTTTCTCCCGTTCGCCTCGTTTGGACGACCGCTTCGGTTCATCGCGTTTGGGCGTCGAATCACGCCTGTTCACGCGCCGAACCTTGGGCAAACCCTTCTTGCTCTTGATGCTCCGTGAAACCTTGCCATCGGGCGGGGCGTGCTCCGCGTCGGGATGTTCATCCCTCGGCGCAGCGTCGCTCTCCGAGCGAGGCCTTCTAACCGCTTCGCGCTGCATCGCATGTTTTGCGAGCACCGAGAGCAGCTTCTCGTCGAAGTCTGAAAAATCGAACGGCTTGTCGATGTACTCGTCGGCTCCGAACAGCGGGCTCGTCGTCTCGTTCAGTCTGTCGCCGATGCCCGTGAGCATGAGCACACCAGTGTGTGCGAGCGCTGCCTCTTGGCGAATCTTGCGACAGACCGCCCACCCGCTCATCCCGGGCATCATGACGTCGAGCACGACAACGTCGGGAAGACGCTCGCGCGCAAGGCGCCATGCTTCGTCGCCATCGTTGGCATCGATGACTTCGAGTTTCGGATGTTCCATCGACCGCAGATGGCGCACGACGAGTTCTAGCATCGTCGGTTCGTCATCCGCGACCAGCACCACAACAGGCGCGATCAACGCGTTCACGATGTGAATGATCGAAGAACTTACCCGCATTGGTCAAGTTCTGTTGCATGCACACCACGGCACGCGCACACGCACATCTGTACCGGACTCGATCGCCATCGACGTTGAAAGTGCTTGTTTTAGGCCTCAAAAGGCACTCGCAAGCGCGCTCGATCTTCGCATTCTGTCGTCGGATTATTCATCCAAAAACTTTGTCGGAACACGACACGTCGACTCGACGAGCTCCTTGGATGCGGTCACAAACTTCACCATCGTGGGCATGTGACCCTTCGTCAGCCGAAGACGGTTTTGCATCATCGCCTTGGTCGGATCGAGCTCCTTGCGGATGACGGACTTCCAACGCGCGTAGCTCGAAACGATCACGAACCCGGCCTTCTCCGCCTCCTCGCGCGACACCAGTCGGCAGCCATTGCATCGGCCCTGATGAACGTCGAGCCACATGGCCACGTCTTCGGGGAGACCGATCGCCGGCTCCGCGGTGACGACCATCGCTACGGGCCCGAGGTTCCACTCACGCCCCGCTGCCTGGTACGCGGCGTTGGAATTGATCGCGCTCATGTAGCGCGTGCACCACTCCGCACTCGGAAATCGAATCAACTCGCCGTCTACCGCTGGATTGGCACCTGTCATGGGGCTTTCGACCCTAGCTCAGCGCTGCGCCGCACGTCCAGGGATGGACGGAGTGCCCTTCTCGCGGCAATACTTCCTGTCCGTGACAGATCGCGCGCCAGGCCAGCAGAAGGTTCACAGCCAAGGCAATCCACGCCTGGATGCGGTCCTCGACTTTCTGGCGTTCAGCGCGAGCGGCATGCCCCTCGTCGCGCTGCTCGACGAGGCCCCTCGTCGCGTGGCGAACATGTTCGCGGCGGAAGTTTGCTCGCTCTATCTTGTTGAAGGCAGCGAAGGCGAGCTCGTGATGCGAGGCAACGTGGGCTTCGCGAATGCTGCGATCGGGGACGTCCGGCTGCGGGTCGGTGAAGGGATCACCGGCAACGCGGTCGAGTACATGCGACCGGTTTCCACGGAGATCGCCGACCGCCATGCGGCATATAAACATTTTGGTGATCTCGGCGAGGAGCGATTCCCGGTCTTCCTGGCGGTGCCCATCCGCGGCAGGAGCGGACCGCTTGGGGCTCTCGTCATCCAGCGAAGTGAGAAGTCGTTCGACAGTGCCGACGTCGAGCTGCTCAGTACCATCGGCGGGCTCATCGCCGCCGGGATACGCAATGCCGAACTCGTCGACGAGGTCCGAGGCAAGAGAACTCGCCACGCTGGTGGCGGAACGCGAAAGGTCACGCTGACGGGCAGGCCGGCGCATGCGGGGCTCGCGCTCGGTGCCGTCGCAGCCCTCGTGCGTCCACCCACCCACCCGGTCGCGGCGATTGCCAACACCCAAGCGACTTCCGAGGTTCAACTGCTCAACGCCGCCTTCGAGATCGCGGAGCGGTCCATTGTCGAACTCAAGAAGCGCGCCGAGAACATGGGCCTCGCGCAGCCCGCCGAATTCCTGTCGACCTACAGCGCAATTTTGGAGGACGCGCGCCTTAGGCAACGAGTGATGGAGCTCGTCTCGGGTGGCGCAGATGTCGCTCAAGCTCTCTCTCGCGTGTCACGCGATGCGGTCCGTGCGGCTGTGTCGTTCTCTAGGGACGCGTTTCTGCAGGAGCGAGCGCAGGACATCGAAGAGCTCTGTGCAGCGCTGCGGATGCTGGCGAAGGCGGACCGACGAGCGACGCTGCCGAGCAAGGCAGTCCTTGTGGGGGACCGCCTGACGGTGTTTGACCTGCTTGTCAGCGCGCGATCGCAGCCCGTGGCTGTCGCCCTGACCGAACGCGCCTCGAGCCCTCGAACACGAGTGCTCATCGAGCTGCTGGGAATTCCTGCGGTCGTCGAAGTCGAAGGGTTGTTCGGGTGGGCATCTGACGGAGATGTGGCGCTCGTCGATGGAGCGCACGGGCTCCTCGTGATCAATCCGAGCAAGAGCGAAATCGCCATCGTGCGGGAGCAGGAGAAAGAGGGGTCATCCTCGCAAGATGGGGATCCGAAGGTTTAGGGAGCGAGCCGAAAGTCGTCGAGAACGCACTTGCCCTCGAGATTTGCCCTCACCCCCGCTGAACCGGGATGCTGTTTGCCCTCTCCCAAGGGAGAGGGCAACCGTGAAATGGCGTAAACTGTGGGGTGAGGGCGCATTTCCGTACAAGGTGCTCAACGACTTTCGGGATGGGCTCTTAGGGAGCGATCCGGAGATTTTGGCTCGGCCAAACACCAGATCGTAGACGCCAGCGTCCGACTATCGATCGCTTCTCACCCGGGCAGGCAAGCCATCATTCAATCTCGGCTACACCGACTCACCCCATTCTTGGTCGACAAAGGGCGTGTATCGAGAGGCGAGGCTGGCGTGGACCTCCCCGCCACGCTGGTGCTCGATCCCAGCGGCGTCGTTCGCGTGTTCGAAGGAACGAAAGAGGCCCCCCCCGGTGTGGTGCTTCGCGGGAGACGACGAATTCCAATCTTGCATCACACACGCGTCTGTGTAAACTTTCACACATGCCAACGAATCTGGCCCTCGACGATGAACTGTTGGAGGAGGCCCAGATGGTGGGTGGGCACCGGACCAAGAAGGACACAGTCAACGAAGCATTGCGCGAATTCATTCAGCGCCGCAAACAGGCCAAGCTCGTCGAGCTGTTCGGGACGATTGAATTCGATCCGTCGTACGACCACAAGAAGCAGCGGCATCGGTCGTGAATGTCCTGGTGGACACGTCGATTTGGTCCCTCGTGCTTCGCAGGGCCAAGCGCGTTGAGGACGGGGCGTCACGAGAGCTCGCCGAGTTGATCGATGAAGGCCGAGTCCTGCTCATGGGTCCAGTTCGTCAGGAATTGCTTTCCGGAATCAAGGTGAAGGCCCAGTTCGACCTGCTACGCGACCATCTTCGATCGTTTCCCGATCTGCCACTGGAGTCCACCGACTACGAGGAAGCGGCAACTGCGTTCAATCGATGCCGGGAGCGCGGTATCCAGGGCTCGAACACAGACTTTCTGATCTGTGCTGCGGCATTGCGTCGTAAGCTGGCGATCTACACGACCGACGGCGATTTCCTGCGGTACGCACGAGTTCTGAAGGTCGAGCTCCACGAACCGCGAACGTGACCAGGGATTCGCGTACTGCGAGGCTCGCACAGCACGCGACGCACGACGCGAAACGAGTTCATCGCCGGGGATCATCTGCCAGGAGCTCAAACGATCCATGCGCGCACGCTCGACTCGTGGCACCATCCCCGTTCAGCCGTGGAGACTCCCTTTCATCCCGAGGTCGAGAAGCCGCACGCGCCCGAGGTCGAGGACACCGATCTCCCGAGCGAAACGGGAGCCCACGGCACGGTTGCACGCTTTGAAATGACCTACTCTGCGCCGCGCGGCCAGCGAACGAAGTTTGGCCCCCCGCTGCGCCAGCGAATTCCGTCAGCGCTCTATCTCCTCGCTGCGCTGGTTCTCGGCGCGGTGGTTCTCTACGGCTACACGGCAGCACCGACGAATTCGCGCCTTTTTGCGTGGATCGTCGAGGGGGATCGCGATCGGTTCGTGTCGGCGAACATCCTCGCGTGGGCGGTCATCGTGAGCGCCGTAGCGACGGCCGCGCGAACACACATGAGAGGGGTGCTGGTCGGCGACGAGTGGATCGAGGCGCGATATCTGCTCTCCTTCGGGATTCCGCGTGCGCGCCGATGGGCCTGGCCGGAGGTTACGCGCATCGTGCTCGACGGAACCAACGTCGGTCTCGAGCTCTGGGACGGCAGCTTCGTTCGGCTCCCTGAGGTCGCCTACAAACGTGAGCTGGCGATACGGATGGCTACGGAAGCTCATCATCGTCGCATCGAGGTTACCGAGCTCTCTCGCACCATTCGGCCTTAACGGCCGCTCGGAGCTCGACGTCGCCGAGCATTTCAATCGCCGTGCGAGCCAGAGCCTTGGATGCGATGAGAGCCGTATCAAGCGCTCTCGGCGTGGCGGAGGCATCGGCAAAACGACGCTCGTGACAGAGCGCAGCGCCCTCGTCCACAATGGCGAGCCAGGGATGTATCGCTGGAAGGGCGTGCGAGACGTCACCCATGTCTGTGCTCGCAAGCCCCGCTCGCGGGTCACGTTCCCGGGGAGCACGCCCCAGCGACGTCAGGTGGGCGCCAAACCGCCTCGCCAGCGTGACGTTATCCAGCATGCTCTTATACCCCGGCCTGAACTCGACGCGCAGCTCGACTCCGCTCGCAATGGCTGCGGCACGCGCACAATCTTCGACGATTTGCCGAGCTCGAGCGAGCTCCGCGTCCTCGGGCGCGCGAACTTGGAATTCACAGGCGGCAACCTCAGGGATGACATTCACGGCCTGGCCGCCGTTCGTGATGATGCCATGAACGCGGACCCCATCCCGGAAACGCATCCGCTGCCCATCAATGAGCCGAAACGTGTCCATGCACGCCGTGAGCGCGCTACATCCAGCATGCGGAGCGATCGCCGCATGAGACGCTCGACCCAAAAACTCGAAATCGAGCCATAGGGTCGCCAGCGCGCCCTGAGCAAGGACGTCGCGATCGAATGGGTGGAACATCATCGCTGCATCGAACCCCTCAAAAACGCCGGCCTTGATCATCTCGATCTTTCCGCCGCCGCCCTCTTCGGCGGGCGTACCGAGAAGCGTGACCTGCCCTCCGACGGAACCGACGACCGACGCCGCAGCGAGAAAAGCGCCGACGCCACCACATGCGATGAGGTTATGGCCGCACGCGTGACCGACCTCTGGCAGCGCGTCGTATTCGGCGAGAATTGCTACGCTTGGTCCCCCAGCTTTCCCAGCCGTCGCCCGCAGCGCGGTCGGCATGCCAGCGACGCCACGGGTCACGGACCATCCTCGGGACTCGAGGAGTTGCGAAATCCACCCGCTCGCCTCATGCTCTTGAAAGCGCAGCTCCGGATGGGAATGAATTTTTCGCTGCAGCGAGTCTAGCGGCTCAGACTGTTCGTCGACGATGCCATCGATCGACGACGCGAGCTCTCCCGGTAACGACATGCTGGGAGCGTTGCCGATGAACGGAGCCTCGTCAAATCGGGTCTGGCTCTGCGACGAGCGAGGCCACGATCGCTTCGAGACGCTGATACTCGCCAGCGTCGTAGCCAACGAAGGCCTCGCGAACGACGCCGCGCTTGTCGATGACAATGAGCGTTGGAAGGCCAGATACTCCATACGCGCGAGTCGTCTCCTCCGCAGTGTCCACGCCCATGGGATAGCGCACGTGGGACTGGCGAACGAACTGCCCGACCTCCTCAGGCTCCTCCGTCGATACCCCAAAGACGCGGACCCCCTGCGCGCCAAGGCGGTCTTGTAACGCATCGAGGCGCGGCATGACGAAGCGACATGGCCCACACCACGTCGCCCAGAAATCGAGAAGCACCACGCGTCCCCGAAGGGCGGTGATCGACTGCGGGAAATCGCCACCTACCGCGACGATGCCCTTCCAAGAAGGTGCCGGAGCGCCGACAAGATCCATGCGCATGCGCTCGTCGGAGGAAGGCAGTGGAGTGAGCACCGCTCGCACCCTTCGCTCCGCGCCACCGTGACGAATCAGCAGCCACACCGAATCGCCCACGCCATGCTCCGAGATCGCCCGCTGAACGTCCGCTGCTCGCGCCACGGAGATCGAGCCGACCAAAACGACCGAATCGCCATCCAACACTCCCGCCTCTGCGGCCGGTGAATGACGAACCACATGGGTCACTTTCACGCCTCTACCAGATGACTCCGATGCCATCGCCAGTCCCAGCCAAGGTCGCTGTCCGACAACAACCGGCGCAAGACCTTCTGAGCGAGCTTTCGCCACCGGCCAGACAGCAACAGCTGCAGTCACGACAAGAGCCACAGTAGCCACGCGCATTGCTCTCGGCAGGGTCACGGGGCCTCACACTAGCACCTCGACACGACCGACTCCTCGCGGTCATACCGGTCCGCACGGGGCCCCCACCTCCATAGGACACAAAAGTGACGTGGCGCGCTCCCGAAAAACGGAAAACGCGCCACATTGAAGTCTAGGTGCCGTGCCAAATGAAGGGGATACCTCAGCACGGCATAGGAATATCCAGAATCCTAAGAAAGTTAATCCACCAAAAAGCTAGGCAAAGCCAAGGGCAAGCAAAGAGTTAATTCAAGCTAACCATCGCTCGGCAACACCAACGTCGAGAAAGGGGATAAACGCGACGTTGGACATACGAACCTCGCTCGCTACAGCCCGAGGCGGCGAAGCCTGCCGACGGGATGCACACTGAGCAGGCATCGTGCCAAGCCGAGCAAGGTCACGCGTTCGGGCGACTGGAGCCATTTCGTCCGCGAAGCGATCGTCCGAGACGACTTCGCCCGGGGCATCACGATCATATCTCCTACCCTGCTGCGAAAAGTTTGCGACCCTGCCCCGGGTGCGGTCTTGAACAGGATGCGCCATGTGTTGTCGCTTCGTTCGCGCCGACGATTGCCTCCCCTATTCCGAAGTCATCGACGATGACCGTTGACAGGAGACCATGTGTGAGTATCGTATCGGCCCCTCCCGAGGGAAATAGCGCCCATAGCTCAGCTGGATAGAGCACTGGTCTACGGAACCAGTTGTCGAAAGTTCGAATCTTTCTGGGCGCGCTGGGAGAACTGTGTTTCGCAGGCAAAATAGAGGGGCCTCAGCGGAACCACTATCAACGCTTGCAACGCTTGCCGCGGCTTTCACGAGACTGCCTCGCGACTCAATCGCTGACGGACGGGCGGGCTCAGCCTGAAACCCTACCCGGGAGGGGGATCCATTCCTACGACGAGCGTCCTGTTCAGTCGCTATTTGCGCCGACGCAGGCCTACATTGGCGCCATCCTCCATGGTTGGCAGCAGAGCACTGTCCATGCAGCCGCACCTGAAGCGAGTCCCCTCCCTGCAGCCCCTCCAGCCGGCCGCATATCTCGAGCAAAATAGACTCTGGCTCGCGCTGGGCTGGCTTTGCGGACGGCGACCGGGACCTACGGACTGGACATCCCTGGATTCGACTCGTCGACGAGAAACGTGCGCCGAATATCCTCCACCGGCGTACAGGACTTGGAAGAGATCATCACGGAATGATGGTGCGGCTTGAGCTGGCCACGCAGCTCGGAAAGTTCCCTCAATGACAAAGGCGGTCGGTTCCAGTACGTAAGCGTTCTTTCTAGTGAGTCGTCATAGTGTCCGCTGTCGGAGCCGAGAACTCGCTGCGCATATAGGCCGTATAGAATATATTCTGAAAATTTATCCTGCGTGGACAAAGCCAGCTGCCAGTCGCAATTGGCGGTTCGCGCGATTCGATCACGCAACTTCGGAACGTTCGATCTCCGCCAACATATGACGTTCCCAATGAAGTTCGTGTCGTAGGTCTGTTCGACGGGTATCCCGAGCATTTTCGCCGCGACTGCGTGCCACGGATCGTTGTGGGGGACCATCCCCGTTTGTCCAGTCTCCACGAACAACGGGACCTTGCCATCCCGCTCTGCTTCGCGGGGATCGAAGGGTCGAGTAAAGAAGACATCCGAGTCTACGTAGAGGAGTACATCCTCGGAGACGACATCAGGCACGGAAAGTTTGACAATCTGTTGAAGAATCCAGTTTTTAATCGGTTTCGAACGCCAACTCCACCAAAAGCGCCGAACGCCCGGAATGCGCCGAATCCACCATGGCACGATGTCTTCGACGACGAGCAACCGAGTTCTTCCGCTAGCGAGAGGTCGAAAAAGCGCTAGGTCTCTATGATCGACTATCAAATAATGTGTGACGTGGGGGGATATCCAGCGTTCCGCCGTTCTCACAAGTAGGGCACATCGATCCACGTCGAGTCGGAAACTCGGCGTAACGAGAGCATAGGACAAGGGCATGCGCGTTGACACGTTACATCCCGGATGGGGTGCCGCCTTGTCAAGGGCGTTGTGATGACCTGCACGGCGGGTGGAATGCAATGCGATTGGAAGGTCGACCATTCCCCGACCGGCGCCGATCTCGCTCGGTATCGTCCTTGGCACGCACCAGCCGGGCGGTCCGCGATAGCGCAACAGACGTTCGGAGTCGTGCGATCGCGCTTCCATCCATTCCGAACTCCTAGGTCTCGTGCCCTCAGCGACGGAACCTAGCGGCACATCCTCGGAGTTAGGCACACATCGTACGATGAGAAGATCTACCCAGGAGCGTGAGCCTCTCTGGTTTGGCACATCGAAAGCGCACTGGGCCACACGAACAGACGTTCCAATGGCGTCTGGAAGGCAGGCAAGTTACCGTTCTAGCGCTGTGACTGTGAACGAAACCTCGCGAGCGAGTGGCTTTGCGCGCGCGCGATTGGGTGCTCGGAGCGTCCGGCCCTCCTCACCACCTTGCGACGGGTATCTCTTTTGAACGCGTGCGCCGCCGTGGACGCCCCCGGCACGTTGCGCCTTCGACAGAATCGCTTCACGCGCCCGCGCGCGAATTTGACGCCACCCTGTGGTCGGCACGCGACGCGGGGAGGGAGCGGATGCCAGGATTCGTGGAAGACCCATTCGACCGTACTGTCGTTCGTGACCGCAATTGCTGAAAGTCGTTGTCAGCTGCCGTACACTGGCAACGGGGCGTGCCGGACGCGTCGAGCATCTCCGACGCCGCGGGCTAGCCATTGGACGTGCGCGTGCTCTCATCCACTATGAGTTTGTGAGTCAATGCGCAAAGAACGTCTCCTAGCTTTTTTGTTCTTTCTCACGCTCATAGCCGATGTACCAACTTTGGCCTACTACAACGACTTATGGACGCCGGGTCGACTGGTGGAGTGGCTAGTCGTTCGTTTGCCCGTAAAACTATCTCCATTTGAGATTATCCTAATTATCATGCTTGCGACGACGCGCCGCCGGGGCCCGATCGCGAAGCCCATGGTAACCGCGATATACGTAAGCCTTGCGTCGCTTTTCTGGGCCGCAGCGTATGGCCTCGCTCGTGGCGGACTAGTGCTTCCAATGTATACTCAGATGATATGCTGGATCGTTTCGATGATCACAGCGATGACGGTATTAACCGTCTGTTCGACGGCCGCCGACTTATATCGGATCAACACGGCCATTCTATATGGCGCTATTTGGCGAGCCTGCATCGCCAATTCATTTTACATCATGAGTCATGACTGGGACTGGACACGTCGTCCAGCATGCATGACTTCTCACGAGGATTCCGCTTTATTCGTCATCGGCCTCGCGGTGTTGATATCACGAGCAATCGAGTTCGGATCTAAACAGTATATTAGGCAGCTGGTCATTTGGGGGCCCGTCATCGTCATGGCGATCCAAGTGAACAATCGGCGACTCGCATGGGCCTCGCTCGTGATGGCTTTGATAAGCATCTACTTCCTTTTGCCAACCAGAGGAAGAGCACTCCGAACTGTAAATCGCGCCCTAAAAGTAGTCATACCTATTGTGGCGATATACGTTACGGTGGGGTGGGGCCGGTCAGAGAAGATCTTTGCTCCTCTTCAGTCGTTCTCGAGCATGGGAGCGGGAACGGTGGACAAGTCGACGCTTGCTCGCGACAACGAGAACGTAAGTATGATAACGATGATTCAAGACGCTCCGCTGCTCGGTACTGGATTCGGTCATGAATGGATCGAGCTGGATTCGTCGTATACTGTACCTCTCACCGCGTTTCCTTTTTATCACTACTCTCCGCACGACAGCATCATGGCCTTGCTTACATTCATGGGAGGATTCGGTTTTGCGGGACTCTGGGCGGTGGTTCCAGTATCGATATTCTTGAATGCTCGAACGTGTCGCAATTCGCTTCGCCCGGATGAGCGTTCCATAGCCGCAGCTGGCGTCGTCCAGTGCATCGCGTTCGTCAATCAGGCCTTTGGAGACATGGGGGGAGTCGGCGTACCCCACATCATGGTGGCTACTCTCTTTTCGGTCGGCATCGCCTCCGCCGCGCGGGTATCGGCGTCGTCTGGCGCCCGGCCTTATTCGAGTTCCAGAGCGACATAAGCAGCCGGATAGTAGCTATGCGTAGATTGTTATTGCTTATGTTTGAAGTCGCTCCAATCGTCCTTCCGATATGGTTTTCGAATTATCGGAGCCCGCGTCAGATGCTAAACCGGTCGTTGGCGATTTGGGTTGTATTCGTACTGATCTGGGCAGTCGTAGGATCGCGTCTTTACCTCTACTTTCCGGCGACACAGCTGACGCCCGAGTAGCGCCTGCCTCGCCATGAATTTGTTTTCTTGGCGCGAATTGGATTACAGTGAAGAGCGACTTGGCGTCGAAGGCTTGATTCGCGAAAATTGCAGCGGCAGACGACGGGTACCAGGAGAGGTCACCGATCCGGCGATAGCCGTTCTCGTACTGGAGAGTCTCGAATAAAGAACTGAAACGCCGGCTCGGACGCGAGACCCGAAGAATCTCCGCGGGAACTTGAGCCGATCTAGCGAAGCTGGGCAACCCAGACGGCGCACAATAGGGGAAAAGCGACTTGGAGGCAGTCCACGAGGGCCAGCATTCCGGCTTGAACGTAAAGCATGCGTCGGAGCTCATCTGGCCATAGCGGCGGTTATGTTCCGGCGTACTAATCCTTGCCTGGAAGCACCTGACCGCCTAGTGCCGCTCAGCGGAGTTCCCGCCAGGGGCTTCTGGGGTTGCCACGGAACGCTCCGAATCGCGCGGACGTTCGGCCACGCGGACGCCCACAAATCACGATCACGTATGCGATCGTGCTCGTCAATCGTGCGCGCACTCGCGCACCGTGCGCTCGCGCGATCAGTTCGAGCGACCGCAGAGCAGAGGTCCCGGTTTTATCCCAGGATTTGGGCCGATGGGTCCACCGGAAGGGCCGAGCATTCTGCGCAGTAGAGAACCCTAGGAGGAACTTGTAGACGGCTTGCCAGAGCTCCTCGAACGTTCGGAACGACCCGAGGGTGAACACCTTGACCTGCGAGATAGAGGAGGCGCACTCGACCTAGTTGAGCCACGGGCCATGACTGGCGAGTGGAGCGCATCGTCCAGTGCGCGTGGTATTCGAGCCAAACGAGTTCATCGTCGGTATCGCGATCGAACAGGTCGCCGCAGACCAGATGACTGCATCCGGCGGGATACGCTTACTCCGGTCGAACCGGGGCTCTCCACGGCCCACGGGCAGATCGGGGTGGCGACGTCCCGAAGCTTGCATCCCGGTCTTCCGGTCCAGACGGACAGTGTGCTGGTCGGCGGACGTTTCGCAGCAGACGCGCAGCACGTCGTCACGCTTCTGGCGGAGGTCGACTTCGTCGCGGGACGTCGGGTATAACTTTTCTTCGACACGATTGCAGGTTGTCATCCCACAGGATGCGTCTGACGGCCCGGTCGCTGATCTCGATTCCCCGAGCGGACGCGTGCTCGACCAGCAGCGAGCGGGACCAATAGGGTGTCGGGTGCCCGCCTATTTCGGAGGCCGGCACGCGTCGGCCTCGATGCGCGCCGCTTCGGCATCCGAGAGAAACAGTTCAGCCATCCCGAGCGAGAGGCGTCCGCCAGCTTCAGGGCACGAATCTCCGTGCTTGCGAAACATACCTTCCGACGGAAGACGGTGCGCTCGTGTGCGCCGAGCAACATCGCGATGTCTTCGAGCCCGACGCCCTCTGCCAACAGCAATGGAGCCTCGGCCCGCTTCGCGATGCGCGCCTCGGTCTACGCCGGACGAATCGCCGCTTCGATCTGTTCCCCTCGCCCGGTCGTCATCGGCACCGGCTGGGCCCTCGGCCCCGGATGCGCGCGGGTCACCCGAGGTTCGCCTTCGATCCTGCACATCCGCTACACCAACGCGAAAACTCGGGCCGACTCTCCGTAGAGAGGAACTCGGCGCCGTAGCCAAAGCAGAGGAAGAACCAGGCACTGAATTGACAATGGCGGATCGTCGCAGGATGTCCTATTTTAGCCATTTCATTGCGCTGTCGCGGCCTGCAGCTGGTACCCGGAGATCAGATGGTTGACCCACACATTCAATTTCGGCAATCTAGGTACTTCCCGTCATTGGATGGTTTGCGTGCCATCAGCATATTGGCTGTCGTGTGGCACCACTCGGGCTTCCATGGAAGCGGCATATTTTCTCGCGGTTACCTCGGCGTGCAGCTTTTCTTTGCTATCAGTGGATTTCTGATTACCACGCTCTTGCTGCGTGAGCGTGAATCCACCGGGCACATAAACCTGAGAGATTTTTACGTTCGCCGTACGCTGAGAATTTTTCCTCTCTATTATGCGACCATTGCCATTTATGCATTATTAGTCCACTTCTCGGAGCGAGCCACGGAGCGTGGAGCGCTCTTTCACGCAAACCTGCCAGCGTACCTTACATACACTTCGAATTGGTTCGTCGATCTTATCGCTGGGAAGTCGGTCATTTTCTACTTTGCATGGTCTCTGGCGACAGAAGAGCAGTTCTACCTTTGTTGGCCGTCGATTATGAGATTCAGTCGCACGTGGCGCTTCCCTGTTTTCGCCATTTCAACGCTTTTGGTGGTTGGCGAGTTAGCTCGTTTCGCACGGGATCATCATTTCGTCAGCACTTCAGCACTACTGCCCAAAATTCTTGCGAGTATTGCTTCACCCATTTGTCTTGGTTGTATTTGCGCGATCGCGGTCCATGGACCAAAAGGATTCGCACTAGCCTATCGAATTGCGGGTCGGCCATGGAGCGCCCCGCTTGCGCTGGTGCTCCTAGTGGGCGCGTTCAGCTTTGAGTTGCCCAGTTTTGCTAATGCAGTGATCATGGTCTACCTGGTCCTTGCTTGCGTAATACGACAACATCACTATCTACGTGCGGCACTTGATAACAGCGCAGTTCGTTATCTTGGAACTATCAGTTATGGCATGTATCTGCTGAACATGCTGGCGCTAAATTTAGTACGGAAGATTCTGGGCGATTCGGAAGGCAGTTTGCAACAATTTGCTTGCACGACGATCGTGGTTATACTGATTGCCTCGATTAGCTATTATGGGTTTGAGGCTCCTTTTTTGCGGCTAAAGAAGCGGTTTTCTCACTAGCCTGATTCGCGCGTATTCGTTCGGATAACGAGCGTTTGTGGCGCACAGGCCGGCAAGACAGATAGCTGCGGGGCATCCGTTGGCCGCCGACGTTCTGCCGCAGCCTTCGCGGGGGGGGGAATGCCCCTTCGCATGTTGAAGTTCAATATCCATCAGCGACCGACATGCGGGACGGGAGCGGAGTTCTGTGAATGACGGGTCTGGCGCCGACCGCCGATGTACCAAGCGGCTGCGGGGCCACGCAGCGTGCGGCAGCGCTTGATTTTCTTGCCCGAGCGGTCCAATGCCGCGAGAACTTCCCGAGCATCACTCTCGGTCCAGCGGGGTCGATTGAATACCGATTCAACTTGGGTCGTCGGGTGCATGCGGGGCGGATCTCCTCCTCACGC
>Ga0182030_10007590_pt1 | contig 22599 bp, 18 predicted proteins | sample 812S3MmetaG_FD_121299 | JGI IMG/M metagenome (GOLD analysis project Ga0182030, IMG submission 121299) | Permafrost microbial communities from Stordalen Mire, Sweden - 812S3M metaG (Illumina Assembly) | ecosystem: Environmental > Terrestrial > Soil > Wetlands > Permafrost | place: Sweden...
CTAATGTAATTGGCCGCGATCGCTCGTCGACAAGCGCTAAGGCTCCACCACTATCTCTAGCGCCCTCGGCGTCTGTAGTCGCCGCCGGAGGGTCGCGTTCTTGGCTGGATTGTCGGCTACGGTGTCCGCACATTTGATTTTGCGCCCGCCACAGCGTAAAAGAACCTGAATATGTCTTGTCGGCGGCGCGTTGCTCTTTATCTCCTTTTCACCATCTCAATCTTCCTTTGGATCACGAACGGGATCGCGAACGCTGCACCACAGGTCTCTCCTCCGCAGAAAAACGATCATGCCCAGGAAGCCGCGATCTTCGAGCGCATTCTCAACCACGTGCGCTTTGAGAACGATGGCACCGGCGTGGAAGACACCGAGGCGGTTGTGCAGATTCAGAGCCAAGCGGGCGTCGAGGAATTTGGGCAGCTGGTTTTTGGCTACTCCTCCGCGACGGAAAAGTTGGATATCGAGTATGTACGCGTGCGCAAGCCGGATGGCCAGGTTGTTGTCACGCCGCAGGCGACGGCGCAGGATTTCGCTCCCGACGTGCTGAAAGAAGCGCCGATGTACAGCGACTATCGGCAGCGGCATATTTCTGTCGCGGGATTGCGGCCGGGAGACACGCTGGAATATCGCACGGTAACGCACATCGTGACTCCGCTCGCCGGGGCGAATTTTTGGTACGAGTACACCTTTCCCAAAAATGCGGTGGTGAACGAAGACCGGCTGGAGATTGACATTCCGAAGGCGCGCGAAATCAAGCTGAAGACGCCGAAGCGCTCCCCGGAGATTCAGGATAGCGGCGACCGGCGCGTCTACACATGGGTCGTGAAAGGAATCGAACCGGACCGCGACAAAGCCAAAGATAAAGATGACGATGCGGAAGAAGAAACCGGTCCCGATGTGCAGCTGACCACCTTTACCGACTGGAAGCAGATCGCCGAATGGTACGCAAAGCTGCAAGGCGAGCGCATGACGGTGGACGACAGCGTGCGCAAGAAGGCCGATGAACTGACGAAGGGCGCGACAACTCTCGAAGAAAAAGCGCGCCGCCTATATGACTATGTAGCGCTCGACATTCGCTACGTCAGCATTTCGCTCGGGATAGGTCGCTTCCAGCCGCATGCCGCCTCCGAAGTCCTCGAAAGCGGCTATGGCGACTGCAAGGACAAGCACACCCTACTCGCCGCCATGCTGAAGGTAGAGGGTATTCAAAGTTATCCCGTGCTGATCGACAGCTCGCGCAAGCTCGATGTCGATGTGCCTTCGCCGGCGCAGTTCGATCACGTGTTCACGCTGGCGGACGTTGGCAGCACCTGGACGTGGCTGGACTCCACACAGGAAGTGACGCCTTACGGCCTCATTCTTTATCAGCTGCGCAACAAGCAAGCGGTGGTCGCATCCGACGATGCCGAGGGCGGACTGCGCAAAACTCCCTCCGACTCGCCCATCAAGTCCTTCGCCCATTTCGTGCTCGACGGCAAGTTCACCGAATTTGGCGCGCTCGATGCAACCCTCGAATTCACTGCCCAGGGAGATCGCGATTGGCCGATGCGCGCGGGTTACCGGCGCACGCCGCAGGCCCGATGGGACGACTTGACGAAGGCGGTTTCCGCGCAGTGGGGTTTGCCCGGCGATGTCGATCGCGTGCAGGTCGATCCTATCGAGGACACATCAAAACCGTTTCACCTGAAATATCACTTGCGGGTGAGCCGCTATTTCATTGTGCCTTCGGCCAGCGTTGATTTCCGCCCGATTCCGCCGCTGGGAGTTCCGCCCGTGCGCGCGTCCGCGAAAAGCACCGAGCCGATCGACATAGGGCCAGCAGGAGACGCCGACTATAAGGTCCATCTTGAATTTCCAGCGAATTACTCCGTGCACACTCCGCTGCCTGTGAAGATATCGCGCGACTATGGCGAATACTCCTCTTCCTACTCGTTCACCGTTTCTAAATCCAAGCAGGGAGTGCTTGAAGGCGAGCGCAAACTCAACGTAAAGGTGAATGAGCTGCCCGCGGCGCGGCGCGCGGATTACGAGTCGTTTCGCAATGTAACGCTTGGCGATACAGACCAGTTGTTGTCGGCCTCCATCCTGGCGCCATCGGGCAGCGCGACCGATGCGGCCGCGAAGATGGAAGGCACTCCCGCCGAGTTGCATACCGCCGGAGTGAAGGCTCTGGAGAGCAAAGACTATCGCGGCGCAATCGATTTGCTAAAGCGCGCGGCCGACGGCGATGCGAACTTGAAAGATGCGTGGTTTGACCTGGGCCGCGCGTATGCCGGCGCGAACAATCACGCCGATGCCATCGGCGCTTTCCGCAAGCAAATCGAGCTGGACCCGAACCATAAGCTCGCAAATCTTGAGTTAGGTCTTGAGTTACAGCAGGCGGGAAAGAACGAAGATGCGGCCGCAGCCTATCGCAAGCAGTTGGAGATTGCGCCCTACGAAAAAAATGCGCATAAGGATCTCGGTTTGCTGCTGGCGCAAATGGGCCGCGATGCCGACGCCCGCGCCGAACTGGAAGCCGCAGTGGCGATTCCTCCCGACGACCCAGAAACCAAGCTCGCTCTGGCGCAGGTCTACACGAAATTGGGCGAGACGGCGAAGGCGCAGGAATTGATGAAAGGCCTGACCGGCAGCGCGGGCGGAGATACTGGCCCCGACATTTTTGCCGCAGCGCTGAAGAGCGATATCGACCCGGCGCAAACTGAAAACGACGCGCAGCAGGTGCTCTACGACATCGGAGGCCAATTCGATTCCGGCGAATTCGACCGCCTGGGGCCACCGGCATTTTCGGCGATGCGGCTGGTCGCGCTGGCCTGGGCGCGCATCGGCTGGGCAAAATATCTGAAAGGCGAAAACCTTGCGGCCATGCAGTTCTTGAATTCAGCGTGGCTGCTGAGCCAGTCGGGAACGGTCGCGAATCGTCTGGGGCAGGTCTACGAAAAGCAAGGCCAGCCAGAAAAAGCGCTCCACATGTATGCGCTAGCGGTAGCAGCAGGCGGCGCAAACGTCGCTGATTCGCGGCAGCGACTAGATCGTGTGGCGCGGACACTCCTGTCCGCGCAGCAGTTAGGGGCTGCCGCCAATTCAGGCAGCGTGGCGGGAGGCGCGACCGACGTTTCCTCAGAGAACGCCGCGCAGAAAGAAATCGCAGCGGCGAAAACAGAGTTAGTCGATTCGCGCACAGTGAAGCTGAAGCCAATGAAGCTGGATGCCGCCGCGCGCGCGGCCGCAAATAAAGCGGGAGGCAAGGCAACCTCGGCGCAATTCAATTTAGTCTTCGATAGCTCGCCGCGCCCAGAGCGAGCCGAGTTCGTGGAAGGCGACGAGACCTTGCGCTCAGCAGGTGATCAAATGCGCGAGAAAGATTTCCCTGTCCGCTTCCCAGACGCATCCTCAATCAAGATCGTCCGCCGCGGGGTGGTAAGCTGCGGCACGTCAGGCTGTGCGGTGGAGTTGCTGCCAATCGAAACTTCGGGGTCTGCACCGAGGTAGCTTGTCCTGAGGGCATGTCGCTGCGGGTTTTGGGTGTGATGCGCTATCTTGACAATAGGAAAACGCTGGACTGACCTGTTAGGACGCAATAAGGTGTTTCAGATGAACGGCACGATGCGCTGCACTATCTTCTTTGTTCTGACCTTCCTGCTCTTCGGAACTACGCAAGCTCGGGTCCCCACCACAGACATATCCGCGGTGGTGGCTGCGGGCAGCGTCAAAGATGACGTTTATTCGAACACTTATCTGGGGATGAGCATCACCGTCCCAAAAGGACACTTCACAGCGCCATCGCTCGTCAACGTCGAAGGACACCGGGCGCGTCTACTAAATGCTGTCTACGATTCCCCTGAAGGTCCGAAGAACTACACGATTGGCTTGATGGCCGACTCTCTTGAGAACTATCCGAAAGATATGCCGCTGACGGTATACGTGCGGAGCGTCCGGCACCAACTGGAAAAAGATGGTCTGCGAACTCATAGTGAGGAATTTCCGATCACGATTGCGGGCGTCCAATTCGTTGGGGCAGTTCTGGTAGTGTTCGACAAGGAGAATGGCACGTATTATCGCGGGATCTATGCGACCTATCTGGACGGCTACGTGGTTTCTCTGGAGGTCCAGTCTGGGAGCGAGGAGCGACTCCGGCAGTTGCTGTCGTCTGCCGTAAAGATCAACGGCCAAAAACACTGAATAGGGGACATGGGTACGAGAAAATGGTCGCCCTAACCCTGGTGGCCTCAAATCACACCACAACGCGCGGCGTTGCCTCGACGCATTCGCGCCCGCTCCGTTAATCTAGTGGGTCTTCATAACAGCTTCTTCATCAGAGCATCAGGGAGGTCCTCGAATGCGCGAGGCCGTGGTTCGTGAAACAGTTGACCGTCTGTGGCCGGAGATTCAGTGGATCGACGACGCCAAGCTGCGCGAGCAGGTAACGCAACCGTGGATCAAGGCGCTGGAGCGCGGTCCCGCTCAAGACCGACGTTGCGAAACAGATCCCTCCGGCAGAGTGTTCGGGGCTACGGTGGGGCCAATCGCTACACTTACTAAGTGGCATGTGGCGGGGCAGAAAGTTCGAACCACTCTAGTAAACGATTTTCCCAATTGACAAAGACGTTCCTTTCCGATAGCGTTCGATTAAATTTTCGCGACACTTTCCGCGTAGTACGGTACCATTAGCTCCTTCCCCCGGGCGCGACTATCCATGGGTCACGCCATCGCTTTTCACCGGCACTTGTTTTAGCGGAGCCTCTATGAAGACTGCATCGGTTCTTCTCCTTCTAAGCGTCGGCATCGTCGCGGCCGTCCAAAGCTCATCGGCTCAAAACCTCGCGGTCGGAGACTGCCGGCCCGGTCTAGCCAGCTACTCGACGATTTCCGCCGCAGTGGCCGCGGCGACTCCGAATTCCACTGTCTTCATTTGTCCGGGAACTTACCCAGAGCAGGTCACGATCGCCACGCCGTTGACCTTAGCGGGCTTGAAGAGCGAGAACGGAACCTACCCCGTCATCACGGTTCCCAGCGGGGGGATTTCGGCAAGCAGCGGCAGCGCCGCCCAGGTTGTTGTGGATGGAACGGCTTCCTTTTCCGAGTTCGGACCGGTTGTGATTCGCAATCTTGTGGTCGACGGCACCGGTTCTGGGTTCGACTGTTCTACCGGCTACTTGTTTGCCGGAGTCAACTATCTGAGTGCCTCCGGCCACCTAACCGGAGTAGAGGTGCGGAATCAAAGTCCGGGCGGATGTGGAGTCGGAGTCTACCTTGAAGGACCTCCAGAGACGAATGGCAGCGTGAGCGTGCAAAACAGCAACATACACGATTTTGACAATATGGGTATATACGGAAGCAGCCCGGGATTCACCAGCTTCCTCGTCAATATCAACTCCAGTTTCATCGTGTCGGACAGTGCGACCGTGCAGGGTGGAATCCGGTATGCTTTGACGGATGGAGAAGCGAAAAACAACAACATCGTGGTCGTATCGGGCCAAGTTGGCTTGTGGTTGGAGAATTACTTCGGCCATGTGAACGCCCGTTACAACACGATCGACGGCGGCCAGGTGGGAATTCTTTCGTCTGTTAGCCGCGGTAACGTCATCATTTCCAACACCCTGTCGAATAATGGGACGGGAATTCAGGTTGGAGGCTTCTCAGGAAACGATCAGATCGGCTGGAATACGATCAGCTTGAGTACGACAGCGGCGATTGATCTTGGTTGTGCTCCATCGACCGTGGCCCAGGCCAACACGGTGTATGGCGCTCCCGTAGGAGTGGCCAACGTGGCGAGCGGAGACAAGGTGATGGAAAATGCCTTTTACGGCGTTCTCACCTCGACTACGGCGTGCCAATGAGCGGCCAGAATCTCTGGGCGTTCTGACTCCTGTCATCCGCTCCACGAATCGCGCCGGATTCCTGTAAACTCTTTTTCATGTCCGTCATCTCCGCCCACACCGCCCACGTTGACGGCGGAGCCAGAGGCAATCCCGGGCCCGCCGGCTACGGCGCAGTCATCCACGATCCTCAAGGCAAGAAAATTGCCGAGTTGAGCGAATACCTCGGCCACCACACCAACAATTATGCGGAATACCAGGGCCTGCTGGGCGTGCTGCGCTACGCAGTTGAGCATGGGATTATGGCTTTACACGTGGTCAGCGATTCGGAACTGATGGTGCGGCAGATGAACGGCATCTACAAGGTGAAGAACCCTGAATTGCGTAAGCTCTACGAGGAAGCCCGGCAGCTCGTCCGGCAGTTGGAGCACTTCGAAATCCGCCACGCCCTACGCGAGCACAACCAGACCGCCGACCGGCTGGCAAATCTGGCGATGGATAAGGGGCGGTAGGCGGGCGAGGTTGCTGCACGCGTTGGGTAACTGAGCCTTGGCTTTTAAGTAATCCGGACTTATATAAAGCTCTCCTTACTCATTTCCAGCGCTTAGTCTCTGCTGCTTACGAAGGTTTCGACATCAAACAGCGCACAGATACCGCTGGAGGTGAAGTGGTAGACTACAGCCGCCATGCATCGCACATCACTTATTTATCTTTCACTGCTGTTGTTTTTCGGAAATGTAGTCTCTCAGAGCCAAACTCAAGAGGTGAAAACGGGCGGAACTGTATCAACGGAGCCCGCATCGGCCAATCCCGCGTCCGCGAATTCCGCATCGACGAATTCCAGTTCTTCGGATTCGGGCCTTAAACAACCAGCCTCAGGCACCAAGAAACCGCCTCGCGCCATCTATGCTCCAAGCCCTGAGTATTCTGATTGGGCGCGCGCGCTAGGCGTACAAGGAACTTGTTTTCTTTCCTTAACCGTCGACGAGGAGGGAAAACCTCGCGATATCAAGGTAGAAAAGGGGCTTGGATCAGGGCTAGATGAAAAGGCTGTGGAGGCGGTGAGCCAGTGGAGATTCGAACCGGCTCAAAAAGACGGAAAACCGATCGCAGTTCCAATCAAGGTCGAAACAACTTTCCACTCGTACGACAGTACAGTTAACTTTCATGAAACGCCGCAATTGATACAGCGTGCCACCGCTGGTGAGGCGGAGGCAATGTTCGAACTTGCCAAACTCAACTCCTTTAGTGGGCCGCGCGCATATCAATTTCTGCTTCGGGCAGCGAATCAAGCTCTTCCCGAGGCTCAGTTCGAAATGGGGGAATACACTTCAAAGTACGACGCTACAGCTGCTTACATGTGGTACGAGCTAGCCGACCGGTCTCACGTGAAACACGCAGACAAGAAGCTTGGGAAACTTGCATCGAAGATGTCGCCGGGAGATATTGCGGAAGCGCAGAAACGAGCGGAGGATTGGCAGCCCTCCAAGGAAAATGCCCCAGCCGGACTCAATCCGCAGTAGCTGCCCTGGTTACGCGCGGCTCTTCTTCGCCACCGTCGCCTTCACCTTGACGGTTTCCCAAGGACGCTTTGGCCGCTCGACTACGGGCTCGTCGCGATCCTTAACGCGGTCATACTGGTAGGATTCGCTGACTGTCCCGAGCGATTCGTTGTAGAGGCTGGGCAGTCCGAGTGCTTCTTTCATTTCTTCGGCGAAATCGTGCAGCGCTTTCAAATGATCGGCCGTTGCTGGCACTTCGGTCTTTGTGGTTTTAAGAAATTGCTGATAGCCGCGATTCACCAGCTTTGAAATCTCGCCCCCGATCAGGTATCCGGGATAGGCAAAGATCTTCACGCCGCCATCGCCGTTCTTCTGGATCGCCGCCGAGCAGTTGTACTTCTTCAGAAAAACCCGGCCTTCGGTGCCGGGCGCTTCGATCAGATCAAAGCCATGTTCGCGCAGCCAGGCGACCGCTTCTTCGTAAGTCCGCTGTTCCACTTTCGCAGTCATTATGACGATTCAACTCCGTTTACAAGCTTAGATGCCGCTCAACTCTCAAGGGCGCGTGCCAGAAATCCTGCACCAAACTTCCGCGCCACGAATCTAAAAACAAAACACCGGGGAAAGAGTTCGCGTGAAGCCTTCACTGTTTCGACGCTAGTATAGATATACCTTTTCTGAATTACTGGCACATTACTGTAGTCACAGGGTTGAGTTCTCAATGAATGCAGCCGATTCCGGTTTCCCCATTTGCCCGGCGGCGTCCGCGGACGCTACCAAGGGCCGTGCGGGTGAAACTGTGCTCGCCCGCATCGGCAACACACCGCTCCTGCGGCTGGATGCGCTCGTTCCCGATCTCCCCGGTATTGAATTACTGGGAAAAGCGGAGTGGTACAACCCCGGCGGATCAGTCAAGGATCGCGCCGCCGCAAACATTGTTTGCGAGGCCCAGCGCGCCGGAAAACTTGCTGCCGGAAAAATTCTGCTCGACTCGACCAGCGGTAACACCGGCATCGCCTACGCCATGCTCGGCGCGGCCCTCGGATTTCCGGTGACGCTCTGCGTGCCCGAGAATGTGTCCGAAGAACGAAAACGCATTCTACAGGCTTACGGCGCGAATATCATCTATACCGATCCGGGTGAAGGCTCGGATGGCGCGATCAAGAGTGCAAGACTGCTTGCGGGGCGCGACCCCGATCTTTATTTCTATGCGGATCAATACTCCAATGACGCCAACTGGCGGGCGCATTATTTGACCACGGCAAACGAAATCTGGAGGCAGACCGAAGGCCGCATCACCCACTTCGTTGCCATGCTCGGAACGACCGGGACCTTCGTCGGCACGACGCGCCGGCTGAAGGAATTGAATCCGCAGGTGCGCTGCATCTCGCTGCAACCCGATTCCCCGTTCCACGGCATTGAGGGCGCGAAGCATCTGCCGTCGGCAATTGTGCCGGAGATTTACGACGCTTCGCTTGCCGATCAGAATGTCGAAATATCGACCGAGGCGGCGCATGACATGGCTCGGCAGCTGGCGCGCGAACACGGCTTGCTGGTTGGAGTCTCAGCTGCGGCGGCCGTGGTGGGAAGTGTGCAGATTGCGGAGAGCCTGAAGAAGAATCAGCCGGCGACGATTGTCACGGTGCTGTGTGATTCCGGCGACAAATATTTGAGTGAGAGATTCTGGAGTGAGGGATGAGGTTCGAGGTTCGAGGTTCGAGGTACGAGGTCTCTCGATTGCGACGTCGCCGCCGGCGGGATGGTTCACTTCTGCAATCTGACCTCTCACCTATGACCTTCCTCTGAACTTGCCATGCTGAGAATTTTCCAGTCCGCCTACGATTCCATTCGCCAGCACGGGGAGCGGACTTATCCTCATGAGTGCTGCGGCGTGCTGCTTGGGCGCTTCGAAGACGATGGCGCTAAGACCGTCACCCGCGCCGAGGCGTGCGGCAACACGCGCGCCGACTCTCCGCACAACCGCTATAGCATCGATCCGAAAGAGCTGGTCCGCATACAACGCCAAGGTCGCGAGCGCGACGAAGACATCGTTGGCTTCTACCATTCGCATCCGGATCACCCGGCGCAGTGGTCAACCACCGATCTCGCTGAAGCGCACTGGATTGGCTGCTCGTATGTGATTACGAGCGTCGCGCAAGGCAAAGCCGCCGCGACGAACTCGTTTGAGCTGTCGGGAGCGGATGAGAGCGATAAGAAGTTTGTAAACGAGACGATAGAAATCGCGTGACCGCGTCTTGTATCGCCGCAGTTACAGGCAATTCATCTCTCGACGCGAATCATATCTAGTGTGGTGCGTCGGGAATAGTGAAGGTTAAATATTGTGCCTCGATCCGCGTGATCGGTGGTGTCCGGCGAGGAGTTCAAAGACTTTAACCACAGAGGGCACAGAGGAAACCGGCGACTCATAAATGTCGATCTGTTTGACGCACCACTCTAGACCCGGGCTATCGCCAGCGCTTTAGCTGGGGCCATAACTCCGCGGGTGTGCCGAATTTCGCCCCGTGGCAAATGTTGATTGAGATCTCAGTTTCCAGCGCGTAAGGATTGGGCGCTGAGTTGCCGAGATATTCCACATGGTCGAAGAGCTGCTCCAGGCGTGCTCGGCGATCGCCGAGCACGATCAGGCAATTGCCGGAGTATCCGCGAGGACCCCACAGCCACCAGGTTCGGTCGCCGCTGAGCGCGTTTGGCAGACCATATTTTGGCCCGAGGAAATCGATCGCCCCTGCCTGGCCGTAGTCCTGCGCGAAAATTGCGCAGTCTTTGCGCTCGTCGGCGGGAATCCGCTGCCAGGCTTCGGCGGTCTTGTCCACGATCTCATTCCATCCAAACTGATCGGCGTAATGCTGAGGAAGTGCCGCACGTTCGTGACTGTGCTCGCTGCGCGGAATTTTTATGGGCAGCCGCTCCATATAGGAAATAAATTGGTCAACGGGAAGGATCGGCATCGCGAGGGGCGCGAAGACAGCGCCGGTCGCCAGCAGCAGAACAACGATCGCCGGTTTCAGCCACGACTGGTGGATACGGTCGATGGCATCGGCAATCACGATGGCTCCAGCCGCCTCATACACCGGGTAGATCGGAGCCAGGTAATAATTCTTACCCTTGAGGAAAACAAAGACGGCGAAGCTCGCCAGATAGGCCCATCCCAGGAAGCGGTAGGGCTGAAAGCGGCGCGCAACCAGCAGAGCAATCACTCCGACAATCCAGAAGAGCGCGGAGGCAAAGTGCGTGAGCAGCAATTGCTGGGAAAAGAACTGCCAGGGCGAGAGCACGACATCGCGGCCCTCGGATCGAATGTTCCTCATCAATTGCACGAAGGGCCAGTCATAGTGGATGTTCCATAGCAGGTTCGGAAGGAAGATCAGCAGGGCGGCGAGGCCCCCAAACCACATCCATTTGTTCAGCAGTAATCGCCGCTGGCGGGACAGCAGCAGTCCCGCGACGATGGCCAGGCCGAGCACGACAATCGAATACTTCTCCTCGAGTCCGATTCCCGCGACAATGCCAAACCAGAGCCAATAGCGCGGCTGCTCGCGCTTGATGGCGAGAATCGCGAAGTACACGCAACCCATCCAGAGCAGCACTTCGAGATCGCAGTTGGAGGTGAGCAGGCTTCCGCCAGACAAATAAATCGGGCCAACAAGAACAGCCAAGGCGCTCAGCGCTACCGCGAAGCGTTTGCCTCCAAGTTCGCGTGCAATTACGCCAGTGAGGACAATCAGCGCGGCGCTTGAAAGCGCGGGCAGGAGGCGGACGCTGCGCAGCGAATCTCCGAACACGCCCATGAAGATACGAGTGAGGATGGGCAGCAGCGGAGGCTGATCGACGTAGCCCCATGCCGGGTGCCGTCCGCAGGCTATGTAGTCGAATTCGTCGCGGAAATATCCGTATCGGTTGTTGAAAATCAGGTGCAGCGCGAAGCTGAACATCGCAATGAAATAGACGGCCAGCATGCCGTCCCGTTGAGACTGCCGCTCGATACGGGGTTCTGTGGGCATAGAGGCTACAAGATACTTTGTAAAGATCCGCGGTGTCACCATAGGACCGAGAGAATCTTTTTATAGGCCGATTGGACGGATTGGCATGTAAAAAGTCTCTCAAGATGCGACAATGGATGTTCCCCACCATGACGACCGCCGCGATAGCTGTCATTACGCCTGAGATGATCCGGGAGCACGGGCTCACACCGGATGAATTCGCAAAAATCAAAGAGCTGCTGGGTGGCCGCGAGCCGACCATCACCGAACTCGGCATCTTCAGCGTGATGTGGAGCGAGCACTGCTCCTATAAATCGTCGCGCGTACATCTGAAGCGGCTGCCCACGCGCAGCAAGCTCGTCTTGCAAGGGCCCGGAGAAAATGCGGGGATTGTCGATATCGGCGACGGCTGGGCTTGCGCGTTCAAGATCGAATCGCACAATCATCCGTCGTTCATCGAGCCGTTTCAGGGCGCGGCTACGGGCGTTGGCGGAATTCTGCGAGACATTTTCACCATGGGCGCACGGCCGGTCGCGGTGATGGACTCGCTGCGGTTTGGGCCGATTCGAACGACGGAAGACGCGGGCGAGGGCGTCCGCGCTACACAAGCCCTGCCCGCACAGGCTGAGATTCACAAAAACCATTCCGTTATGGAGGGTGTGGTTAGCGGCGTCGCCTCTTATGGCAATTGCTTCGGCGTGCCGAACCTGGGCGGCGAAGTAAAGTTCGAGTCGTGCTACTCGGGCAATCCGCTGGTTAACGCATTTGCGCTTGGGCTGGTTCGCAAGGATCAGATTTTTTATGCCCGCGCCGCCGGAGAAGGTAACCCCGTCATTTATGTAGGCTCGAAAACCGGACGCGACGGCATACACGGCGCGACCATGGCGAGCGAGGAATTCAGCGAAGGCTCGGAAGCTAAGCGTCCCAATGTGCAGGTTGGCGATCCGTTCCTGGAAAAGCTTTTGCTCGAGGCTTGTCTTGAAGCCATGCAAACCGGGGCGATCGTCGGCATTCAAGACATGGGCGCGGCGGGCCTCACGTGCTCGACTTGCGAGATGGGCGCGCGCGGCGGCACAGGCATTGAAATCGAACTCGACCTCGTCCCGCAGCGCGAAACCGGCATGACTCCTTACGAGATTATGCTGAGCGAATCGCAAGAGCGTATGCTGCTGGTCGCTCAGAAAGGCCGCGAGGCCGAGGTCTTCCGCGTATTTGAAAAGTGGGGACTTGATGCGGTTGAAGTTGGCCGCGTGACGCGCGATGCGAAAATGCGCGTTCTGCAACATGGCGAAGTGGTCGCGGAGATTCCCAACGCGGCGCTCACGGACGACGCGCCGGTCTATAAGCGTCCGCTTGCGCGCTGGGAACCGCCGGTTGAACGCGAAATGCCAGAGCACATCCGATTGGCCGAGAGCGGCGATTTCACAGGCCAACTTAAGCAATTGCTCGGAAGTCCAAACATCTGCTCCAAGCGGTGGGTGTGGCAGCAATACGATCACATGGTGCAGACCAACACGGTCGATGCGCCCGGAGCAGGCGATGCCGGCGTGATTCGCATTAAAGGATCGGAGCGCGGGCTGGCCATGTCGCTCGATGGCAACGGACGCTGGTGCTATCTCGATCCGCGACTCGGCGCGATGCACGCGGTTGCCGAGGCGGCGCGCAAAGTAGCGTGCGCGGGAGCGACTCCGATTGGCGCAACCAACTGCCTGAACTTTGGCAATCCAGAGAAGCCGCACATCATGTGGCAGTTTTCGCAGGTGATTGACGGCATCACCAAAGCCTGCGAAGAACTCGACACGCCGATCACCGGCGGCAATGTCAGCTTCTATAACGAAACTTTGGGCGAAGGAATTTATCCGACGCCGGTAGTCGGAGTGGTCGGCATTCTCGAAGATGTGCACAAAGCCGTGAAGATGCACTTCGCGCAGTCGGGAAAAAAGATTGTTCTGCTGCGCGCCAATGCTCCGGGCGACGCCGTGGATGCGCAGTCCGAATTCGGCTCGTCCGAGTACGCGAAAGAAATTTTCGGCGCTGTGTGGGGCTATCCGCCGGAGTTGGATATCGAAAAAGAAGCCACGCTGCAACGCGCGCTGATCGCGATGATTCAGGCTGGGCTGATCGAGTCCGCGCACGACTGCGCCGACGGCGGCCTGGCTGTGGCGCTAGTAGAATGTGCGCTGCCAGCGGGCGTGGGCGCTGGCGTTAAGCTGGCTGGGCTAGGGCTTTCGCCCGAATACCGCTTGTTTGGAGAGGATGCCAGCCGCGTCGTTATAACATGCGACCCAGCGCAGTTGGCGCGAATCAAACAGGTAGCGGCGGAATACGAAATCTCTGCGGATTTGCTGGGCGAAACGTCCGGCGACCAGGTCGAGATTGCAATCGATGGGCAGCCGGTAATCGTGGCACGCGCTGATGAGTTGCGCGCCGCTTACGAAGGGGCGCTGGAAAAAGCGCTGAGGACCGAAGCAAGCGTGGACGAGCGAATAGCGAATAGCTAAGGACGAACGACAAAGAGCTGATGCCGAATCCAGATAAATTTCGCGAAGAATGTGGCGTAGTCGCCATCCATGCGCATCCCGAAGCCGAAAAACTGGCTTACCTCGGCCTCCACGCCCTGCAACATCGCGGACAGGAATCGGCCGGCATCGTCACCTCGGACGGGGAGCATCTGCGCCAGCACAAGGCCATGGGCCTGGTCGCCGATATTTTCAACCAGGATGTACTCGCGTCATTGCGGGGCATCCTCGCCATCGGGCACACGCGCTATTCGACCTCGGGCGATTCGGCGCTGCTCAATGCGCAGCCCATCATGGTGCAGTCGAACAAGGGCGCCATCGCCATTGCACACAACGGGAATCTGGTGAATGCGCGGGCGATCCGCGCGCGGCTGGAAAATCAGGGCTCGATTTTCCAGACCAACAGCGACACCGAAGTTCTGGTTCACTTGATCGCGCTTTCGCGGGAGCAAACGCTTCCCGACGCCATCGCCGACTCGCTGCGCCGGGTGGAAGGCGCATTTTCGCTGGTCATCATCAGCCGCGACCGCATCTTTGCCGTGCGCGATCCGCGCGGCTTCCGGCCGCTGGCCATGGGCCGCATCGCCGCCGCGACCGGCGAGAAAAGAGACACGGTTGTCTTCGCCTCGGAAACTTGCGCCTTCGATCTGCTGGGCGCAACTTACGAGCGCGATGTCAAGCCCGGCGAACTCGTCATTGTCGGTCCCGAGGGAGTCAGCTCGCGCTTCTACGCGCCTTCGCCGGCGACGTCGAGTTGCATCTTCGAGCACGTCTACTTCTCTCGCCCGGACAGTATCGTCTTCGGGCGTTCGGTCGATCAAAGCCGCGACAACATGGGCCGCCAGCTAGCGCGCGAGGCTCCGGTAGATGCCGATATCGTCGTCCCTGTCCCCGACTCGGGCAACACCGCGGCCATTGGATATGCCGCCGAAAGCGGTATTCCTTTCCGCCTCGGCCTGATCCGCAATCATTACATTGGACGCACCTTCATCGAGCCGCAGCAATCGGTGCGCGATTTTGGCGTGAAGCTCAAGCTGAACGCGGTTCGCAGCCTGCTCAAAGACAAGCGCGTCATTCTGGTGGACGACTCTATCGTGCGCGGCACGACCAGCCGCAAGATCGTCCGCATGATTCGCAATGCGGGCGCCTCCGAAGTACACATGCGCATTTCCTGCCCACCGACGATTTCATCCTGTTTTTACGGAGTGGATACGCCCTCCAAGAAGGAACTGATCGCGGCCAATAAATCGGTGGAAGAGATTCGCCTTTTCATCGGTGCCGATTCCCTCTCGTATCTTTCGATCGAAGGTCTTAAGAAAGCTTGCGCCGACGGTGAAGCCACCACTTACTGCTCTGCCTGCTACACGGGGATCTATCCGACAAAAATCGACGTGGAAGAGATTCTGCCCGTCGGTGCAACGCGATAAGAGAACGCGCTAAGCGCTATTCGCCGCACGCTTTTGGCGTCTAACAGGCTGCTGAAAAAGTATTTTCCGGGACAAAAATCCGACCTCGGCGGCTAAAGTCAAAACCTCTTCACCACGGGGTACACGGAGGGGCACAGGGGAAGGCAAGAACTGGAAACGGTCTAAGTCGACACCGTATTCCTCCTCACGGGTGGTATTCTCCTGATGGGACGACTCCCGGCTCGGAAGCCGAGTTCCGGCAGTTATCAACTCCTGATTCGCATGAGCAAAACCTTTTCACGATTCGGTTCGCGCTCTACACCTCAGCTTGGCCCGTTCGAGCAGCAACTCATGCAAGAGATCTGGACGCGCGGCAACGTGACCGTACGCGAACTGGTTGAGGCCGGTCATATCCGTCAGGCGTATACGACGGTCATGACCACGTTGGACCGTCTCTACAAAAAGGGCCTGCTTGATCGAGTCGCCGAGGGGCGCGCGTTCCGCTACATGGCGCGGCTCACTTCGCAAGAACTGCAACGCGGCGCTGCCCTGGACGGCATACGCCAGCTACTGGGATCGGACGATACATCCTCGCTGCCTCTCTCCTATCTGGTCGAGGCATTGAGCGAACACGACGCTGAGCTTCTCGATGAGCTCCAGCTTCTAATCGAGCGCAAGCGCCGCGAACTTAAGGCGGAAGGGATTGGCAGCGGACAGCCCCGGTCCCGGGAGAAGCGTTAAGTGTTCGCCTTACGCGGCATCGCCGTTTCACTCACGTTCTTCGTGCTGATCTATTGTTTTCTGTCGGCGCTGGTTGTAGTTTCATGGCGCTGGCTTAGCTGGCTTAAGGCCGCCGAGCGCAGTCTTGCCGACCTTCTTTTCCTCTTGCGCGTCCTGCCGCTGGCCGCTTCCGTCGTCATCACGTTCGTTTTTGTCGTCCCTTCTTTTCAGCTATTAGAGCCCCGCTCCACGGATGAGGGCATGGGCACTGTGCCGTTTGCGCTCGGCATAGCGGCGCTGTTGCTGATTGCCTGCGGTTGCTATCGCGTGATTACCGCCCAAACTCGATCTTCGCGGATCGTCGCTCGCTGGATTGAGGGCTCACAGCCACTCGGCGCAACGGCCGGGACATTTGCGTTTCGCTCGCGCCGGGAAGCTCCGCCACTCACTCTGGTGGGCATGCGGAGCCCGCGTGTGTTCATTTCCGACTCGACCCTCAAGCTGCTTACGAAGGATGAGCTGGCGATCGCATTGCGGCATGAGCTCGCGCATATCCGGTCGTACGATAATCTGAAAAAGCTGGTTTTCCGCTTCTGCCCGTTCCCCGGCATGAGGAAACTGGAGACAGCATGGTCGCACGCCAGCGAGCTGGCTGCGGACGATGCCGCCGTCACTAACGTGCACGAGGCGGTGGATCTGGCCGGCGCGCTGGTAAAGCTTTCGCGGCTGGTTCCGGTCGACGCCGTGCCTGCCTGCACAGTCGGTTTTGTGACGGGATCCCTGAGCGCTCGCGTCGCCCGCCTGCTTGCCTGGGAGGAGAACCGGGAGTTGCGCCAGTTGTGTATTCCGAGCTGGGCTGCGATGCCAGCTTTACTGGTCGCGGCATTTTGCGCCTTCGTAACCTACGGCCCGGTTCTAGCTCTGACACACGAGGCCACGGAGTGGCTGGTGCGCTAGGCCGGCCTTATAATCCGGGCGCTTCTCGTTCCATCCGCCTCTGAGGAAGCTCCGGTTAAGTCTCAGCAAAGAGAGCAAACCGCAGAGTGCACAGAGGTGCACGGAGAAGCCCAGAGACTTAATCGGAGCTTCCCTAACGCTGCATTAGCGACTAGCGCTGGTAGTATCTTCCACCGCCCCGTTACCCTTACTCCCGCCAGTTTCTTCGTACTGTTTTTGCTGAACTGCTTCCGATACAGGGTGCCTTTCGACATGCCGAAATTCACAAGCATATTCAAATTGCTGCGCGGAGTATCCATCTCTCTGCTGACTCTTCTCTTTGTCGCGGCCAGCCTTTACGCTCAAAATCCAAACGGCGCTCTCCGCGGAGAGGTTGAAGACTCGAGCGGCGCACGCATTGCCGGCGCACGCATCAGCGTACAGTCGGCTGGATCGTCGCTGACTCGCGAAGCCCTCGCCAGCGATCGCGGCGAATTCCGCATGGAAGGGCTGTTGCCCGGCCGTTATCACGTTGTGGTAAAGGCCAGCGGCTTTGCCGACGCTGTCTCCGAGGTGGACGTCGCCGTCAGCGTGGTACGCGATATCGCGGTTACTCTCAAACCTGCGAGTGGCCGCGAGACGGTCAACGTCCAGGGCGCTTCTTCCTCGATCACAACCCAAACCGTTGACACGTCGAGCGCTGTGCGGGGAGGGGTAGTAGGCAGCCGGGATCTGGAGGCTTTGCCGCTTCCGGCGCGCAGCTTTGCGAACATCGCATATCTGGTGCCGGGAACCGAGCCCGTCGAACCCTCCGACCCCACCAAGGCGCGTATTACGGCGGTCTCCACCGGAGGAAGCTCCGGTTTGAACAACGAACTGTCGGTCGATGGAGCCGACAATTCGGACGACTGGATCGGCGGGTTTCTGCAAAACTTCTCGCCCGATGGCCTTCAGGAATTTGCGGTGCGCACCTCGAATGAAGACGCCGATACAGGATGGACCACTGCGGGATCGGTTGTGATCACCACGAAGCACGGCACCAACGAATGGCATGGGAGTGGAGCTTTCTATGACCGGCAGGCGGCGCTCAACGCGCGCTTTCCGATTGAGAATCCGGCGGAGACTTGCACCGATGGAACTTGCGTGAATAATCCCAAGCAGCCATTTTCACGCCAGAATTATGTTGGAACGCTCGGCGGACCGATCGTAAAGAACAAGGCATGGGTTTTTACTTCGTTCGAACACGTGCATGAGAATGCCAGCATCGCATACAGCCCGGCGAGCACAGAGCAATTTACCGCCCTTGCGAGCCTGGCGGATCTCACTCAACCTCCATATATTTCTCCGATTCCCGGCTATCCCTCGGCCGATGCTATTCCGCAAAACGTTCCAATTCCATTCCGCGACTACATCGGCACGGTGCGATTCGACTTCGCGCAATCCGCGAAGTCGAATTGGTTCCTGCGGACTTCGATGGACAGCTACCTGACACACAATGCGCTGGTACAACAGGCGACGTTACCATCCACTGGTCTGATCACGCATAACAATTACTGGAACGTGGCGCTCAGCAACACCTATACGTTCAGCCCGACGTGGGTGGGTACGCTGGTGCTGGATGCGAGCCTGCTGCACCTGACGCAGACACGCAATTCAGATCTTGGCTTCGCCATTCAATTTCCGTTCAGCGTGACGGCGTTAACTGTCTCGGGCTTTGAGACGTACGGAGACAATCAATTCGCCACTCCCATCACGCTTTTCCCCGACTTACGCAATCAGGACAAGTATCAATTCCGGTACGATCTGAGCCACGTTATGGGCAAACACGCGCTCAAGTTCGGTGTCGACTTCATTCACGAACCTGTGCTGGGCGGGGCGTTCGCATCGACGGCGGAGCAATTTATTACTTATCCGAACGATCCCGCGTATTACGTTGCGAATCCTTCCCAGTTTTATTTTGTGCCGCCGAATCCGCAGGATCCATGCGATCCGATGCCAGACCCGACTATCAACCCCGGAATTACATGCAGCTTCACGCCTGCCGGCGATGGCAGCTTCTCGCAGAACGTGCAGCGGCTCGGACTCTACGCTGAGGACTCATGGCGCGTCTCGCACCACCTGACGGTCAACTACGGGTTGCGTTATCAGAACACATGGGGACTGATGATCGGCTCGGGACGAAACGAAGCGGACAACGCCGCGTATCAGACGCTCAAAGCGCTAGACATTCCCATTATGCCCAGCGTGCCGCACGATTATCACAAGCAGATCGCGCCGCGCCTTGGCATTGCCTATTCACCCGGAAGCAGCGAGAAGACAGTGATCCGCGCCGGTATTGGTATGTACTACGACGACCTTGCACAAAATGGCTGGGCAACGGCGTTTCAGGGCGTCAACAATACGAATGCCATCAAAGGGACGGCATGCGCCCTCAGCGGAAGCCCGGGCAGTTACGCACTCAGCGGCCCCGGCTGTCTCATCGGCGGCTCAGGCGTGACGGGAAACCTGATTGGGTCAAATTACAAGACACCGTATTCGATCCATATCACCGGCGGAGTGCAGCACGCCTTCAATGAACATTGGATCGCAAGCGCCGACTACGTGCACGAGCAGGGCAATCACGGATACCGAGCGTTCCCATACGCCAGCAGCGTCAACCCTGCCACGCCTAACGTGCCGCCTACAATCAGCTCACCGCTAATTCCGGCCGCCGACACCACGGACCAACAAGCGTTTGTGCCGAACATCAATGTTTTCGAGTCCGACAACCGCTCCAGCTACAATGCTCTGATGCTGCACGCGCAGGGCAATATGCGGCGCTTCAATCTGGTCGCGAACTACACGTTCTCCAAGGCGCAGACCTGGGGTTGCCTGCTCGGCGAACTCTTCGATTACGTGGACGGGGTCTGCCAGGTTCCGACCACACCTCCGAACGAACCGCAATATGCGAACTCCGGTAAACTCAACGCCTTCGGGCCCGGTGACTACGGTCCATCGGGCGAGGACGTTCGTCACCGCTTTGTGCTGGCTGGCACCGTCCATATCCCCGGCGGCTTCGAATTGAGCACCATCAACCAAGTTGAGAGCGCACGCCCCATCACCATCACCAACGCGAACAACACGGGGCGCATTTGGGTTTCGCTCAACGGCCAGAGCCCCACGTACACAGGGCTCGATATATTCCGCGGTACGCCCTATATCCAGTCGGACCTGCGTGTATCCCGGCCGATCAAAATCAACGAGCGCTGGCAGCTTTATCCCTTCGCCGAGTTCTTCAACCTCTTCAACCGCAACAATCCCGGCGCGAATTATGCGGTCAACGTCGGCCAGCTCCCGGTTCCATCCGACGAGATGGCGCCAGATCAGTACGGCCGAACCATCGTGAGCAGTTATTGTCCGGGTGGAAGCCCCACTACTTGCACAGACGCCACCGCCGTGCCCCTCACCAGCCTGAAGCAGCTTGAAATACCCGAGGGCGGGTTAGGAGATTTCTTTGGGCCGGGAACGACGGTGGGTATTCCATTCGCCGCGCAATTGGGAGTGCGGGTGACGTTCTAGTGAACGGTCGCAGTAAGTTCGTTACTGCGGATAGCCGGGCGCTGCTGTTGATGCACGAATGCTGTTGTTGAGTGAGCAAGGGTTCGCTTCGGTGGAGGCAACAACAGACGCAGGCTCTGGTAATGTTTGCTCCGCGACAGGCCACTAGTTGCGACGGAGCATGCCCCGTCGCGCGGGCGGGCGCACCTAGGCCGCAAGTGGGAGACGCGGCGAGCCGCGTCTCTACGCGGATGTGTGATGGAATGTTCGCGAGCCTGTGACGTTTAACCGCGCGCTGGCTTTCTTGCGCGAGCGACACGCGCGATTCCCTGCAGGTCTTTGGTAATCGCTACTTCGTCCCATCCCGCCAGCAAACTTCGCACACCGTCCGCAATCGTCCCGCTGATCTCGAACACCAGCCATCCTCCCGGCCTGAGCACCTCGTATGCCTGTGGAATCAGACGCTCGATCACTTCCAGGCCAGTCGGCCCGGCAAAGACGGCGTTGCGCGGTTCGAACTTCCGAACCTCAAGCTGAACTTCTTCTTCCTCAGATTCGCCTACATACGGAGGATTTGAAACTACGAAATCGAATTTGATGGATCCCGGCAGTTCAGGTGACGTTTCTCCGGGCCTTGATATTCCCGTCAAGAGGTCGGCCTGATGGAAGTGAATCCGCGAACTGAGCTCGTGGCGCGCAGCATTAGCGCGCGCGACTTCGAGCGCATCCGCCGAAATGTCGGTTGCAAAAATCTCAGCGGCGGGCAACACGCGAGCCAGCGCCAGAGCAATCGCTCCTGATCCGGTACCAACATCTACGATGCGTAGCGCCGGCGACTCGCCAGTAGTTGCGGGGGGGACCCGCGCCCTCTCGTGTGGTGCAGACACTCTTGTCCGCGGCTGTCGCTCTTGTTTGCTGTCGGCGGCCAGCTCCAGCACCGCCTCCACCACATGCTCGGTCTCGGGACGCGGAATCAGCACCGCCGGCGACACGATCAAATCCATGCCCCAGAATTCCTGGTGCCCGGTGATGTACTGCGCGGGAACGCCGCTAGCCCGGCGCGCAAGAGCCTCGTCATATCTGGAAGTTTCGTCGGCAGTCAGCTCCCGCTCCGGATGCGCGTAAAGATACGCCCGATTGCAATCGAGCGTGAACATGATGAGCAGCTCCGCATTCATCCGTGGGGAGGGAACACGCTGTAAGGTGAGCCGTTCTATCGCGGATTTGAGAGCGAGGCGGAGTTGCATGGGTTATTTCATCACACGACACGTGGAACGAACCGGCGAAACCGGAATCAGACTCTGCCCTGAAACCGACAGTCAAGTCAACGGACAATTTCGAAGGCGTAACGGTGCTTGGGGCCGTAACGAAAAACCGCGAAATGATTGTCGAAAGAGGCGGCGCGCTCAATCCCCAGCCGGCGCATCACCGCAAAGCTGGTACGGTCCACAAGGGAGAAATCCTGATCAGGGAATGAGAGACCGATCTGCCACGCTGTTTCCAAGTCAGCCAGACCAACGGGCTCGATTACGACGACGCCGCTCCGCAGGCCCTCCCAGAAGCGCTCGGCAGCTTTGCGGTGGATGTGACTTTGAAGCAGAAACCATGTTTCCAGCAGGACATGATCCGTGGTCAGTAACGGCTCGTCAGTCGCGAGGATCGCTTTCGCGCGGGCATTGTCCACATCCGAGGAGTCGACGCCTGCATACCAAACTGAAGTATCGATAAACAAGCTCATGCGAAAGTTAGCGCCGCCTGCTTCTTTCGAAATCCGCCTGAATCGCCTCTGCGATCATCCGGTCCTTGTGTTTAGCGATGTTGGAAACACCCTTGGACCGGCCGAGATCGAAAATGCAGCTCACGTCGGCTTTCTTTTTCGGGGTGCCGAGATCCCTCTTGACCAACGCCCGTAAGTATTCGGCTAGAGAGACGCCGAGGTCGCTAGCCCGCTGGCGGGCTAGCCGATGCGTTTCGGGCTCAAGAGTGATTTGCGTACGTGCCATCATGATGGCACCATCATACCATGTACATCTATCGCAATACAATCAAAACATGATCGGAACGTGTGAGCGCCGAGAAATGAGATGATCAATCAAAGACAGGCGCCCTCAGTCGGGCGAATATTGCGCTCTTTTAATTTGCCAGGTGTGTCAAATAAG
>Ga0182030_10007591_pt1 | contig 22598 bp, 33 predicted proteins | sample 812S3MmetaG_FD_121299 | JGI IMG/M metagenome (GOLD analysis project Ga0182030, IMG submission 121299) | Permafrost microbial communities from Stordalen Mire, Sweden - 812S3M metaG (Illumina Assembly) | ecosystem: Environmental > Terrestrial > Soil > Wetlands > Permafrost | place: Sweden...
TCCAAGCATCTCAAAATCTATTTATGCTTTACGGTCCCTCCTTCTCAAATACCTCTTGGCATAGACTCTTCTCACGTCGTTGCATTTTCTGTTTATTTCTCTCAATATTCATTCTCTCTTACTTTCAATCATACATTAATTGTCGGCCAGTACGACACGAAAGCGCTAGCCGCCTTTATATTCTTCCTTTAAACCTCATTCATTTTTGAGAGTTTCTTCAGTTAAAAAAAAAAGTCTTCATCATGCAATTCACAACTTTCGCTCTCTCTGCTTTAAGCATCGGCAGCGCCCTTGGTACGTCCTCCAACAAACCCACGAGATAGAAGAGTGCTAACAAACAAACAGCAGCGACAGACATAACAGTCCACGTCGTCAAAGTCGGCAACGCAAACGGCACCCTCGCCTACTCACCCAACAACGTCGTCGCCGCCGTCGGTGACATGGTGCAATTCCAATTCGCGCCCGCCAACCACACTGTCACGCAATCCACCTTCGATAACCCATGCCAACCTATCGCTATGCACAGTAACACAACGGGTGTCTACTCTGGCTTCATGCCTGTAGCTGCGACGGCGTCTATGACGCCTACTTATACGATTACAATTAACAATACGACGCCCATGTGGTTGTATTGTTCGCAGGGGAAGCATTGCCAGAATGGGATGACGATGGTTATTAATGAGAAGTATGCTCTCCCCTTCTGTTAGAAGTAGGTGCAAGACTGACAGAACAACAGCACCAAAGCAAACTCCACCCGCTCCCTAGCCACCTTCCAATCCCTTGCGGCAAAACAAACCGTCAACCTGCCCGGAAACGCCGTCTCCAACGGCACCTCTGGCTCAACCACCAACAGCGGGTCGTCTAGTTCATCCGGTTCATCTGGTTCATCTAGTGCATCAGGATCAGCTACTACCTCCAGCTCTAGCACCAAATCTACAAACGCATCAAGTGCTTCAACGTTCAAGATTTCGGGATCGTTGGTTATGGGTGGGTTGGTGGCTGCTGGTATGGCTCTGTTCATTTAGAGGGTGTGATTGGGAGAGGAGGGGGAGGAGAATTGTATATGAGTTTAATGTAAAAACTGGATTGCATACGTGCTTGATGACGCAAGAGTCTGAACACCCTTTATAGAAGAAATTGAATACGATGAGTTCTTTTTAATACTTGCTCTCTCCATGTATAATTCAGGCTTTATCATCTGTCAGACCCTCGTCCAATATGAAGATCGAACGCTTGGCATCTCATTTGCAATTGCGACAGATTACGTAGGTATACAGTGTATACAATTTCCATTTCCCAATCAAAAGACTTTTTATTCCCCTCCCATCATTCCATATCCATAAAATATCCCCCATGCCCTCATACCCCCCATTCTCTTCCCAAATTGCTTCCTACTCTATGCCTTGGGCGGAGGTTGTCTAGGCTTCCTCCCCTCCCTCGCCCTCTTACACAACTCCGGCACGGGGCCCTTATTCTCCCACCCCTTCTCCCTCTTCACCGTCCCAATCTTCGGGTACTTAGGACTATTCTCAAAGAAATCAACCCAGTGCTTTAGCGCACTATATACACTTTCTTTCGCCTTTCTCTTCTCTTGTTCGCGGAGGAGTTTGAGTTGGGTTTTCGTGTACTATTTATTACCACCTAGTTAGCAAATCTGCCCCGAAGTGAAACAGAATCGATAGATAGATAGTAGAGGTTTGGGGAATGGGGGAGACGATAGGATTGGATGCATACAAGACTATCGACTTCAGGATCATCAACCGGCAAAAACATCTCCTCCACGCCCCTCAAATCTGGAATCCGATCCTCCTGGAAACAATTCGTGACAAATGCTCGACTGGCGTCCGCGCCCGCGAAGAAATGATATGAGCCCCCAGGTCCATAATGCTTCCTGCCTTTGCTCACATCATAAATCGTCCCATTAATCGCGAGTAGTATCGGTTTGTCCGGATCAGTTCCATCGTAGGCTACGAGGTCCGCATCTGTGTAGCCTTGTGGTCCGTTCTGGAGATTTGATGTGTTAGAGGTTGGTTGGATGGTGTGTGACGGGGAGGGGGAGAAGTACCAGGTAGGATTTTATGAAGTCAGGCTTTGTCCAATTAGGTCGTTGCACGTTCCAGAAAAATGACTCCCGGGTTACGAAGTAGGAGACTGCGGAGGAGAGGAGGAGGAGGAGGGTAATGCCGCGGGCTACATCTAGGAGCGTAAGAGAGCTGTCTTCTGCTTTTGCGCGCGCCGCGGGTGTAGCTGGGGTGGGTTTCTCAGAGGGAGTTTTGCGTTGGCGGACTTCTGCGGACATTTTGGTGTTGGATTTTGGGGTTTGGGGGAAGGGGATGGAGAGGAAGAAGATATGTAAAATAGAAGGTGGTCAATTGGAAGAGCTTAGGTGGTGTTTAGCCTCGGATGGGGACCGTCGTCATATTAGCCTTGAAGCCACCAAGATTGCGAATTTTGAGCTACGGTAGATGTAGAAAAGAAATAGCACGGTAGTTGGATATAGGATGCGGCGGAAAATTGTTATGTACTGGTTTTGCTGTTGGTTGAAGGTGAAACTGGGAGCTCTTCATGTATAGTGATTGATGCTGCGGTGGGGTTGAAGAAGCCCCTCCCATCTCGTTCGCCCTGTACTTCGTAGAGATTTATCAGAATGAAAGAATGATGAACAACTGCTAGGTCATCAATCCGCTGCAGTCCGGAAACGTCACATAGTATCAATCATCCATCAAGTCCAATTGTGGCGCAGAGCAATTCGATTCATATGCTACACCTGAAGTCCCAACCCATTGCAAATGCCCATTCCATGCTCCTCCACCTAATCTACCAAACCGGTCGATTCAAAGTAAGAGTGATCATGACATCGTAGAGTATCGAGAACTTATTCCGCCGCAGCGACCGCACGAGTGTAGATAGAGAGCTTCGAATGCTTAACAACACGCTTAATCTGTTCGCATTGTCAATTTCAAGTTCCTGCGATTGAAGTACGGTAGAATTACCTGTCCCTTCTCCTCCAAATCCGCCAAACATCTTCGTGCCAATGATCCGTTGATCTTTAGTCTGTCGACAAGGGTTGCGACTGTGATGAGACGGTAGGATTGAACATCTTTGTAGAGTTTATCGGAGGTGGCTTTATCGAGAATGACGGCGTGTTGGGCCTTGTCCTTGACCTTTCCCTTGGACCTGTATAATTTAAATCGAATTAGATATTGTATTTCGACGTGGGGAATTTTCGGATCGTCGTGGATGAATTTCGAATTGCCTCAGAGTAGACAGGACCTGGAGATTCCAACAGAAATACATACCACTTCTTCTTTTGCTTCTTCGCTCCAGTATTTGCTGGTGCCATCTTGATGGATTTTGAGGAGTTGAAGTTGTCGTTGCTCGAAATCTTTTGCGCGGGCGCCAGAATACATCGAATTCGCTTAATCAGGGCTAACTAGGAATCTGGAGCCTGAGGTTCCAACTTAGCGTCCACCAAAATTTCATAATTTGGAACTTCGAGAACGACACTACAAAAAGAACAACCACGTCCTTCAAGTCAACGACATCGCAATCATGTCGGACCAGGAAGAAATCGAAGTCGAATCCGTCGCAGGATACCAAGTTCTACCTAAAGAGGTCACCAGCGAGATTGGATCGATCAAGCTCTTTAACAAGTGGTAGGTTATCCTCGAGGCACGACGAGGGGAAATTTACTGATTGATTTAAGGTCATACGAAGATGTCGAGATCCGCGATATCTCATTGACGTACGTTACAATCCTGCAATTTGAAAGACATATTTGGAAAGGGGCGATCAAGAAGAGAACTAATACCCAACAGCGATTACATCCAAATCCGCGCCCCAGTCTACATCTCCCACTCCGCCGGTCGATACGCGCAAAAGCGATTCCGAAAGGCACAATGCCCAATCATTGAGCGCCTTACCAACTCTCTCATGATGAACGGTCGTAACAACGGAAAGAAGCTTATGGCTGTCCGAATCGTTGCTCACTCTTTCGAGATTGTGCGTCTGCTTCCTACCATGCATCCAGGAGACACTACTAATACTTAAGTCCTCAGATCCACATCATGACCGACCAAAACCCAATCCAAGTCGCCGTCGACGCCATCGTCAACTGCGGACCTCGTGAAGATTCCACCCGTATCGGATCCGCTGGTACCGTCCGTCGTCAAGCTGTCGATGTCTCTCCCCTCCGCCGTGTCAACCAAGCCATCGCTCTCTTGACCATTGGTGCTCGTGAAGCTGCTTTCAGAAACGTGAAGAGTGTTGCGGAGTGCTTGGCTGAGGAGTTGATTAATGCCGCGAAGGGAAGCAGTAACTCATATGCTATCAAGAAGAAAGATGAGTTGGAGCGTGTCGCCAAGAGCAATCGGTAAACGATGTCACGCGTGGGTTGTTCTTTATGGTTGCATGGATGGGGTTTGGCTGCTTCTGCGTATGTAAGGCAGGTCTAGCTCGTGAATCAAAATAGGATTTGCATCATACATATTGAATTTGAGGAGATGTGATTTGTGGTGTCAATTTGAGACAATGGAAAAGTCTGGATTTCAAATGGGAGTACTGGGTAGCCTTCTAGTACCCGCTTAGTTCCGATTCCCTTTCAAGCATAAGACGAAGGTTCATCAGAAAATCAGAGTCTTTTGAGCCCGAATGAGTTGCCTGCTTTACCAAGTCTCTCCACGCTGGCGCTTCCCGTAATTCTCTTTGTTCCAGGAGGCTAGCTAGACGGCAAACTATGAAGTATCAAAAAGGCGACAATTTCCACCTATTCATTCTTAGAAGACACATTGTTTTCAATCACATCTTTTCACAATTTTCACAAACGGTTCGAGTCCGGGATCCAAATTTTCAGGCAATTTAAGGCATCACCGCGTACCAAGTGGATATCATATTTTTTATCACCTGCCTAACTACTGATGCATAGAGCAAGGAATGCATTCCTACAAGTTCGCCCAGAGCTTTTCCCCTTTCCCTTAAACCCTACCAACCGCAGCCTTCACTTCACTGCCGCCTTCGCCTCCACATTTCCGTGGCAGCTACATAATCATCGAAGCCCTACACTCCTCCTAAATCTTGACGAGCATAAGATCTCACGCTACAACTTGAATCGTGTGAGGTCGTTGATCACAACCTGCCCTAGGAGACCCTCGCCATATTACGAGGAGAAACGGCTGTGATACTATTAGGTTCAATGGGTTGTAGCTTGCCACACCTGAATTCGTCTTTATTTGGACCTCGAAGTAATGGACATTCTCCAGTCAATCCATCCACGCTATCTTGATCCTTGATTATTACTCTTGATCTGACGGGTATCGGGGTCGTCCTGACAATTTAGCGGGAGGGAGTAAGTTACGTTATGAGAGGGAATGAAGAAACCCGCTGTCTTGTACCTAATTGATTATTGATAAAAACCTTGACAATGCCACCCCCGTCTGAAACTGCTTAGATGAGTAGGTATATGGGATTTGATCCAGTACGCACTAGCTGGAGTTGTCATTGTTTCTAGGGATTGATTGTTTATGAGAGCATGGTTAGTAACACTATCTATCTTGTGAACATGTCGAATTTGCCAACGTGGGATTATACTGGATGCGTCAGTAAAGATCGTGGTATGAGATTTTATGACTTAAATCTACCGTTCTTCCCATGTTAGGCCACGTCGACTCGATACCAGTCTCTAGAAGGTATTTAGGTGTCCCCAGCAGGTATTTGTAGAACTCCCTCAAAGACACTGGCCATCTGAAGGCATAGTGGCTTTTTTGCTCAATATGGCTTTTTGGTTCTCAGCAAGGCCTTCTCGGACTAGAAGTGCAGTTAACATCAGAGCTAGAATTTGCAGCTTCGTGATGAAGGATAGCGAAGGTTAAAGACTAGTCTTCGGTTGTAGGCCACAAGAATATGGGTATTTTCTTAATATCGTTTTGGATTTGTGACATGGAATATTGGTCCGCGTGCATCACGCTCGTTACACAGAATAAGTTAGACTTGTGGCGTGTACATGCACCCCACATGTGCGAAATGAAAATTTAGAAATTGGGATATATCAATAATAATCACTCAAAACGCATAAATTTATAGATTGAATGTTTCCATTCGATTTTTGACCACCCGCCATCTTCAGTAATCTATCGGACCAATGCATGAGTGGAAAAACAGACCATGAAGAAAGAAGGATCCAGCGAACGCAGCAAGGCAAAGGAACACATCAGGAAAATTGCCAAGGTAATAAAGTACAGCAGTGATTTTGAAATCTCCAAAAATCAACTGCAAGTTGCTCCAACACCATAGCAATGGATGTCTGTAACAACTTCCACCTGCCGCACCTCCCACTCCATTATAATCCCAGCCCCTCAACACCTTCTATACAGCTCCCAGCATCTACTTGAAGGCCTTGCCAAACATCAAGACCTGCATTTGATCGTAGATGGACAACACACCGGCACCGGCGACACCACGGAGAATGTTGGCACCCGCACCCTTGAAGAGAGACTTGAAACCTTCCTTGGCAATAATTTGGCGACCAGCATCGAAGGAAGACTTGTACTTGACGGCCTCGCCGGAAGTCATCATCATACGACGACGGATAGTGTCCAATGGGTAAGAAGCGATACCAGCACCAGTAGTGACGGTCCAACCAAGGAGGAAAGAGGCAAGGAAGTTACCCTCAAGAGGACCAACCAAGACAACGGGCTTAATCGAATCGTACATTCCGAAGTAGAGACCACGGTAAACGACGATACCAGCGACGGAAGGACCGAAACCACGGTAGAGACCAGAGATACCATCAGATGCGAGAGTCTTCTTGTAAACATCTACCAGGCCGTTGAATTGACGCTCACCACCAGTCTTGGCGTTCTTGTTGTCGTTGGCAAGACGGGTACGGGCGTAATCGAGGGAGTAAACGAAGAGGAGGGAAGTGGCACCAGCAGCCTATGATTCATTAGCAGAAGCTCATGTCAGGAAATCACCATGACTTACACCACCAGATGCCAAGTTACCCATCATCCACTTCGCGTAACCATCGCGTTCCTTCTTGAAGGCAAACATCGACTTGTAGGTATCACGGAAAGCGAAGTTCAAGGCTTGGGTAGGGAAGTAACGGATAACATTGGCCGTGTTCCCTCTCCACAGTGAAGCAACACCCTCGTTGGCGGTAGTTCGTCGGAAACACTCGATGATACCATCGTACTTTCGGTCAAGACGACCAGACTTCAACATCTCATCCTGTTAAGAAGTTAGCCAATCTGTGTTTGCGACCTCCATATCTGCATCTTGGATGCCGATTATTGCCCTGTTAATTGAAAGCCATTAATGCGGCATATCCCGATGCGGATACCCGGTAAGGATTTGCAGTATGAAAAAAAAGTTGACATTGATAACATACCTGATTTTGGATTAAGAGCTTGACACGCTCGATAGGAGCAGCAGCAGTCTTTGAGACAGCGGCAGAAACACCACCCACTGTTATCGCACGTCAGTATTCTGCATCTCTTGTGATCCAACTCCGGGAACCTTCGATCTATCATCGTCTATCGTATCCGACAACAATAATGATTGCGAGGTATCGGGGAAGTAGACATACTCAAGAAGTCGATAACGAAAGGAGGGCTGTTGGCACATCGATTAGCTTGATGTCATTGATTATTTTTGTAGATGAAGAATTTTTCGATCGCACCGCCATTGAGCCTCAACCAAGCTGATAGATCGATGATAGAGCATGGGACACAGCTCAGGGTCATTGATAGATACCAATTGGGCTTCGTTGAGGATCGATGCTGATGGTTTCGATAATTCAAGTTCATCTTGATCGCAATCACAAGCGTGCAGAACGAGGGAAATACTTACACGCCCATGACGGACTGCTTCTTTGGAGGTTCGTTGCTCATGATTGCGACGGGTGATCAGCGATCAATAAGAATGAGGGGAGATGGGTATTATTGAAGGGGATGGATGAAGAGTCGTGGGGATGAGGGTCTTTCGAAAAGATTTTTGTAGTCGGAGAGTTCGCCAGGAAATGGAGGACACAGCTTTTAAAAATTGGCGGCTGGCCTTGTTAGCGCGAGTGCTAAGTTTGCCGTATTTGCCCGAGGGCGAGGGCGAAAGCGAAATTTTAACGACTACTAGTAGCGGGGGGATTTCGGGATAGGGGAAGGATTTTTGGGTCGTGGAGATGAATTTATTATTCATATTTTATATTTTATTCACTTGCGAAATTAATTACAAAGATGATATAAAGTCCTATTCACATGAACTGAGGACATTGTTGGACATTACTCTCTCTTTGAAACCCCCACAGGTTTCGGTCTTCATCGGAGAGACGCTTGAGGCCCGACGACAGTCTATATAGTACCGATACTAGATTTGGTAGATGTATGAATTCCCTTGGTTCGAATGTATGATATGACGAACGGCAACCAGACTCGAGTCAGCTCTGGGTAGAAAGCCCTAAAGAGCACACATCTTTAGTGGAGGGTTTCAAATCAAATACTTTCCTTTTCGAAATTCTCCACGATCATAGGTACTCAACTATAGAATAAAGAGCATACAACTCTCATCCCGCTCCGGGATTCTCAAGGCTAAGGTGGACGCTCGTGGCCAAGGTGAGCCATGCTTATTAGGCAGGCATATACTGTAGTACTTTAGCATGGATAGATGGGAAAGCAAGAGACCCTCGTCATGGACCGAACGACGGGACATAATAGCTATACCAGTCACGTGACTATGCCTTTTTTTGTCTGATGGACTTTATCATAGAAGATAATTGGAATATTGTGGGTATCTCCAAGGAATTATGGCTATTTCGAAGTTGCATACAATGTTCAACATAATATCAATATTCCCTTCTGAAGAATAACCTCCTGCAGCTGTCAAATGCGGCTCCTTCTCCATGGTAACGCAAGCGCCAATTTAACTTTGCGCGACTTTCGGGGAAGTAAACATTAACACTTGGACCACCTCAAAAACTTAAGTAACCTCAACCACCTTTGCGCTCTCCCATTCTAAATTCTACAAGAGATTCTTCTGAGATCATCACAGATGGATCCGACGTTCAAATTCCCTGGAGAGCCAGGGACACCACTTTACCCAACATCCCCAGAACGCGTTAATCAGCAACGCTCATCTCTCTACGATGAATCCCCCGCAAGCAGTATACATGGCAGACACTCGCGTGAAAGTTCAGTGGTCGAGAAAGTTGCGGCTTTCAACTCGCTAGCTTTCCAAGGAAAGCAATTGGAGAGAAAAGCAAATGATGCGGCATTAAAGCGCGCAATGTTAGGACGAGAAGAGGCAGAGAGTGAGATGCGTAGATATAGAGAAGATGTTAGATCCATGCGAAGGCAGATTGAGGAAGGAAAGGAGAGGGAACGAAAAGTTGGCGAAAGACTGGAGAGTGTAATGGTAGGTGCTCCGGCGCATTAGGTATGATGGTTGCTAATTATCTTAGGAAAACTACGGCCGAGCCAAGGAAACACACGCGCACACACAAACATTATGGGAAAAAGAGATTCGAAGAGCACGCAAAGAGAACTTCAAGCAACAATCAGTAGTAGTGAAACTACAAGAGGAACTGAAGGCATCACGTCAAACGGCGAAAATAGCTCAAGCGGACTTAGAGCAAGAGAAGGAACGTAGCCTGAAACGAGAACAAGAGGCGTTCGCGGCTCGGTATCAGCTGGTGGGAGTTCAAGAGGAGCTGTCACAGATGCAAGAGCAGATCAAGCTAGTTGAGCAGGAACGAGATGCGCTCAGGACGATTGCAAAGAATGAGGAGATAGCCAGGATTGCAGCAGAGGGTCGAATCCCATTGCCAACGTCCCCTGTTGACGATGAGTTCGCATCACCGAAGAAAGTACGAAAATCTTTGGATCCCGTCACTATCACTTCATCAGCTGCTAGCGAGGAGGAGTTAGACGATATGCGTATGCTCCTACAGTGGGAACAGCAACGAGCAAACAGAGCACACGACCGCGTCGAATTCCTTGAAGCAGAATGTAGATTAAATTGCTGTGCTTCGAGAGCTCCACGAAACACATCTACATCCGAAGGCGCCCAGAAGATTCAAACTGGCCGTTCTAGCACAGTCTTCATCCCAGCCGAAGGGATCTTTAGAACCATCTCTCCTGCACCAGAAGAGTCTCCCTGGATCTCACCAGCAAAGAAGACTCTCCCTCCACTATTCCCACCAAACTACCAGCCAACGCCAAGTCACGGACGCCCAACCTATCAGCCAAATACCCCAAGCCATGCCCGAACACCATCATGCGAACCCCCCGCACCCGCCGTACTGCAAGATGCCAACACGTCCCTCCTCTCACTTCTCGACGCACCACACAGCCCCTCCCGGACAGACGAAAGCAGCGAAACAGTCATCCACTCCGAAGCACCCACACCCACCCAGGAACGCCCACAAGAACGTCCCAGCGACGCTTATACTTTCCACACTATCTCCACTACCACCCGCATTCCGCTCGCCAACCCACCAGATCTCACACCTCCCACAACTCTCCCACCATCTAATAACTCAGCTTTAAGTCCAACTATGAGTCGCGAGGAGGCACTAGCTCAAATCCGGGAGCGTCGCGGCCGAGCGAGGAGTCTAGCACAAGGAACCTTGACGCCGAGAAAGCAAATGATTGAGGGGAAAGAAAGAAGGGATATTAGTGCGCCTGCTATTAGGAGTGGGAATGTAAGAGGAAGAAGCCAGGCGAGGATTTAATTTGAATAATGAGGATAATGAGACGAAGGCGTAGTATGGCTGGGGAGGGATAGGAAGGGAATGAGTGTGAGTTACCATTCGAGTAAAATTTGGATAGGGGTTTCAGCATAGCACCTGGCGTTTTCCTTCTCTCCGAGTTAAATAGGCGCTAGGTGTTTGGATGCCGGGTTTGAATGCTTTAGCTTTTGTAATTACGTATGTAGTGTCTAGAATACACCTCTGTCCTCCTATCTTGTTTTGTGTTATTGGCTGTGATGGCGTACATATTCTATTTATTGTATTTTAGGGCTATGGGAACAGGATGGAGATGGAGGGTTTGAGTGATTGGTTAGGTAGGGAGATTTGGATATAGGGGTTTGGAATGAGAAATTTTCTCTTCTCTCACAAGGGCAAGCTCGAGCATTTCAAAGGATCCATAGCTCATATACATGTTTGTGTACCGCTAATCCTTCGCAACGGAAACGAAGCTGTCTCCAGATCCGATCATGCGAACCATGACAAGGAGCGGAGACGACAAGAGGTACCTACCTTAGGGACCGTTCACCGTGAGCGTGTGCAGGGGGATAGTATCATGAAAGCAATGGAAGAGCGGAGACTTGAGAAGTAGCCTCGGGAGCCGGGAGTGTGTGGGTCGCTAAGGTAGACAAAGTTGACAAGTTGAATACTTGAATACTTGGATTTAATGGACGTGTGCCGGGTGTTGAGAGCGTAAGGTAGGTGATATTGAAGGGGGAAAAGGCGAACTAAGAGGGGATGGGACCGAGGTTCAAATAGTGGAGGGAATTTGACTCTGGACTTAGCTGGAGTGGAGGCTGGGGCTTAGGGTTTGGGAGTTGTGAATGGATGGGAGAGTGAGATATCGGTCCTTGTGACTCTTGGATGAGACGCTAGGCTTAGATTTGGAGTTGGATTTGGAGGAGGTTCAAGAAGAGGCGGTGGATGCGATGGCGATTAGTAAAACAGAGTGAACGAGGAGAGGGGGGCTGCTGGAGCTGGGGAAAGAGGAGGAGAAGGGGGTTCAAGAAGGGATGTTGATTTAAGCGAAGGGGGTTTTTTTTTGAACTGGGATTGGGTTATGATTGGATTTGAAGGGTGGTGAAGAGTTTAAGAGGTTTAGGTTGATGTGAGGATATGTTTGAAGTGTGGGGAGGTGGTTTGCGGTCCTAGGGAGAGGGGTTTTAGAGCTTGTTTAGGGTTTGTAGTTTCAGTTTGAGTGGATAAGCTGGGACTTGAAAGAGTTCCGGGGTGTAGGTATCGAGGCTGGAGAGGCAGAGGATAGAAGTGCATTGGGTTTAAAATAGAATGGGAGACCGAAGTGTCGAGTCTGCGATTTGCGTGTTCGAATGGAGGCCGAGTAAGGGGAAGGGGATGAAGACTTGAGAGTTAAGTTAATAGGAGAGAGAGAAAGCGCATGAATTGATTAGAATCACTGCGGGAGCGAGATCGTGGAGGGATGGGGGGCAGATTGTGTTTGAAGGAGAAATTGAGAAGAACCTAAAGGCCCTATCATATCTTTGAGCATTACAGCCTACAGGTACTATCAGGCAATCAAAATTGTAACGTCTACACATCGTAGATCAGTTCATATTATGTTGAAGGTTTCATGAAAGTGTAGATCCAAGGTTATTCTGCATGAATTTTGTGACTTGATGCTGGTATATATTTACTAGCATATCCTGATATCCGTCAAGCTGATATAAAATGATGAGTCTACAATGTAAAATTTCTAATAGTTTGAAAACACGAAACGTCTCTTACATCGATTCTTACCACCCGGGCAATAGCAGGCCAGAAGTTTCACCAAGCAATGGTCGTCTCGCGCATCTCCCTCGTCCCATCCTCGTTTGTGAAGACACTTCTGACACCTTACCCTCAGATATCGATCCGGAATATGATATTCTATTGATACCAATTGGTATCTATTTCCCCCAGGCATGATCCATCGCTCCTCTCTCATCTTCCCCTTCGAAATCGCGGCAGGCGTTGGAGTCGATCCCGCCGATGCTTCCTCATCCAAATTCATTTCCATCCCAAATAGCCGTGCACCAGCATCACTGAAAGGAGTTAAACTTCGCGCCGAGGAAGGATGGTCGCTCTGCACTCCTATATCGACATCCATCCCTCCCTCATTAAAAGGGCCCATAGAGGTACGCGTGGGAATGACGATTTAGAGGGAGAAAAAGTGATTGATGAATCATACAATCATGATGATGAGAGTAGATTTGTTGAAGTAGAGGCCAGGATGTGCTACTGGCAGAGATAGAGACAGACGCGAGGAAGATCTTAGATATCAGGACTATATAAGAGACGATATGGTAGACTCCATAAACAAGCCCGTGGGACCTAGGAAAATTGGAAAAGTAAACTCAGAAGTGCAGATAAGCGATAAAATGGCCAAGGTACTGTGCCTCAGTCACAGCCATTTAGCCGACCCAGCCGCAAGGCTACAATACCCAGCCCCTCATCTCTCTTGCACTTCGAACTCACTTCAACATTACAATGACATCCGCATGCGCAGATGAAATCTCCCACTTCCTCCAAACCTACCCATATATCTACTACCTCCTTACCTTCTTTATCCCCCTCCTCCTTGCTCTTGTCCTCTCACTTATGTAACCTATTCCCTACCCGCTCCCACTCTCACACTAACACCCCCTCAGTTTCAAATACAGGCCTATTGCGGATCTCCTCTTCAAATTCGAGATTTGGACGCAGAGAATACCTAACTTCGATTTCTGGCCCCACGAATCCCAGCAAGAATTAGAACGGAAAGTTGAACGTGTTTTTAAACATCCTAAACCTCATAATCCGGTGCCAGACGAAGAAGAAAAAGCGATTCCTAGTCCCGAGGAAAGGAGGCGTTTGTTTACATGCCCTCCCCCTAAGTTCTGGGATACGCGGAAACGGGTTGACTGGACGGATCATGGTTGTCATGTTTTTGGATGGCCGAGTACGGGTGGCGTGGTGATTAAAGAGGATGCCGATGCTGTGGATTTGCAATTCCTAGGGTTGAATAGGTTGGATCCGCAGAAAGAGAGGTGGGGGGATCAGGAGAGGGAAGATGAGTTTGTGAGGAGGTTGAGGATGGTTGGTGGGAAGTTTTGGAGGGGGGAGTGGGAAGCGAGAAAAGTGTGGAAGTGGGAGGTAGATCTCGATTGGGGAATGATGCCAGGGAGGGAGGTAGATCTCGATTGGGGAATGATGCCAAGGAGGGAGGATGTTAGGAAGGTTGTTTATGGGTGGGTGAGTATGGAGAAGGGGGGCGGGATTTGGGTTAGGAGGTATGGTGGGGAGGGGATTTCGTGGCCGGAGGAGGAAGAGGAGGTTGATGGCGATCAAGAGGAGGAGAAGGGTTATGTTTCCGTAGATTTGGGGAGGTTGAAGATGGCGGTGTCGATGGAGGAGAGATGTGAGATTATGGAGAAGTGGTTGGAGGCTAAGTTTTATAAGGACCCGAGGGATTATAAGGGATTGAAAGATCTGTTCCTAGAGAACGAGAAGATGGATGAGGGAGAAGAAACCTTAGAGATAGCTTAAATTAGAGACTAGATTGTCTGGTTGATTGATTGATTGATTGATTGATTCATTCATTCATAGACCGATACAAGGCTAAGGCCCATACAGCGTTTCTACGTAAGACTCTATAAGGTTCTGTCCCCTCTGCCCCCTCCTGCCTGCCTCCCCTGCACCCGTAAAAATCTACTAAGTAGGGAAAAAGGTATACAGCTCGCTTGCCCTTCTAGTATCCTCTGTCTTCCTGGCCTTCCCCTATAGTCACCGTCTTTCTTATAGAGTCTATTGTAATAGTTATTGTGTTTTTATATATGCAATCTAATATTGTTGTATCTCCATGCTTGCTGTCTCCCCCCATTATGGCCTCTCTTTTAAGACAGACTGGTCTGATCTCTAGTATAGATGTGGTCTGGAGTCCCTGGCGTATCAGCAGTCTCCCTACTCTAGTCTCGTAATACGGCCTATATTGTACGCTTGATGTGCTATCAATATATAGACGTTACAGACTGTCTAGGACAGCCTGGTCTTGACTGTAGAGAGTGCTGCTGTTGTTGTATACGTTCAGATAAGCAGTAATGGGTTTCTATATGTCTATATATTAGATCTTAGATCTAAAAACAAAGAATAGAGAATATTCTCAAGTTGGTCTAGTATATTATAAGGTACTTATATATGTTGTAATATCTGGTTAGCATTGAATTGTATTGGTCCCCTAATACGTATTTATTTACTCTAATCCTAAGCTGTATACGTCTAGGACTAGATAATAAATCCATAATAGTTAGAAGAATCTAATTTAAGCTTATTTAATGTGTCTTAGATATTTCATTCCAAAATGTTGGCTTCCGCGTGTTGAGATGTTTTCAGACTAGATTATCGTTCGAAAGTTAGGTAGACATTTAGATCACGTGCGCATGGTCTTGACTTTCTGTCGGCGTTTTCTTGCCGCGATTTCAACTTCAAGCTCTCTTCCATCAAAACTATGCAGGCCTGTGAGAACACAGCATTCGCACCTCGAAACATGCAGAAGCTGAATCTCGATGTGATGACCGGAAAGTACCCCGGCCAAGGCGCCGATGTGATCCCCTGACTGGCTGCCAACTTTTTCATGCTCGCCACGACAATCCCCTGTCTCACACAACGTCATGTCCACTCTAGGGTCTACGCTCAATTGAGATATGCATACAACTCTATACAACCTCAGAATGGCAACACGCACTGAAGATCATTTCACAGCCCTTGGGTAGGTACCTCTTTGGAATTACCATTATACCCATGTCTCTCTATGAGCTCATGCTCTTAATCCTCCTTATGGTTCTTCGAAACGTCTGGATGGGCGCCATGCCATCTTTCTTGTATCAGCTAAGTGATTTCAATCCATCATGCGCTCGTTGTTGAAGTATGCCGCTGTTTATTTATTCGTGGGAGATGCGATGGCTCTTGCAATTGAGAAGAGGGATAATATTACATTGAAAGCTCCGGTGGTCGCCACGCCGAGTCAACACTGGTAAGTATGCGTATGCTACCAATTGGTTTGTACTTACGGGAAGATAGGGAGGGAGTCGATGGTACATGGAGCACGTTCGAGATTCGAGTCGGAACACCAGACAATCCCAATTCGCCTGGCTCGGTCTATCGAGTCCTACCCGCCACAAGCTGGCAGGAAACATGGGTAATATATGGGGCTGCAGCAGGTGTCTGCAATACCAGTTTAGGAGTTGAGGCAGACTGTGGAGAGGCTCGAGGAGGCGTATTCGATTCTGCGCAATCATCAACGTGGACGCAGACGTACAGAAATGCTACTCAGGATCAATACACGCTGGGTTTGAACACGCAGCTCGGTGAAGATGGCGTGGGTCAATACGGTATGTTTGTCACTTGATTTGGGACTTCTATGCTGATTTATTAGGCTTCGATATTGTGGGACTGGGATATACGAATGACACAGGTCCAACTCTCACGCATCAGATCGTCTCTGAAATTGTATCCGATACGTGGTGGTTTGGGATACTAGGCATGGGCTTTCAACCTACCAATTTTACCACTTATGCCGATCCACAAGCAAGCTTTGCAGATACTTTGTATTGGAACGGAACAATATCAAGTATGACATGGAGCTATACTGCGGGGGCCTACTATAGACTGAAAAGCATCTTTGGAAGTCTGATATTTGGGGGGTACGATGCTTCACGTTTTACACCCAACAATGTTGTCTTCACTATGACGGGAGACAATCTTCGAGATATCGTTCCTACTATCCGCTCTATCACTGCAACCACGGCATCCGGAAACACAACTCTGATGTCCACCGCAGAGTTTGCATTCATTGATTCAACTGTTCCTGAGTTATGGCTACCAGTTGATGTATGCCAACAATTCGAAAAGGCATTCGGAATCCAGTTCGATAATACCACCGGAACATATCTTGTGGATAACAGCACGCGTCAAAATTTATTGGCCATGAACCCTAATATTACCATCACACTTGGAGACCAAAAGACCGGAGGGCCAACAGTCGATATTGTCCTCCCATATGGTGCCTTCGATCAAAACCTGACATCACCAATCCTCCCGAATCGCACTTCTTGGTATTTCCCAATCATGCAGGCTACGGATCCTTTACAGTATACACTCGGCAGGACATTCTTGCAGGAGGCATATGTTACAGCTAATTACAATTCGAGGACATTCAATGTCTCACAATGTATCTTTGACGAGAATTCGTCACCTCAAGTTATCGCGATTCCTTCAGCCATACCAACATCCACTGCTGGCGGCACTACCACTGGCGGAACGGGCTCCAGTGGCTCTCACAAAAAACTAAGCGGAGGGGCTATTGCAGGAATCGTCGTCGGAGTCCTCGCTGCAATTGCGGTGGCTGGCTCAGTAGTGGCCTGCTGTGTTCTCGGCCTTCTCTGCTTCCGTAAACGTAGCTCATCCCGCCCCAGCACACCCATCGCCGAAATCGACACAGGAAAACGGATCGAAAAGCCTGCATATCAATCCCAAGCCTCAGGTTTCACATCCGAAGTTTCAGGACAAGATGCAAAAGTCGAGATCTCAGGAAATCCAATCATGCACCCCCAAGAATTAGAAGCTGAAGTACCGATCATGCAGGGCAATAGAGAAAGTGAAAGGGTGAATGGAGCATCGGATAGCTCTAGGGATACGGGAGTCAGTTCATTGAGCCCTATCAGGGAACAAAAGACGCCGATGGCGGAACTGGGTGCGCAGGAGAGGGGCCTCGGCTATGGGACTACAAGTATGGGCGAGAGAGTCGACCATGAAGTTGTGAGCCCGCAATCGCCCACGATTCCACGGGATAGTATGATTGGGAGAGTGCGACCGGACATCAGGGTTAGTAGCCCGACTGTCAGTAGTCCCAGTGAAGGGACGGGGACAGGGAACTGGACACCTACGACACCCGTGGTGAGGACGGGGACAACGGGGAGTCGATTTGAGGAGCGATGGACTTAGGGACTTCTCATGAGAGCCGAGATACATTGACGATTGAGACACGACTTTACTGTACGTGATGGGAGCGTTTGGCGCTGGGGTTCATGAGTTCTTTTACGTATATAAATATTCAACTTAAATCAAATCTGAGCTTTTGACGTACAATTGCTGAATCAATAGACGGTAACGCTTCCCTTGGGCCACTATGTGCCTCTCGAAATCGACAGCCCAGTCGCTGAGAATGATCGCACGAATTCTCGAGATTCAGCATGATTCAGCTCAAGCACATGCAAGGATTTCGCAGAACATCAATTTGTAATTTGACCAGGTGGCTTGCTCAAATCTATTGTTTTCTCGATCAATCAAGTCAGCTTGCAAGTCTTTCTCTCCATCTTATATAAAATTAGACTCAATCTCAATCCTTAATTTTCTAGTCACGTTCGTAGGAATCCATCCCTGTTACCTCGGTGCATGCCATTTCCCCGCGTCAGCGTCAGCCTCCTTCTCTCACTATCAAGCTTTCCCCGCCGCACTCTAATCCCTATGTATCCTCTCTTCCGAAGCCACGACTTGCTTTAGTCGTATTTGGCAGCATTTACGTGACGATTTGGGAAGCTAATATGCGAGACTTCGCAAGACGTCCAATGGTTGACTGGCGTCTGTGTTGGCGACGCAAGGCGCGCAAACAATAATTGAGCCGTGTTGGGAAACGTGGACGTGATCGGGGCTGTGTGAATTAGTTGTCTTCCATTTCCTAGATTACTGTCCTTTCTGTCCTTTCTGTTCTTTTTCATCTTTTTGTTTCAATTGATCTTCTTTCTCGTCCGTGATTTCTAGCACGCAAAATGAAGATCTCGGCGCTTTCTCTCGTCGTTGTAGCAACAGCGATTGTAAATGCGTCAATTCAAGGGATTGAACAAAGACAATCAAATTGGACGGTTGGCCAAACAGTCAAGACGAGCAGTGGGCCTGTGAGTGGACATGCGGCGACAAATGATTCGCAAGTGAGCGAGTATTTGGGCATCCCGTATGGACAAGCGCCAATTGGGGATTTGAGATTTGCGGCGCCAGTGGGGTTCAATGGAAGTGCGCCCCTCAATGGCACGACCTTCGTACGTCTCTTTCCCGATCTCAATTAAACAACAACTCATACTGACAATATGCCAGGGGTTTTCCTGTCCCGTCCAACAAGGCTCTTCTGCATTACCAACCGCGGCAGAGCTGGCCTTCGCAAACGTTACCAGCGTAGGATTAACCGTATTCGAGATAATGAGTAACACCAATGGCAAATATAGCGAAGACTGTTTAAATCTTAATGTGTGGACGAAACCACAGGTTGGGGAGGCGAAGAAGGCGGTACTAGTATGGATTTATGGGGGTGGGTTTAATAGTGGGAGTTCCTCGATTCCTGGTTATAATGCAGCGAATATTGCGGAGCAGGAGGATGTTATTGTTGTTTCTTTCAAGTGAGTCTTATTCCATGGGTTGGAAGATGCCGTATTGATATGTATAGTTATCGATTGACTGTCCTTGGATTTCCTGGTAATCCCGCCGGCCCAAATAACCTAGGCTTACTGGATCAACGACTGGCTGTTGAGTGGGTTAGAGATAATATTGAGAATTTCGGGGGCGATCCAGCGAGAATCACATTATTCGGACAGTCGGCTGGAGCTGTATCCGTTGATCTTTACTCTTATGCTTGGACCTCTGACCCCATTGCCGCAGGATTTATTCCAGAATCAGGCACAGCTTTTAGCTGGGGCCTACCAAACACTAAGGAGCAAGGAGCGGCTGCTTGGTTCAACGTCACCGCGACCCTCGGGTGTGGCGATGCATCTTCGAATGCTACAGAAGTATTAGCTTGTATGCGAACGAAGAACTACACATCAATTCTCAACGCCGTTCCTACCCTTACCGGGGTCTCCAGTATCCTAGGCTCCTATGGCCCAACAATAGACGATACTGTTGTCTATTCAAACTACTCAACTCGCACCCCAGCCAAGATACCCGTCCTAATCGGTAACAATAACTACGAGGGTGGACTCTTCCGTACCGAGCTCGCCCTCCAAAACATCACCTTCCCCGACCCCTTCTGGGACCTCTTCAACCTCCAAGAATTCACCTGTCCTACCGGTATCCGCGCCAACGTCTCCCTTGCAGCCGGTATTCCAACTTGGAGATACCGCTATTTCGGCGTTTTTCCTGATCTCGCGGTCTCTTCGGAGGCGGGGACGTGGCATGCTGCTGAACTTCCCATTCTATTTGATACTATGCCTGCTAACCCGGGGCCTACGACGGCGGAAATCTCGATAGCAAACTATATGCGGGGGGCTTGGGCTGCGTTTGCTAAAGATCCCGCTAAGGGATTGAGTACCTATGGTGATGGATGGCCCGTCTATGATCCGAGTAAGGATACATTGATCAGACTGGCATACAATAATGTGACCGGGACTAATGTAGCGAGTCCGTGGGTTTATGATGAGTTTTGTGCGGACGTGAATGTGCATTCGACGAATACGAGTGCATATCTTAATTTCCATGGTTTCAATACGACGGCATCACCGACGCCTAGCAGCACCGGGGCGAGCTCAACGAGTAGTGCGAGTGGCACGGCAACTGGGAGCTCGACGGGAACAGGTTCGAGTGCGAAGCCGACGTCTGGCAGTAGGAAGGTGGGGATGTCGGTATGGTTTACTGTGGCAGCTGGCGTGGGACTGGCGGCTTGGCTACTTTGATGGCAAGACGGGAATTGGGCCGTATTGCTAGCAGCATGATAGGTCAATAGGAAGACAAAAAAAGAATATCTTACTCCTGACAGCAAAGCCGATGTATATCAAGCCTCTATCTGAAGTGGACCGAAGTATTTTCTTTTTGTCGGCACAAGAAAGTGAAATAAAATTAGCCTCCCAAACCTTTCATAAACCCCAAATCGTATGCTGACCTCATTTTCGCCCTCAACTCCTACCTTGATGTCTACGAACTGCTTACGAAACCACGGGTCCAGAATAATTAGCACGAAGTCAGCAAAGGCACGTGATTAGAACACGAAATGCTGTATGAAGTTTAGCGCGCCAGATAAATTTCAAGCTGACCCTCGTCAACGTCTCAGGTCCAATACTCCCCCTTTTCATCTTTGTGTTGGAAACAGTGTTCTTACGTGATTATCTGTTAGACAAAGAGATTAGAGATTATCGGACCGCCGAGAGAGACGACATAATTGAGCTGTTGGGGCCAGGAGTTGATAGGACTGATTAATCACGTGCGAAAGACAAATCTTTCACGAGCTGAATTGGGGGGCTGAGAGCCCAAGCGTTGGATTCGGGGAGGAGAATAGAGGGCAGGGGAATAATGGCGATGAATGGAGGGATGAGTGGGAATGCGGGGAAGAAGACAGCCTCATCGACACCGCTCGAGGAGAAGCAGAGCACGGAACCTCCGGGCATACTCAGGAACCCTCATATTACGGCTGCCAGGAAACTGAATACGGATATCCCGAACATATTACCCCACGAAAGAGTGTTCCCGATTCAGATAGGGAGTGAGCTGTTTAGGTTGAGCGGAGCCAGTATTAGTTCAGATGGTATGTAGATATGTCACTGCTTTGGAGGAAGGAAAAGGGAGAATAGACCGGGCTGACAAACCTAGAGCACCCTCATATTTTTCTCAATTCTTTGAATGTCAGCTGAAACAAGCTGAAGATGAAGGGGATGACTCGCGGTCCGTCAGGACTCTTTACATCGACCGCGATCCCGTGACTTTCAAGGATATCTCGTTGCATTTACAGGGTTATCATGTTTCTCCCAGAGATGCGAGTCATTTTGTTAAATTATTTGCTGATGCACAGTTCTATTCCCGTAAGCCAATTATCCTTCATTCAGTACTAAGCTGATGGTTCAGTTCCCCGCTTGATATCTCAACTATATGAAGAAAGCATCTTTATATCAATCGGCCATAGAGATTTCCAAATACCCCGCGAACTCTTCTCCGACCCTGGCAACTCCCCAAATTACTTCTCTTTGGGCTTCGCCGTTTTCTTCAGCACCCCTACTGAAGTCTTCCCTGGCCTTGCACGTGAAGGCCTCCTCCGTCCTCCCTCCATAATGCCACCCTCCGTTCCCAACCGCTCCGCCGACACCTTCGCCGAGATTCTCCATCTTCTTCGTGGCTATCCACTTCGTATAAAAGATGAAGACCACCGAGCAGAATTATTAAGAGATTGCAGATATTTTCACCTGAAAGGTCTCGAACAAAAGCTCATTCGCCATCATATATCCCACAATCTCGCCCGGCGCAGAAGTGAAATCACCCTACGTCTAGAAGACGTCCGCCAATCCGGCATCTCCGTCGTCGGGGATCCCTCAGCCTCAGCCTCGGAGACTTCCGGACAAGGCGGACTCATCGGTTGGGTGAACTACGCGCGCCCATTCGTAGACGATAAATCTCACGAGTTGATTCTCGAGATTGGAGACGAGTGCACCAAGATCCATCTACACACCATGCGGGCCGAGTTCTTCGGCGATGGTAAAACGAGAGTGAGTAGGTTATTCGAGGTTATAGCCACGAAGTTGAATCTTCCAACTACACAGCCATTAGGATTGTTGATGGCGAAGGGAGGCGCGAGTTCTGCGCCCGCAAGTCCGGGGAATACGCCGATAAGCGAGGACCAAGTACGGATTTTGATTGATGCTGATGCGTACGTGATGTTAGATGGCAAGGAATGGAAGGGTGATATGGTGGGTGATGCGAGGTCTGTTTTAGACGAAAGTGTGGATGGGAGTCCAGGGAGTGAGGCTCATGTGACGTCGCAGCCACCGAGGAAGAGGAGGAGAGCGGACATGGCAGGTGGGGGAATAGGGTTGTTTGGGCAGGAAAGCTGGGTGGTGCGGAATGGGCAGTGGAGGTTGAGGGTGCA
>Ga0182030_10007593_pt1 | contig 22593 bp, 29 predicted proteins | sample 812S3MmetaG_FD_121299 | JGI IMG/M metagenome (GOLD analysis project Ga0182030, IMG submission 121299) | Permafrost microbial communities from Stordalen Mire, Sweden - 812S3M metaG (Illumina Assembly) | ecosystem: Environmental > Terrestrial > Soil > Wetlands > Permafrost | place: Sweden...
GCCGTTTAAGAACATTTACACTCTTCCCGCGCTAAAGCTCGCGCATCCGCCGCCGATTGAGCGTATAGTGGAACAAAAGCCGTGCGACTTTCTGAAACGGGGAATAGTGGCTGTGGTGCGGTGTGCCTTTCAAATTTTCGTAGCGCCTGTTGTGCTCACAACGGGTTTGCTCTTTTGGAGCGGGTCGCTCGGCCGCGCCCAGAACGTCAAACCGGAGGACGTCAAACCGGAAGCCGCGAAGCCGGAGCAGGAGCTTAAACCGGCCCAGGACACCGCCCCGGTCCACACTCTTCTGAACCCCGATTCCCTGACCGATCCGTTTCCGCCGTACAGGCCCATCACCCTAAAACAGAAATACGAATACTCCCTCGAACAGATGTTCAGCGGTCCGCGCCTGTTGTCGATCCTGGCGCGAACGACCATCGATCAGGTCGAGGTCATGCCGCATGCGTGGGGATCGAATGCGCCGAGTTTGGGTGTCCGCGTCGCTTCGCAGTTCGGGCGCAGCTTCGTCCACGCCACCATCGCTTCCGGCATCCGGGCCATCGATCATGAGGACCCCCGTTATTTTTACTCCCACAAGACCGATCCCTGGGCCCGTACGAAGTACGCCCTCATTCACACCTTCGAGGTTCGGAACGATAACGGCTCCATGATGCCGGCCTACGGCCGGTTCATCAGCGATTTTGGCATGCCTTTTCTGGCGCAGACCTGGCGGCCGAACGGGATCAACGCGCCGGACGCGTTGCGGTCGGCGGGCATCGGCGTCGGCATGGGCATGGCCATGAACGTCGCGCAGGAGTTCTGGCCCGATGTTAAGCACGCGCTCCACCTCGGCCCCGGAACCGCGGCTCTCGTCTCGCCGGGTACAATACACTAAGAAACACAACGCTATCTTCCGGATCTCATTCCCAGGAGCACCGATGCCTTGCTTGCTGCTGCTGTTGACGATCGCATTTCCGCGGGTTGCGATCGTCCTGCTCTACATGTTCTCGAATTTTCTGGAGCGAGCCTATCATTCGCTCCTGATTATCATCATCGGCTTTCTATTCCTGCCGGTAACCACCATCGTCTACGCGTGGGTCGTCAATTCGCACCATCCTGTGGAGGGCGTGTACCTGGTTGCGGTCATTGTCTCGGTGCTGATCGACCTGGGGCTGCTCGGCCACGGCGCGCGCAGCCGGCGGCGGAGCGATTAAGCCTGCCGCTTCCCCGTGCAGCGTTGCGGCTTGTAGGCGCCCTGCGGAGTACGATTACATCATGGACGGAATTAAGATCATCCGGGCTGGAGAGCTCGACACCAACACGCCGCAAACGCCCGGCATGACGCGCGCCGCGGCCATTACGCTTGCGGCGGCGGGCGCATCGAAGCTGTGGGCTGGAACCGTGGTGGTACAACCGAACGTCAAGACCTCGGCGCATCATCACGGGGAATTGGAAACGGTGCTCTATATCGTCAAAGGGCGCGCGCGCTTCCGTTGGGGGGAGCATTTGGAATTCGTAGACGAAGCGGGGCCGGGCGATTTCATTTACGTTCCGCCCTTCGTCCCGCATCAAGAGATTAACGCGCGGCCCGATGAGCCGGTGGAAGCGGTGGTGGTGCGCAGCGGGCAGGAGCCGATTGTCGTGAATCTCGATATCGAGAGCCCGGAGCCCGCGTCGGCGCCGTCGGCTTCGTTTCATCCGAAACAGTGAGGTCGTACGTTAACCTGTGCGTCCGGGGAAATAGGTGACACTTTAGCCCGGCGACATGGGTGACACTAGCGTTGCCGAGCCTGGATGATCCGCCGGATCATCTCCTCGCTCAACTGCTGCGGGCTGGTGTGCGGAGCGCGACTGCGATCCTGCAGCCGTGTTCGGAAAGCGAGGCGCCTTTCGCCGCCCTTTTATTCGCCAATCAGTTCTACCCGTTGTTCCATTGGTCCGTCGTCCTTCCATGGCATCGCCTCCCAGCATGGCGTGCCTGCTAAGGTCGACCAGATCCACCCATCCTCAATCAAACGTCACCCATCTCCCCGGGCCGTACCAGGTATATCCCCTCCATCAGTGTCGAGGTTCCTGTCAGGACCCAAGCGGTCTCGTTGACTACTCTTGTGAGCCTTGGGGTGGGCGCGATCGTAAACGGCCATGAGGTCGGTGAGAGAGACTTGCGTGTATTTCTGTGTCGTCGAGAGGCGGGCATGGCCCAGCAATTCCTGGATGGCGCGGAGGTCGGCACCGTCGGCCAGCAGGTGCGTCGCGTAGGCGTGGCGGAGGGAGTGTGGGTGAAGAGAAGAATCGCCGGAGAGCAGGCGGGCGTAGAGTTTCACGATGCCTCGGGCGCCGCGGTCGGTGAGGCGTTGACCTTGATGGTTCAGGAAGAGGGCGGGGTCGCTGGCTTTATGAGCCTCGCGGACGGTGAGGTATTTTTCTAACGCCGACGAGGCTTTCGTGCCGTAGGGAGTCTGCCGCTCCTTGCGGCCTTTGCCGCGGACGAGGATCCAGCGTTCGGCCATGTCGAAGTCGGTTAGGTTGAGGCCGACCAGTTCGCTAATACGGAGGCCGCAGCCGTAGAGGAGTTCGAACAGGAGCAGGTCGCGTTCGGGATGCGACCGGGCGAGCGTATCGGCTCCGACGCTGTCGACGAGGTTGTTGGTCTGCTCGGCGGTGGGCACCGAGGGCACGCGCTTCGGGCTTTTTGGAGTTCGCACCAGCTTCGCGGCGTTGGTGGGGATGGTTCCTTCGCGGAGGAGGAATTTGAAGAGGGAGCGGACGGAGGCTAGTTTTCGGCGGATGGAAATAGGGTCCAGACCACGCTGATAGAGGGCACCAAGCCACTCGCGGAGTTTCAGGAAGTCGATTTGGGCGGGGGTGGGTGGTTCGGCGCCGGGAGGGGAGAAATAGTCGGCGAATTGAGCGAGGTCGGCGGAGTAATTGCGGAGCGTGTGGGGGGAGGCGTTGGCCTGGCGCAGACTATCGAGATAGCGGTCGATGGCGTCGGTTAGCGTGGACATGGTTCAAGCCAGCATCGAGACGAATCTTGACGCGGCGCGCATGAGTGCGTGCGCCACGTCGGACTCAGACATGGTGGTCCACCGGGAGATGTTGGTCTAGGGCGGCTCTTGCGCGGCGGCAGACTTCGGCTTGTCTCAATTTTCGATCCTTGGGAGGATTTTCGAGTTTTGGTAAAAGGTCGAAGGTGATGTTCGCGGGTTGGTAATTTTTCGGGTCGGCTCCGGAGACGTAGTGGCAGAGAGAGCCTAGCGCGGTTTCTCTGGGAAACTTTCGCGGCACCATCGAGCAGACGCCGGCGATCAGGCCGGTGGCGATGGATTCGACGTAGCCTTCGACACCGGAAATTTGTCCGGCGAAGAAAATGTTGGGATGCGTGCGGAGGCGCAGCGTCGCGTCGAGCAGGGCGGGGGCGTTGATATAGGTGTTGCGATGCACCTGGCCATAGCGGAGGAACTCGGCGTTCTGAAGGCCGGGGATCATGCGGAGAACGCGGGCCTGGTCGCCGAAGCGCATGTGGTTTTGGAAGCCGACCAGGTTCCAGCTTCCGGCGCGGGCGTTTTCCTGCCGAAGTTGGACGACGGCCCAGGGACGGCGGCCGGTACGAGGGTCGGTGAGGCCCATCGGCTTCATGGGGCCGAAGCGCAGAGTGTCGCGCCCGCGGCGGGCGATTTCTTCGATGGGCAGGCAGGCTTCGAAGTATTTGGCGTTGTCGTGTGGGTTGTCCTCGCTGATGTGAGCGGGAACGCTGGACGCGGTGAGGAGGGCGTCGAGAAATGCTTCGTACTCGGCTCGGTCGAAGGGGCAATTCAGATAATCGTCGGTGCCGTCGATCGATTTTCCGTAGCGCGAAGCGCGGAAGGCGATCGTCGTGTCGATCGATTCGGAGTCGACGATGGGGCTGATGCTGTCGTAGAAGAACAGGCGTTCCGAGCCGGTGATGCGGGCGATTTCGGATGCTAACGCGTCGGAGGTGAGAGGTCCGCTGGCGATGATCCATGTTTGATCGGGCGCAAGGGTCGTGACTTCTTCATGGCGCAGTTCGATGGCCGGCTCGTTTTCGATGGCTCGGGTGACTTCGGCGGCGAAGATTTCGCGGTCGACGGTTAAGGCGTGGCCTGCGGGGACGCGGGTGCGGTCGGCGATTTCGATCAGCAGCGAACCGAGGCGCCGCAGTTCGTCTTTTAACAATCGGGACGCGCTGTTTTCCTGCTCCGTCTTGAGCGAGTTACTGCATACCAGTTCGGCGAGGTTTCCGGTTTTGTGCGCGGGGGTTTGTTTGGCCGGGCGCATTTCGTAAAGGATGGCGCGGCCGCCGGCGCGGGCGATTTGCCAGGCGGCCTCGCAGCCGGCGAGACCTCCTCCGATGATGTGAATTGTTTTCGACATTAAGATATGCTTATTCCATTATGCTGAACCGCCGCGACATGTTTCGCACCGCAGCCGTGTTTACCGCTGCCTCCTACCAAAAAATCCTCGGAGCGAACGATCGCATCAACCTCGGTCTGATCGGAGCGGGAGAGCGCGGAAGCTTCGTGATGAGCGTCTTTCAGAAGAACGCGACCGTCGACGTGAAGGCCGTGTGCGACGTCTACGGAGCGCGGCTGGACGAGGCTCTGACCAAAGCCAAGGGCGCGAAAGGGTTCAACGATCATCGCAAGCTTCTGGAGATGAAAGAGCTGGACGCGGTGCTGATCGCCACACCCGACCACTGGCACGCCGGATGCGCCATCAACGCGGTACGCGCGGACAAGGACGTGTATTGCGAGAAGCCGCTCACGCTGAAGATCGAAGAAGGGCCAGTCATTGTGAAAGAGGCGCGGATTCACGACCGGGTGTTCCAGGTGGGGATGCAGCAGAGGTCGGGTCCTCATTATATGAAGGCTCGGGACGAGTATATTCAGGCGGGGAGGCTGGGAAAGGTCACGATGGCGCGGACGTGGTGGCATGGCAATAGCTACCATCTGCGCAAAGCTCCGGCGTCGCTGCAGACGCAGCCGTCGAATTTGGATTGGGCGCAGTTTTTGGGCCCGGTGAAGTGGCGCGAGTACGATCCGCAGCAGTATTACAACTTCCGCGCCTATCTGGATTTCGGCGGAGGGCAGGTGACGGATCTGTTTACCCACTGGATCGACGCGGTGCACATGTTCATGAAGCAGGACGACCCGACGACGGCCACGGCGGTGGGCGGAATTTATCACTATAAGGATGGCCGCACGGCTCCGGACACGATCAATGTGCTGTTGCAGTATCCGCAGGAATGGACGGCGACGTTCGAGGCGACGCTGGCGCCGGGGATCACCGGGGCGGCGATCGAGATGTGCGGGACCGAAGGGAAGCTGCTGATCACGCGCAGCCAGTTCGAGTTCACGCCGGCGGGCCGAGGGGCGAAATCGGAAGTCGTGAAGGCGGAGCGCGCGCTGGAGATCGACCACGTGGAGAATTTTCTCGACTGCATGCGGACGCGGAAGCGGCCCAATGGAGACGTGTACATCGGGCACCGGTCGGCGCAGGCGTCGCATTTGGGCAACATCGCGTACCTGCAGAAGAGGCAGATTCATTTCGACCCGGTGCGGGAAGAGATTTTGCCTCTCTAATGTCGTGGCTCCTGCGAGTTGCGCTCTTCAGCGGCGTTGCGCTGGCGCAGGAGAACACGGTCTTCAAGACTGCGGTTTCCTTGGTCCACGTGGATGCGGAGGTGACCGACGGGTCGCGCCTGTTGAACGGATTCCACAAGGAAGATTTTCAGATTTCCGACAACGGATCGCCGCAGACGATTTTGTATTTCTCGGCGGAAGAGACGCCTCTTGACCTGATTCTGCTGTTCGACATCAGCGGCAGCATGCAGCCGAAGCTGGACAAACTGGCCGCCTCCGCGCATGCCGCGCTCGGGCAACTGCGGCGCGGAGATCGCGTCGCGGTGATGGTGTTTAATCGTAAAAGCAGGATCGTCGAACCGTTCACAGACGACATGCAGGCAGCGGAGCGGGCCATCAACGAGAAAATCAAGGTCGCTCGCGGAGGGACGCACATCCTGCGCGCGGTGAGCGACGCGGCGGATTACTTCCTCAAAGAGCAACGGTCGGAGCGAAGACGCGCGGTGCTGATCGTGACCGATAATCATGGCCAGCCGTCCGGTCATCAGAACGCGGTGGTCCGGAATTTGTGGGAGGCCGACGCTGTGCTCAGCGGCCTGGAATTAAGGTTCGCGGGCGAGAGTCTGCCGCTGAAATCGAGTTGGGTCTTGAGTCCACAGACAGCTTGGATGCAGATGGAGAGCATGACCGGCGTGGTGGAAAAGACCGGCGGCGATCTGGTGAAAGGTCACGACCCGGGTTCGGATTTCGAGGAAATGATCCGCCGCCTGCGGCTCCGCTACATGCTGGTGTACGCGCTGCCGCAGGGGAAACCGGGGGAAGAGCGGAAGATCAAGGTGGAGTTGAGCGGAGACGCGCGGACGAAAAATCCGCAGGCGCGGGTGCGGGCGAGGGATGGGTATTACGTACCGAAGTAGTCAGATGACCAGTTGTTATACTGGAGCCATGAAGCACCGGATCGTCAGCGTTACGGAATTCAAGGCGAAGTGCATCGGGCTGCTGAATCAGGTCGCCGAAGAAGGCGGCACGGTGACGGTTACCAAGCGCGGGAGACCGTTGGCGACCGTGGCAAGGGCGAAGCAGAAACCGTTCCGGTCGTCGGAGGGGATTTTGGCTGGGAAGGTGAAGATTATCGGCGATATTGTGAATGCCGACACCGCGGATCTTTGGGAAGTAGTCACCAATCCGGATCGGGTTCTTAACCCCGAGAAATATAGGTGACGTTGCGATTTCTTCTGGACACCCACGTCGTCGTGCGTTGGCTGACCCTCCCAAAGAAGCTTTCTTCAGAACAAGCTCGTGTTTTGCGCGAAGCCGAACGATTTCGAAAAACGGTTGCGATTAGCGCGTTTTCGTTAATCGAGATTGCCATGCTGGCGCAGAGCGCCGGCAAAATCGCGGGACGCGCAGACCAGATTTTATGGGCGCTGGAAGCGAATCCGATGTTTGAAATACTGCCGATTACGATTCCGATCGCACTGGACGCAGGTGCTTTGACGATGCTGAGGGACTCGGCGGATCGTGCGATTGTTGCGACGGCTCGGGTTCACGGGCTGCAGCTGTTGACTTCCGACGAGCGGCTTGTCGATTCGAAGCTGGTGGCGGTGGTTGATTGAGCGTGATCGGCGAACTGGCCCCAAGCTGACGCATTGGGGCTAGAGTTCTTTATATTCGCCGAAGACTTGGCGCAGGCGGTTTGAAATCTCGCCGACGGTTGCGTAGCCTTCGCAGGCGTCGAGAATTTTGGGGATCAGGTTGTCGGAGCTGCGGGCGGTTTGTTCAAGGGCGTCCAGATTCTGGGCGGGACGGGTGGCGCGGAGGTCGCGGAGGCGGCCGACTTGGGTCTGTTCGATCTGCGGGTCGACGCGGAACGTCGGCGGAGAGGTCTCGCCTTCCTGGCGGAAACGGTTGACGCCGACGACGATTTTTTCGCCGGACTCTACTTCGCGCTGGTATTGGTACGCGGCGCTCTGAATTTCGTTTTGCTGAAAGCCTTGTTCGATCGCGGCCAGAGTGCCGCCCATCCGGTCGATGCGGTCGATGTAGTCGCGTGCGCCCCGCTCGATCTCGTTTGTCATTTTTTCGATGACGACGCTGCCTCCGAACGGATCGGCGACGCTGGTGACTCCGGTTTCGTGGGCGATGATCTGCTGCGTGCGCAGCGCCAGGCTGGCCGATTCCTCGGTCGGCAGGCCGAGGGCTTCGTCGCGCGAATTGGTGTGGAGAGACTGGGTGCCGCCCAGGACCGCGGCCATGGCTTGGAGGGCGGTGCGGACGACGTTTACGTCGGGCTGTTGCGCGGTGAGCGACGATCCAGCGGTCTGCGTGTGGAAGCGCAGCATCATCGACTTGGGGTTCCTGGCGTGGAAACGCTCCTTCATGATGTGCGCGTATAAGCGGCGCGCCGCACGATACTTCGCGATCTCTTCCAGAAAATTGTTGTGCGCGTTGAAGAAGAAGGAGAGGCGCGGGGCGAACGCATCCACATCGAGTCCGGCTTTCACTGCCGCCTCGATATAGGCGATGGCGTTGGCCAGCGTGAACGCGACCTCCTGAATCGCCGTCGATCCGGCTTCGCGAATGTGATAGCCGCTGATCGAAATGGTGTTCCATTCCGGCAGTTCGGCTCCAGCCCAGGCGAACAGGTCGGTGATGATGCGCATCGCCGGCCTCGGCGGATAAATATAGGTGCCGCGCGCGATGTACTCCTTCAGAATATCGTTCTGGATGGTGCCGCTGAGCTTGCGCACGTTGGCTCCCTGGCGGCGCGCGACGAGAACATAGAGCGACAGCAGGATAGCCGCCGTCGAATTGATGGTCATCGACGTGGTGATCTTCTCAAGGGGTATTCCGTCAAAAAGCCGCTCCATGTCGGCCAGCGAGCAGATGGCGACGCCGACGCGGCCTACTTCACCGGCTGCGAGAACATCGTCGGAATCGAGGCCCATCTGCGTCGGCAGATCGAACGCCACCGACAATCCGGCGGTCCCTTGCGACAGCAGATAGCGGTAGCGGCGGTTGCTCTCGTCGGCGCTGCCGAACCCCGCGTACTGGCGCATCGTCCAGAGGCGGCCGCGGTACATGTCGGGATAGATGCCGCGGGTATATGGAAACGAGCCTGGATTTTCATTCATGACCGGCTGATCCTTCGCGCCTTGCGAAAAGAACTGACGCCGAAGTAGGTCATCAGCAGCGCGAATCCCACCGAAATCGCGGCTTTGAAGAAGCTTTCCGAGTTGCCGTCGACGGCGCGGATATTGCGCCAGGCCGAAGGCGCGGCCCAGATGGCCAGAACAATGAAAACGAAGCCGATCACTTCGTTCCACAGCGCGTGCATGGGGCGAATGATGCCCGGGAGCACGTGTCCCAGAAACCGGTTGACCATCCCCGCCTTGCTACCTTGACGCACCATTGGCTGATATACTCATCCTAACATTCGCCGCCAAACGGGCCGATATTGGAAGAGGAGAGCATTCGTGAAACCGTATGCTTTGGGCGGCATCTGTAATGGCAGGCGATGATATGCTGAAGGAGGCTTCGGGCAAGGCGCCCGGGACCAGGCAGGAATCGAGGAACTTTTGGAAGACCGACTAAAGGAGCTCATGCAGGAACTGGGGAACGCGATTAACGAATCGCTCTCCGATTCCGACCGCATCGCCGCCGCGATTGGCGAGATCAAGCGCGCCGGCTATGACGTCTTCCTGGTGCTCGAAGCAACCATCGGGTTCAATAAGCGCGAGGAAGGCGAGGAGTCCGAGGACGGGGAAGCCGTCGAGATCGAGACGCCGCCGGAGACGACGACCCGGCGCAAGGTGGGCAAAATCAAGCTCACATCTCAGGATCAGAAATTCCTTCGAGCGCTGAAGATCTCCATCGACGACGAAGGCCGATAGACCGATAGCCGTTATTCCCCCTTTTGTCCGCATGCTGACGCATGGCGGTTCTCTGACACAGGATGCTTAGCGGCCGAACTGCCATGCGTGAGCAGTGCGGACTGGAGTGGCGAAAAACTCCTGTGCGGTAGAATGAAAAGTACACCGCATGATCCTCGAATCGATCCCGGAAGGCCTCACTTTTGACGACGTGTTGCTGCTGCCCGCGCACAGCGACGTCGTTCCCGCTCAAACAGACACGCGCACGCTGGGCACGCGCAACATAGGGCTGAACATTCCCGTGCTCAGCGCGGCCATGGACACGGTTACCGAATCGCATCTGGCGATCGCGCTCGCGCAGCAGGGAGGCGTCGGGCTGATCCATCGCAACATGCCTGTCGATAAGCAGGCTGAAGAAGTCGATCGCGTGAAGCGCTCGGAAAGCGGCATGATCGTGGATCCGGTGACGGTCGACCCCGAGCAGAAAATTTCCGACGCGCTTGAAGTGATGAAGCGCTACCGCATTTCCGGCGTTCCCGTGACCAAGAACGGCAAGCTGGTGGGCATTCTGACGAATCGCGATCTGCGCTTCGAGACGCGCTATGACCTGCCCATTCAGAACGTCATGACGAAGGAGAACCTGATCACGGTAGCCGTCGGCACGACGCTCGAAGAAGCCGAGGCCATTCTGCATCGCCACCGCGTGGAAAAACTGCTGGTCGTCGACGATCAGTACATGCTGAAGGGACTCATCACGGTCAAGGATATTCAGAAAAAATTGAAATATCCCAACGCGGCCAAGGATCCTCAGGGCCGTTTGCGCGTAGGCGCCGCGCTGGGCTCGTCAGGCGACTATCTGGAGCGCGCGCAGGAACTGGTGAAGAAGAAAGTGGACGTGCTGGCAGTGGATTCGGCGCACGGCCATAGCTCGCGCGTGATGGACGCGATCAAGAACATCAAGCATGCGTTTCCCGAGGTCGATCTGATCGCGGGAAACGTGGCGACGTTCGAAGGCGCGCGCGACCTGATCTCGCTGGGCGTGGACGGAATCAAGGTGGGCATCGGACCGGGTTCGATTTGCACGACGCGCGTGGTCAGCGGAGCGGGCGTGCCGCAGATCACCGCGATTTCCGAATGCGCGAAGGCGGCCAAGGGCACGGGTATCCCGGTGATCGCCGATGGAGGCATCAAGTACTCGGGCGACGTGACCAAGGCCATCGCCGCCGGCGCCGACGCGGTCATGATCGGCAGCCTGCTGGCGGGGACGGAAGAGAGTCCGGGCGAGACGATTCTCTATCAGGGCCGGACGTTCAAGAGTTATCGCGGCATGGGTTCGATGGGCGCAATGACGCAAGGGTCGAGCGACCGCTACGCGCAGGATTCGAGCGGCAAGCTGGTCCCCGAAGGAATCGAGGGCCGGGTGCCGTATAAAGGGCTGCTCGCCGAGCTGGTTTATCAACTGGTGGGCGGATTGCGGGCCGGCATGGGCTATTGCGGCTGCGCGACGATCACCGAGTTGCGGGAGCGCGGACGGTTTGTGCGGGTGACGTCGGCGGGGTTGAGAGAGAGTCACGTGCATGACGTGATCATCACCAAGGAAGCTCCGAACTACCGGCTGGAGTAGGGGATCACGACAAACGGATGCCGCTGCGGCGGAAAATCCTTGGTGTTGCGAGTCGCCAGCTTTAATCCATGTTGGGTCGCGATCGCGGCCTGAAATGCGTCGGGCAGCTTCCATTTGTTCTGGCGCCGAAGCTCGGCCGCCAAATCCGCGGTTTGCCGGTCGATAGCGAGGGTCGGGTAACGATCCAGCCACTCCTTCACGTCTCGCAGCGCGGAAACAGGGATCCCAGCCAGAACCTCCGCCCTTGTGATGACGGAAATGCTGGCTTCAGTCAAAGACTCCAGGTATCGCGTGGCAGCGGAGATCCCGTTCAGGTGATCGATCAGGATCACCGAATCGAGCAGAACGCTCAACGCCATTCCTTACGAACGCGGCGCTGGTAACGGAGTCCGTCGCCGGCGCGCCAAAGGCCCTTGGTCGAGGCGAGAAGATCCTTCATGGGCTTCTGTCCCGATTCCTGGGCTCGCCGGAGGGCCTGGCGAACCACCTCCGACATGGGCACACCGGTCTCCTTCGCCTGTTGCTGGAGCCAAAGGCGGTCGGATTCTTCGAGGCTGATGAGCAACCGGGTCATGGTGATATCATCCGGATGATATCATATATGGCCGGATTACTGAGGCAAGCCGAGGGCTAGTTCTGGGAGGGTTTCTCCGCGCTGTCGATGACCAGAAATTCGCGCGGTCCCTTGGCCGCTTCCAGCTTCAACCCGAGCTGCTTCTGTATCGCAGTAAAAATTGACTGGCCGGCGACGGGCTCCGAAGGATCATCGCCAGCGGCGAGCCCGGGCGTACTCATGTCGGGTGCAAACTCCAGGTGAAAATCAAACAGCCCGGCCACCCCAGTCTTGTCAATTACAGGTCGGTCTAACCTGCCGCCGAGCCTTTTGGAAAACTCGTTGATGGTGATCGCGGGAATGTCTGCCACCACCAAATTCCCCTTTTTCGCGAACCCTCCATTGCCGCAGAGTGTCTTCTGGCCCGGCACGGAGGGCGGCGACAGGACCTCGTAATCCCGGGGCGTGCAGCTTCCTTCCTCAACCCGTCGCAACTTGAGTCCTCCTTTTGCCAGGGCTAGCGCATACACCGGAACCTCTCTGGTCTCGCGGTGGATCTTCAGCTTGAACCGGTCTTCGAGGAGCGCTTGAAGCATCGGGCCCTGCATCATTCCCTGGCTCGCATCGCCCTCAGCTTTTGCGTTGATCCGGTAACGGTCGGAGTTGACCCAGGATGGCCCTCCTGAGACTTGCGGAGCACCCCACGGGGGATTGCCATGGCCGTTGGCGAAAGTCACATATGCACGCTGAACGAAGTTTGCCAAGGAACCGCATGCAAAGCTCACTCGTCCGGGCGATACTGAGCCACCACCGGCGCCGCCCGTTCCTCCGCCCTTGAGGCCGGCGGAGCCGCGACCATCACAAAGTCTGATCGACGCGACTTCGAATTTTGGTGTCGCCGCGGTAGTAGACTGCGCGCGAGCCAGTACTACGATGGACGCTGCTCCGAACGCCGCCAGGATCGATTTCTTGGCGAAATTCACGAGAACATCTGGGGTTAGCATTTTTCGAAGCCGCTACGGCTTATACTGGCGCGCACGCTTCCGCTGCGGTTACTTATCAACTACGCTTTCAACAAGGGCGGAGCTGACCGCTCCCGAGGGTCGCGGTTCTAAGCCCGCCGAACGACCACCGGGAGTAGAACGACCAGGACGGTCCAACTATTTCCCCGCCGACAAAAACCGCCCGATATTCTCATTCAAAAACTTCCCATCTGCCGGATTGCTCGCCGCGCCCGCGGTGTGGCCCCATAGCGACGGGATTGGACGGAACGTCACGCCGGGGATGAACGCCTGCTCGTAGCGGGCGTCGTTGATGGGGAAGTACAGATCCGTCTCCGAAGGCATGTACAGGAACGGGACCTTGATCGAGCGGAGCGCCTTTTCGACATCGCCTTTGAATTCCGGCGTTGTGCCGACGTCGTGTTTTTCCCACGTCCGGGCTTGCAGGATGTAGTCGTTCGCGTCGGCGCTGAAGCGGGTTCGGAAGCGGTTCATGGTCTGCTCGAACGTGGTGCCAGCAGGCGACGAGGCGCGCCATAATTCCTTGCGCCACCACTCCTGCGAATAGAGCCACGCCGCCCACACCATTCCGAAGGCTGCCAGGCCGGTCTTGGGCGGGGTCTTATAATCGCCATTTTCGAACGCCGGATCGGCGGTGAGGGCGGCGATCTGGCCTTCCAGGCGGACGATTCCGTGAGGGTATGTCTTCGCCGTGCCCGAGGTCGCGACAATGCGGTCGGCGAACGTTGGGTAACTCACCGCCCACTGGAACGCCTGCTGAGCGCCCATCGAAAAACCGATAATCGCGCGCAGATGCCTCACCTTCAGGTCCTCGGTCAGCAGCTTGCGTGCCGCCTCGACGTTGTCGCGGATCGTCATCACCGGGAAACGAGGGCCATGGAAAGGCTCCGGAGTGTTGCTGGGCGACGAGGAACTGCCGTTGCCGAACAGCTCGGTTGTGATGAGGAATAATTGCGAAGTGTCGAGCGCCTTGTCCTTGCCGATCAGCCATTCATAGCCGCGCATATTGGCCATGTAGTGCGAAGGGAGCAGCACCGCGTTGTCTTTCGCGGCGTTCAGATGGCCGTAGGTTCCATAGATGACGCGAGCCTCCGGTAGAGTCGCGCCGCCTTCCGTTTTGAAGTCCCGGATCACGAATTCGTGGCGCTCCGGCCGCTCCTGTGCGAGAACGGCTTGGGAAAGAAGGAGCAGCGATATGGCAGCCGATGAACCCGGATGAACGCGGATAAGAAAACGCATGTTTCAGTATAGAATCGAGCCATGCCCGACCTTCCTGCCCTTTGGCAAGAACACACCGACCACGAGTTCGTCACACGCGACACCGAAGCCACCTTAGCCACGATGGTCGAGGACGCGTATGTGAATCACATTCCCGTCCTGACCGGAGGCCGCGGAAAGGACGCGCTGCGGGCTTTTTACTCGAAAGATTTTATTCCGAGCATGCCTCCGGACACGACGCTGGTTCCGGTGTCGCGCACGGTGGGCGAGGATCAACTGGTGGACGAGATGATTTTCTGCTTCACCCACACGCAGGAAATGCCGTGGATGCTGCCTGGCGTCGCGCCCACCAACCGGGCGGTGAAAATTCCGCTGGTCGCGATCGTGAAATTTCGCGACGGGAAGCTGGCGCATGAACATATTTATTGGGATCAGGCTTCGGTGCTGAAACAGATTGGACTATTGACCGACCCATCGTTGCCCGTGCGCGGCGCGGAGACGGCGGAGAAGGTTATTTCAGGGTGAGTTTCGTGGCGCGAGTTGTAGCTTGCAGCATTGGCTTTAGCCAATGTTCCGCTTGCCAAACGCCGGCTGAAGCCGACGCTGCAAGCTAAAGCTCGCGCCACCAGAAACAAGCTTGGTTAGCGATGAAAGGGCAGAAGCTTTTTGAAGAAATGACTGACATCCGGGCCGAACTCAGGCGCCAGATTGGTGAGTCCCGCGCCCGCCACGTTGGTTCCCCAGTTCGTCATCGAGTCGCGTGCGGTTCTGCTCACCGGCGGGTAGTAGGCGTTGGAAAGCCCGGCGCTCATGGCGCAACCCAGCACGTTGGCTGAATTAAACGTCGCATCGCCGCCATCGGTGCGGGTGATCACGGCCCGGCTAATGGCATAACCGATGCGCGGCCAGAGTTTCCGCGTCGGGCCCATGCGATAGTAGCGTGTGTCCTGGTGAAAAGCCGACGCCAGAAGAAAATCGGCGAAGAAATTCTGGCTGATGTCGTCGGTCACCGTCGCGGCAAAACGTTTTGGGAACGCACCACGCTTCCAGGGATGCTTGCCATAAAGAGGAGCCGACCTGGTCAACTGTGAAACCGTCGCATCCAGGCTGGCTGCAACCAGTGTGAGCGGAGTGACTGTTTCATCGACGAAGAATTTCCATTTCTCCGAAAGGGACGGCGACAGCAGCATGATCGGGCTCTGCGCCGGCGGGTCAGGTAAAAGAGAGTCCTGCGCGCGGACACACGGTAGAACCAGCAACAGCAGCGACCCGTGTCTACACCAACGCAGAAACATCTCGGCTTTCCTCACCCCGTATGAAGAATTCTCGATTCTAACACGCAATTGTGAGACATTGAAACGATGAACTCCCTGGCCCGTACCATTACCGAAGCCCTGCAACTATCTCAGCCGCCCATAGCCGTGTGCTTCGCCGACGCCGTGCCCGAAGGCGTGGCTGTTTATCCGCACGCCGTGCCGGCCGGCTGCCGCTTCTGGCAGGAGGCTGCAACAGGCGTTTTCGCCACCGTTTCGGGCGACCACGATCTCTGCTCCATCGGCGTGTATACCCACAATCTGGAAACCACCCCCGCGCAACAGCAGGATCTGGGCGACGCGCTGAGAGTCTTCGCCGATCTGGGCTATGTGCGGGACCAGGACATTCCGCTGATTCCCGTGCTCGGCCGCAAGCCGAAGGTGGTCGTTTACGGACCTCTCGAATCCGTCCCTCTGCCGCCGGATGTGGTGTTGCTGTTCGTAAAGGCCGATCAGACGCTGATTCTTTCCGAAGCCTCGCAGCAACTCGAAGGCGGCATGCCTCCGGCCATGGGCCGCCCGGCGTGCGCGGTGGTACCGCAGGCGTTCAATACCGGCCGCACCGCGCTCAGCCTTGGATGCTGCGGCGCCCGGGCCTATCTCGATATCCTCACTCCGGATGTGGCGCTTTACGCGATCCCCGGATCGATGCTCGAAGCGTTCGCCGAGCGGGTCAGCGCGCTGGCCAAGGCCAACTCCGTGCTGACGACGTTTCACACCATCCGCCGGCGCGACGTCGAGGCGGGCAAACATCCCAGCGTGCGGGAATCGCTGGCGGCGATGTCATAATTGACAATATGGCCATCAACTGGATTGCGGTCGTTCCCTTCACGATCGTCCACATCGGAGCGGTGGCCGCGTTGTTTTATTTCAGCTGGCCGGCCGTGTTCACCGCCATCGCGCTCTATTGGATGGCGCTGAGCCTGGGAATCGGCATGGGGTATCACCGGCTGCTGACCCACCGTTCGTACCAGGTACCGAAGGCGGTGGAATATTTTCTGACGGTGTGCGGGACGCTGGCGCTGGAGGGCGGCCCGCTGTTCTGGGTGACGACGCATCGCCTCCACCACCAGTTCTCCGACCGCGCGGGCGATCCGCATACGCCTCGTGATGGAAAGTGGTGGGCGCATATTACGTGGATGCTGGTCGGCAATGCCACCAAGTGCAGCCCGGAGGATTGCCGCAAATATTCGCCGGATTTGTTGAAGGATCCGTTTATTGTGTGGTTGTCGAAGAACAATGCGGTGCCGGTGCTGGTGCTATCGGCTCTGCTGCTGATTTTCGGGGGATTGCCGTTTTTCCTGTGGGGGGTTTGTTTCCGCATCACGGCCAATCTGCACGCGACGTGGATGGTGAACTCGCTGACGCATTTCTGGGGAACCCGGCGCTTTGAGACGCGCGACGATTCGCGCAACAACTGGTTCGTGGCGCTGGTCAGTTTCGGCGAAGGCTGGCACAACAACCACCACGCGCATCCAACTTCGGCGCGGCATGGACTGGCATGGTACGAACTAGACATGAGCTGGCTCATGATCCGGCTTTTGCAAGCGGTCGGCGTCGCCGAAAAAGTTCGCGTGGCGCCTGCGGGGGTATTGGAAAAGCGAAGGGCGGCGGCGTTATCGGCGGACTGAAGCACACAAGCATAGACACGACGCGGCACGCGTGGGCGCGTGCGCCACATTAGTTCGTGGTGATTAGAACGGCTGTCGAGGGTGAACTGACTCCGTTCTCGGTGACAACTACGGACGACTACAAGCGTGCGAAGGCGGTGCCGCGGCACAGAAGAGGTGTGGACTCGCCTATCAAAGTTGCATAATCTGCCTGAGGCCGTCTTCCAATGCCGTCAACTCTTCCGCTGCGACGACGCCGAGTCGACCGCGGAGGCGTTCCTTTGTTACGGCTCGGATTTGGTCACTCACCGCGACCGCTGGCCGGCCGTCGCAGGAAATGGGGATCAGTATCGGCGGGCTCGCCTTCGGCGAACTCGACAGTGGAACAACAATCACCGTCCTGCGTCTTTCATTCAGCACCTTCACCGAAATCACCACGCAGGGGCGTGTTTTGCGAGTCTCAAAACTGAGCGTCGGGTCCAGCGACACCCACCAGATATCGCCGCGCTCCGGGATCACTTCCATGGCTCGGCCATTTCGTCCCGGATACCATCAAACTCTCGCTCTATTTCGGCGATGTCCAGGTCCTGATTCGCAATCTCGCAGGCTCGGATCAACGCAACATCGCGCGCTTCCAGTCGTGCGGCCAGTGCCTCGCTTACGAAACGCGAACGATCGCGTGAAGCAACCCTGCGCAGAAACTGGACCGCCAACGGTTCGGGCACACTGAAGGTCATTTTCCTCGTCGCCATAATCCCATAATACCAGAAAGCCAGATAAGCGGATGGAACGGAAGCTAGCGTAGCTGCAGTCAACTTCTGCTATCATGCATGCATGGCGAAGTCGGCAAAATCGTCGGTCCATTACACGATTTGAGGTGTTCCCGCCGAGGTGGACCACGCGCTTCGAGTCAAGGCCGCACAGCGGAAACAAAGTCTCAACCGCGTCGTTCTCGATGAATTGACGCGGGCTCTCATTGGGAGGCCTGTAAAGACAGATTTCTCGGACCTCGTCGGCAAATGGGTACAAGACCCTGGATTCGACGAAGTAATTGCCTCCCAGCGTCAGATTGACGCCGACAAGTGGAAATAATGAGGATTGCCCTCGATACGAACCGGCTGACCGACCTGTTTCAGGGAGATGCCGCGCTCGCGGCGTTTCTCGGCACGTGTGACGAAGTTTGCATTCCGTTCGTCGTGCTGGCCGAAATGAAAGCTGGGTTCTATGGGGGTAACCGGCAAACGCAGAATGAGGCGTTGCTTGCGCACCTGCTGGCACGCGAGACGGTGGCGATTCTCTTCGCCAGCCGTGCCACGGCCGAGCAATACGCTCACTTATTCGTGTAGCTCAAACGCGCCGGTAACCCGGTGCCGGATAACGATTTGTGGATCGCCGCGCTTGCGATCGAACACGATCTGGCTCTGGTAACGCGGGACCGGCATTTTGACAAGCTTCCACAGTTGCGGCGCGTGATGGCATGAGCGGCCCCGGATCGCGGGCGGCGGACAAATGGTAGAGGTTCGAAACGCGTCCACGACGGGCATCCTGCCAGCCTGCACCACACGGTATCATCTTTTTCAATGAACTATCGAGCACTCGGCCGCACACCCTGGAAAGTTTCTGAGATCAGTTTCGGCTCCTGGGCGATTGGAGGGTCCTGGGGCAGCGTGGACGATGCGGATTCGCTGGCGGCTTTGAACCGCGCGATTGATTGCGGGGTCAATTTTATCGATACCGCCGACGTTTACGGAATGGGACGCAGCGAGAAGTTGATTGCCCGGCTCAAGCGGGACCGGAAGGACGAGATTATCGTCGCCACCAAAGCCGGCCGGCGGCTGCCTTCGCAGGCTGCCGAGGGGTACAATCGCGCGAACCTCACCACATTTATCGACGACAGCCTGCGGAATCTGGCGCCCGATTGTCTGGACCTGGTACAACTGCATTGCCCTCCGACCGACGTTTATTACCGGCCCGAAGTATTCGGGATTCTCGACGATCTCACAACAGCCGGCAAGATTCGCTACTACGGCGTGAGCGTCGAACGCGTGGAGGAGGCGCTGAAGGCGATTGAGTATCCGAACGTCCAAACCGTGCAGATCATTTTTAATTGTTTCCGGCTGAGGCCGAGTTCACTGTTCTTCTCAGAGGCGAAAAGGAAGCATGTCGGGATTCTGGCCAGAGTTCCTTTGGCAAGCGGCCTGTTGAGCGGGAAACTGACGCGGGAGTCGAAATTCGACAAAGACGATCACCGGAATTTCAATCGTCACGGCCAAGAGTTCGACGTGGGCGAGACATTTTCCGGCGTCGACTATGAGACCGCGCTCGATGCGGTGGAGGAATTGCGCAAGCTTTCCGCAACCAGCCTGGCCCAGTTCGCGCTGCGATGGATCCTGATGTTTCCGGAGATTTCCTGTGCGATTCCGGGGGCCAAGACCCCGAAACAGGCGCAGGAAAATTGCGCGGCGTCCGATTTGCCTCCGCTGAGCAAAGAAACCATGGCCGCGGTCGCGAAGGTCTACGATGAAAAGATCCGGCCGCTGGTCCATCAACGCTGGTAAGCTAGCGTTATCCAAGCATGGTTGAAAATCTTCCTGTAGAAGAGCCGCTGGGGCTCCGCGTAACGGCGATCCTGATCGCTTTGAACCAGATTGAACCGCTGCGCCGGGCCGTTGCCTCGCTCGAAAAATCGTCCGGGCGGGAGAGGCTGGAGATCCTGGTGGTGGATTTGGGCAGCCAGGACGGATGCGCGCAGATCGACACGGAATTTCCCGCCGTGGTTATGTTACGGCTGCCGCACAATTTCGGGGCGACCAAGGCGCTGAACATCGGGACGCGGACCGCGAAAGCGGATTTGATGTTTTATCTGTCCCCCGACGTCGAAGTTGCGCCGGACACTGTCGTCAAACTGGCGGAAAAACTGGAAGAGGATACGGATGCGGCTGCGGTTTGCCCGCTGCTGGTGGATGAACAGGGCAAGACCGTGTCGCGGATTTATAAAATACCGACGCCGGCGACGATCGGGAGCGGGTTGGAAGCGGTTCAGATTGACTTAGGGCAGGATGCGGTCAACGTCGAGTATCCGGGTCGCGATGCGGTGCTGGTGCGGAAGCAGTTCGTCAAAGGGATGAATTACTTCGACGAGCGGTTCGGGCAGTTTTGGGCCGATGCCGATCTGGCGGCGCAAATCCGGCGGGGGCTGAAGAAAATCCGGCTGTATCCGGCGATTACCGCAATGCGGTGCGGGGATACCTCACCTTCGCACGAGAAAGGGCTCCTAGCCGCGGATTGGGCCGGGGGAGCGGCGTCTTTTATCGGCAAGTACTACGGATTTTTCGGCGGGCTGGGGCTGCGCGTCGGGGCCACGCTTAAAGCCTTGGCACGGTTCGACTTGAAGCAGTTTATTGCACTCGTGAGCGGTGCCAAAGTCGACGGCTCGCAGGACGCGTAGCTTACCTCGCCTAAGGTTTTTCGCCTAATCCACTAACTTTCTTCCCATGATCGCCCGATAGATTGTCAGCAGGTTCTGACTATTTATGCACATGGAAGCATTCTTATGGATGTTCCTCCCGGTGTTCGTTGCCGGAGGGAGCGCTCTTTTATCGTTCTACATCATGCAGGCGCGGATGGAGGTGGCATTGGCCAAGGAGCGCGAGTCGCTGGCCGAAGCGCGGGCCACTATCACGTCGCAAAAGGTGACCATGGAGGAGCGGATCAAGGCTACCGAAGAGGCTACCAAGCGCCTGGCGATGGACGAGTTCATGGCTGATTTCCGCGTCGAGGAACGCAGCTACGCGCGTGAAAGCAAATCGCTTACGGCATCGAGGAAGACCATGATCATGCAGGAGCGACTGTTTTTCCGCAACATTCCTCTCTCGAACTGGATCGAGCACGAGATGGTGGTAGAGGAAGGGATGGATCTGGACCGACTGCCGAAGGAATCGGTGTTCGCGACGGCAACCATCGCTTCGCATGTCACGACGCCCAGCATTCCTGAGGCCGACGCGCGACTCACGATTTCCAAGTTCTTGGACGACGTCGGAGTGGGTAACCGCAACGGCCGCGAATCCAGTGCCTTAGTGGCGACACCGGTGGCGGTTTTCGGCGCGCAGTAAGTATCGTAAGTTTTGTAAACCCTTCTAAAATGGGGCCGTCCTAGCAGTCGTACAGGATATGATAGGGCTAATGGCCGAGCCTCTACTGGCCGAACAGATCGAATCGACACTGGTGCGCGACTTTGGCGCCTGGATGACGTCCGAGCAGCGGCGCATTTACGGTCTGTGCCAGCGTTTTCTTCAGGATCGGGATGAGGCGGATTCGGCGACGCAGGACGTGTTTCTCAAGGCGTATCAGGCGCTGATCCGCGAGGACGCGAAAGAACTGGACGATCCGGCCCGCTGGGTGACGCGCATTGCGGTGAACACCTGCCTGGACCGTCTGCGGTCGCGAAAATGGCAGTTTTGGAGGCGCAGGCCTTCGTCGGAGGACGAAGCTGCCATTCTGGCGATGGAGCCGTCTCGGAAGCCGGAGGCCGAGGATAAGTGTTTTGCCGGAGAAATCGGTACACGGCTGGCGGTGGCGATCGAAAAACTTTCGATCCGGCAGCGGACCGTGTTCACTTTGCGGCATTATGAAGATATGAGCCTGGAAGAAATCGGCAATCTTCTGGGATTGGACGTAGGAACGGTGAAGGCGCACATGTTCCGCGCGGTGACCAAACTGCGGGTGGAATTGCGCGACCTTTACGATGGGACGACCATATGAAGCATCTGACCAATCATTTGAGCAATGACGAATTGGTAAACCTGGCCTACGGCGTGGGGACCAGCGGACACCTCGACGATTGCCGGGAGTGCGCGGAGCGTTTCGGGCAATTGCGCGAAAAGCGGGCGATGGCGGCCGAGAATTTGCCTGTATCGCGCGAGTTTCTGGCCGCACAACGGAGGACTATCTACGCGCGAATGGGCGAGAGGCCGCAGGCGCGGATGAAGTGGGTTCCGGCGCTGGCCGCCGCGGCCTGTCTGGTCGCGGTCGGCGTATTTTCGCATCACCCCGCGCAAATGGCAACGCCGGAAGCGGCTGAAATACATGTCGATGCGCAACTGTTCTCCGATGTATACTCGATGGAGCAATCGATGGAGCCAATCGCGGCCCAGCCGATTCATGCGCTGTTTGAACAGGACAAGCAGTAATTTTATGTTGAAGTTGGCCTTTTTTGCCGCGTTTTTGCCGGGCATGCTGTTTGCGCAGATGATGCCGATGGGCGATGTCTGCCGAAGGCCGGTCCGCGATCTGAATCTGAGCGAGACGCAGCAGACGCAGATTTCGACCATCTGCAAGGATTCCTTCAAGAAAGTTTCCGAGCTCCACGAAGCGTGGAAGAAGGCGGAAGCGGAACTCCAGTCGGCGTTTGACGAATCGCCGGTGGAGCAGGCCAAGTCGAATAACGCAATCGAGCATCTGGTGGCGGCGCGGTCGGACGTGTTTCGCGCGACCTCGCAGATGGAACTGAAAATCCGCATGGTGCTGACCGACGAACAGTGGCAGCAACTGAAGGCTCGGGAGCACAGGGGAGGTCCGGGCAGGCCAGGCGGCCCTCCGGGCGGCGGTTTCAGGCGGGGCGGCCCACCGACCAAGGGCACCACCACGACCACCCAGCAAGAGAAGTAATTTGACTTTGCGGCCCGGGCGCGGTATCAGTGGAGTAGCCATTCAAAAACGGCGCGGTAGCCAAGTGGTAAGGCAGAGGTCTGCAAAACCTTTATTCGTCGGTTCGACTCCGATCCGCGCCTCCAA
>Ga0182030_10007595_pt1 | contig 22591 bp, 15 predicted proteins | sample 812S3MmetaG_FD_121299 | JGI IMG/M metagenome (GOLD analysis project Ga0182030, IMG submission 121299) | Permafrost microbial communities from Stordalen Mire, Sweden - 812S3M metaG (Illumina Assembly) | ecosystem: Environmental > Terrestrial > Soil > Wetlands > Permafrost | place: Sweden...
TACTACCTCTTTATTTGTACCAAATTAAGGCCCTTATAAAGCAAGTACTGCGAGTGTGATAAGCATCAGTGAGCGGCAACTTCCCCTCATTACCTGAACCCAGGACCCCAAAAGAACTATCGAAGAGCAAGATACCAATGACATCGAATACGAATAGCTTGATCTAACGCCGTAAGTCAGCAGGCTCACCGGAAACGGAATGTTGATCTAGCACTCGCCGTAATTGTATCAAACTTTCACCAATCACAGTTTCCATACTCAAGATGCTCGATTTAAAGAATACGTGAGCCAGAGTGCGTTTTCTGTGCGAGTGGACAGTTTCAAAACATGTCCCGAAGTAGTTGGAGCGGGTGGCTGTGAAGCTGTCGTAGTAATGTCGCCTCATATCTGCCGAATTACCGAAGGATGGCAGATACCGACCGAGTTTAGTCCGATACGCATGATGGAACCGTATTTGAGATGCAGTTGTCGGATGTCATGCTCAATTTCTCCGTTGAACATGTGGCAGGCTCGCCAGAAATCTGTGAGTGATGCAAGCAACAAGCCACGGAATTTTGAGAGAGGGGGAGGAAGCCGATTTGGCGTATGCAATAGGTGGTGATAATAAGTAAGAGGGTGACGCTAGCGAAGTAAATGGCGAAACTGATGGTATCGATCACTCCTATTTTGAAGGGAAGGCCATTTTGTTACTGAGACAAAAAGGATTCGTATTGTCGTATCTTTATTCTTATACTCTCGACATAGGTATAGAGCTCGGACGTGCGGGATACTTTACACTCGAAATCAAAATTTGCAAGCTTCGTGCATAAAATATGCAGTTATTATGAAGTACGTGAATAGGAGCTGTCATTAAGAGCAATCTAATAATAAATCAACATTTCCCCAATATCACATAAATCTTGAAGCATCCCATCAAAGGGATTTCTCGCCTCTCTTCTCCAATAAAACTTGCATATCGGTTTTATATAAAAAGAGTTTAGCCTCCTCAATCCACAACCGATCTTTCGCTTGAAAGATATTGAAATCTCTGAAAAGAACCACTATAGACTTGTAAAGCTCCACAAGAGCAATATTCTTGCCGATACATCTATCCGCCCCAGGATTAGCACACGCTCGATTCCAATAAGGCAGTAGTACACTTACAAGCGCGCACCATGACCAAAAGAAAATTCATAGTCATGCAAGAGCCTAGAATTCTTCTCATCCAACCACCTCTCCGGTCTAAAGACCCCAGCATCTTCACCATAAAAATTTTGATCATGCCCAAAGACCCAGTTGTTAACACCGACGAATGTCCCCTCTGGCACGAAATGACCCATAATCGTAGAACCACCAGATGGAACTTCTCGATAGAAAATATTAGCTATGGCAGGTGATAATCGAAGGCTTTCTGAAATACAGGCGTTCAAATAGGGGAGTTTGGCCGCGGACTGGTAAGCGGGGATTGGGCTTTCCAGTAGTCCTGCAGAATAGGCGGCGTCGATCTCAGCTTGGAGCTTATGGGCTACAGCGGGGTTTCGGATTAGATTCCCGACAATTCCCATGATGGAACTTGAAGTCGTATCGGCACCTGCTAATGATGAGTAGGGTTTGAGGGGGGGAGGTCAGACTTAGACTTACCAGCAATAAGCGTAGCATTTACCTCTCCTCGGACTTGATCTCTATGCGGGGGATTACCGTCGGCGTCGCGATGTTCCATGATGATGTTCACCAGATCCCGTTGATCACCTCCCCTGCCCGAATGTCGCTCTTCGACAATATCCTTTGCTTTCTACAAGAAAATCAGCCTGAAGCTAGGGTACTTCCCCAGAAATAGAGCCTTACCTGTATAATCAACCCGAAGCCCGTGTCCGTTGGAAGAGGGGCAATTCTCTCTACCGCCCTCGAAAATATAATGTCCGCAAGGAAAGGAAAGAAGTTTAGAGTGGTGAGAAATCCAAAGCTGCCTTGCAGCGCTGCGAGAATCCCATTTACATCCGTGCCGGATTCCAGAAATCCGAATTCTTGGCCGTAGGCAAGTTGGGAGATCACGTCGATGGTCATGTAGTTTGTCCAGAGACTGAAATCAATAGCGCCGAGAGCTGACTTCTCGTGGAGCCGGCTGAGAAATAGCTTCACTATGCGGTCAATGCTAGCTTCCATCTGCAGGATTGAGGTCATGCTATACTATATAAATGTAAGTAACTTCGATAGAGAGATAGTGTGGGAGGTAGACTTACTGCTCCGGCAACTTTCTTTTTGGCTTTAGAATGAACATCCGGAGTCATTGAGAAGAAAACTGGGGGGTGGTCAGGGTTGAGGCCTTTAGGAATAATTGAGGGTGCTCGTGGGAAGGCGTTCTTTCCCAGCTGGCCGTAGATGATCTTCATCGCCTGTCTGTCGCAGTACGAGAGCGAATACGGGCCATCGCGAAAGACGGGACCTAAAGTGGTTAGTAGATAGATTAGGTATAGGGAACGATACTAACCGTATTTCTGGTGTAAGTCATAATAGATGAGATGTTGTCTCTTGGAGAATGTTGCCTTGAGTTTCCACATCTCGGTGATTCCGGCCCAGAACTAGAGAGGGATTCAACTCGTTAGATAGAAATGCTTCGAGATATTCTAATCATAGATTGAGGGAGACTCACTGGTCCTGGATAGCGTGAAAGAGGGGAAAAGTACTTTCTTTTGACCACGGTTATGAATACATACAAGGCAACATACGCTACTCCATAATACTTTAAGTGATTCAACAACAAACCAACTGCCCCAAAACTTCTGTCTGATGAGAGGGTGGCCATTATGAGAGACGGTAGGGCGTTCTTCAGCGTGGATTGGCTGTCTCTTGCAGTATTTGTCTCACCCAACGCCTGAGACAGTCAGGTGATCGATTAGGGAGCACTTATCCTTCAGCGAGAAAACGAGACTGTCAAACTGCTGTAAAGTTAGCTCTAGAGTGTCGCCGCGGACCTTTCCACAAACCTGTCATGCAGAGGATATATTCAAGAAGAGCGATTTGGGATTGTAGAGATGGTGAGTTGGGGTCTGTGGTATTTAAAGGAGGAAAGGCGGGGTATATACAGTATACAGGCTAACCTGAGCGGGTATCCGAGCACTCCGGAAACCCCTTTTTTGAAGCGACAGGGCATGGACTTCGGACAAAAAAGACCGAGTGTGAAAAGATTAGGAAAGGATTTGCTTGGATGATGTTATTTGCAGAGTCCATCCCCTGCCAAATCTGCAGAGGGTTCGTTGGTGCCACTTGGAACCATTGAATCATCGGAAAACCACGAGATTTTACCCGGAACTGGGGACGAGGATGTAGTTTGGGTAGCCACAGATGTAACCTTGCGTTTTCAGCCTCGTGATAGAGACTCGTGGGACAAAATCTCTCAGTTCTTTAGCACAATATCCAATGCAGATAAGAAACAACTCCCAATCTAGGATCTAGAAGGGGGTCTTCTGGGGAACTGGTTTGCACGCACTTAGTCCAGTTCAGGGATATTTTTTGCAGGTATGTAAAAGAATCCGGAAACATAACTTTAATTAATGGCAAAGCCCGGAAGCCAGAGTGGTTCCAAACCCAGAATGAAAGAAAGTCAAAGAGAACTTATGTATGACCCTTTAGTCGAGAAGACCAAAGCATTGGTGAATTCCAGTGCAGATATGCAACATACTTGGAAACCATCAGGAACAGGTTGGGTAGTATAAGAATCCAAATATGGTACTTTGTCACTAAAGCAAAGGAACAACTACACCATTGCAATCACCGAATCCAAACAATCTCTTCCCAGAGACTGCATCATGAGCCCAGCCCTTGAAGGTGATTTCATCCCCATCCAACAGCCAAGTCCTCTTCTCTCCATCTCCAAGATCAATATCTTTTGAGCCATTATGACTCCTTTCAAACAAACAGCAACGACCCACTTCCTCGCTCTCAAACATACTCATAGTTCCCGTTCCCAACAAATCTCCCGTCCCAACACTCGCCCCATTACAAGTCTGGTGCGCCAACAACTGTCTATGCGTCCAATAGGTCCCCTTATATTCCGCTTCCGAGACTAGGAAATCCTTTGCCTTCCCCCCCGACCAATAAGCTTGACACCTGATATCCAAACAGGAAGACAAATCATTCTTATCATCGAGATGTTTAACAAAAGGCAAAATATTAGCATGAGACCGAGGAACAACACAAGCCTGCAAAGCATCCATCGTCACCACCCACGGCGAAACAGTCACACATCCCGATTTCGCGAGAAAAGGACCGGTAGGCCCACCTGATTCCGCACGCTGGATATCCCTCGCGCTCCAATCATTCAATAATACGAATCCGAAGATATGCTCATCCGCTTCATCTACAGGGATTGGTTTTCCGGCTTCAGAAGGCTTGGAGATGTAGATTCCTAGCTCGAGCTCGAAATCAAATTGTTGTGAGGGCCCGAGCAGTGCGGGGCCATCGCGCTGGAATTGCCCGTCAATGAGACCCGTGAATCGTCGGACGGGCGTCCCGGAGATCACGATGCCGCGAGGGTTGCCGTAGTAGCCGGTGGGCATGTGGTAGAACGGGTTGCGTTTTTCGAGGGGCGAGTCGAACATGTTTTGGATCTAAGATTTCTTAAGCAAAATTTCACGTGAAAAGGGGGATGCTTGCGTTTTCAAAATGGCCCCGGCTGGAGACGTAGTCTGTGTAGTTTCTGGTTGCCATTGGGAGATGATTGGTGATTTTAGAGGCATCGAGGAGGGTCTGGGGGTGTTTGGATTGAAGTTCCTTGCTGATCCATAAATTCTGTATGGTTTTGCGAACGCTTGATCGTACTGATTTAGGAAGGGCGGCGAAGGCATTCAGGGACTCTTGTTGAAGTGGACTGGAAGGCGGGTATGAAGGGATTAAATCGAAAACATGCTCGCGCTCCAGTCCCGAGAGATCTATCACGGTCGACTCAATGATGGTTGCTGGGCGAGGTACCACCTGATATTCTCTTTAGACGTTTGTTGGATAGAGAACTAGATAGGCTTGATGTGACTTGCCTTATTTTTCGTGGAGATTATACCAAATGGAATATTTTCAACAGGGAACGGAGATTCTGACATGTTTCGTACGAGATCAGGAAAAAGAAAAGAATATTCTGGGAGGTATCTTGACCGCACTTTTGATATATTATTGTTTGAAGGAAGTATGAGAGGGTCAAACTGGACCGAGAACCGCGAGGCGTCCGCACCCGAAGTGGGGGAATATTTGATTCCGCATAGTGGAGATCTATTAGAACGAGAACAGAGAAAATTAACGCAAACCCAAGATATACAAAGCAAATATGAAAGCTTATTTCCGATGTTCATTGGCTTCGAGCATAATTAGGAAAAAACCGGGGAAACCCGACCAAAAATGTACTGATCTGGCTGGACTAGCAGTCCTACACCTACTTCCAGGCCGACCAATTTAATCCAGCCAATAGGCACTTGAAAGGAGCCTACATTGACTTACACAGCATGAGTTTTGCTTCCTACCATTACGTAGTTAGAGCCTCGCAGATCAAGTTCGCCTAAAGTGAAGATTGGTAAATTATAAGTGTTTACCAGATCCAAAATCGACCGATCATTGGGGAGTCAAGTATGAGGAAGGTGAGCACCTAGTTTAGCTGTTAGCTCAAATGCTGAGCAGTTTGGGAGGAGCTTGGGCCCATCGCCTTCTCCGTAGACGTTGCTAGTTGAAGTACCACAGTGTGGGCGATTGAATTCAATAGCTTCATCAACAGGCTTACGTACCTTGAGATAAATTCTACATGAATGGCGGCAACGTCATCTGGTGAGATATGGGAGACCGCATGCTTCGCAATAAAGAGAAGTCGTTGCCAACTTATTTCATTGACGAAAGATTGCAATGTGTTCGCTGTAGCTCCTGGTATTCTCTCGCGAGAATAGGAAGAAAGATGGTGTCAGGAATCTTCGACCTTGCCCTCAATCGCATTGTTTAGCTTCCGGACCAGATGATGAATATCGGCGATACCTGTATTTATTTCCAGGCCACGTTGTGGCGGGAGGGTATGTGCTGCATCTCCTGCGAAAAGAAGACTCGATAGTCTTCTGTTGCATATGATGATGCTATCCGAGGATCCGTGAACCAGATATTGATAGATGCTTCACCATATTTCACGCCAGGGCCGACACAGGGGTCAATAAGCTCTCGGCACTTCTCTTGTGTGAAGGTGGAGAAGTCTTCTATGAAAGGTTCAGCCACTCTTATATACATCCAACTTGAAGATATATCGTAAACAATGACTCGGTTCTTATGCTTTGTATGAAAGCCAAAACAAAGCTCTGTGTATCTCTTCAGAGCTTTCGTTGGAGGGCGAGGATCTCCTCGAGTATGTATTGAAATGTGATGCCTCCTCTTGAAAGAATGCCCTGACAAATCATTCCATTGCACATTGGTCATTTGCTTTCGGACAGGAAATTCAGTTCCATCGGTGCCTATAATGTAAATCGAGGTGATCTGGACGACCTCGGAGGTGCTCCGATTCAAGACCCATGATATTGGATCCCAGGATAGCCCCTTATCAAAGTCTTGCTATTCGAATCGCCGGTGGATGGTGACATAGCCTGCCTCTAGCACCTCTTTCTCAAGTTATTCTTCCAATAAAGGCTGCAAAAGATTGAACAGCGGCTCAGGAATTAAATCCTTCACCGTTGTCTTCTCGCTCCTCAAGAAATCCTCCATGAGTGTTCCCGTGGGAGTTGTGACCATTAAAACTCAGTAAGTATCTTCAACAAAAGCCTTAGTACTTCTAAGGGCCTTCAAAGCAAAACCCGCCTGCCGGAATGTTTCTAGAGGTCGATCAAAGACTGATTGCGTGAGCCTGTGGCTGACTTGTTCTTGAGGCATCGCATTCAAGCACTACAGGCCTGATATTTCTTCTGGCAAGAATTAGAGCAGCAAAGATTCCAACAGGGCCACCGCCTACTATCAGAACTTGAGTCGAGGGAGGAGCCGACTTAAAGAAAGATAGATCGACGGGCATCAGTAGTTCGGAAATGACCATCGTGCCGAAAAAGGGTGCCGACAACTGTCTCAAAATGGCGAGGAACTATGGTAATTTCAACCACACTTCCATCTGAGGCTCTGGATTCTCTTTGCATTGGCTGAGAATAACTAAATTAGACATCTGTCTAGTGGTCCCGAGAATTCTGTTCTTGGCGTTTCCACTCGGATTTTGAGCCTGGCACTAGAGGTCTGATGCAAAGACCACACGCTGACTATCTATTTTGAGCAGCGCAATCCTATATAGGTTTCCGAAGATCTATGAAGTTGAGCGTGGAAAGGTCTAATCCTCCACCACTGGAAAACGCGCTTTTAGCGAGTGCAAAAACTTCCGACAACATCTTCCTGACCTGTACTCGCCTGGATTCAAGAACATCCACACGCGCTAAATATCCGAGTATACGATGAGCTTATTGATGAGGTTCCATTGGTACGAGAATTGGATGCGCATTGGAGGTCCTTATACAATGAACCCTTTCGCGGGGTAACAACTGACAGTAAGTTGGCAGACGACCCCCAAGCTTTAAATATCCTAACATCTTCCAGCGAAGGTTATCCCAAATCTCTACCATGCTCAAGACGATGGACTACCTGCTGAGATTATCGTCGATGCTGCCAAAGCTTTCCTCGATCATGTTGGGCAGGAAAAAGCACGACAAACGCGGTATCCAGCCTGAATGGAGAGCTTGGTAGAATCCACATAAATTTAAAGCATGTCTTGCAGTTCAGAGTTTTGGACGCTATCGTGGATCTTTTTGAGCAGTTCAACCACTTTCACCTTGTCATCAATCCAAATTTTAGACCTTTAGATTAAATTAGCTTCATTCAATTCCCTCCTGCATGAATATAAGGTTATGCCTTACTCTCCCCTCCTCCAAAACCCTTGATTTAAGCACGCTTAATAGATGAAATGGTCGTTTCAAGCAAATGTCTGCGCATCGGCGTCTAGGCGATCCAAGTTGGTTGTGGAGCCGAGGACCTTCTACTTCGATACTCTACCAAACCAAATACAGGGCACGTGTTTATCGGGCTGTTAGTCTTTGCTGGATTGTTCCCGAGTCCTTAGTGGAGGAATCCCAAATCCCGAATTCAGCAAGCCATCATGTGCGGGCCCGGTTTGGGAAGAATGGAAGATGTGACTGCAATGTCACGGAATCATCCACTGTGGAATGAGGACTGAAAAACTAGATATGATAAGTTGGAGGTTCTGATGTTCATTGTATCGAGTTGGAGCAATGCATTACATAGGAGAGTCGCCTTTATGTGACCTATTGAAAGCTCCAGCAAATAAAAGTGGCTCAGAGTCCATAACAGCCATGAATGGCGATGTATGTTTAAGAATCATTCACGGGAAGGAATCCGAGCTTAGTAAGAGGATAGGTCTTTATTGCCCCTAGAATATAGAGGATCTTCGTAAATTCTACGATTGCTACATGAAATATAGCAAAAACGACTGGCGGTGCACACCAAGGATCAGATTATCAATTCTGAATCCAGGCTCAAACGACATCATCATTCGATTAGAGGTCGAGGTTCTCCTTAAGCGACAAGTCTCTGCAATATTGTATCCAGACGCTGCAGAATCGGCTATGGAATGGGACCAGCCAGTATGGGGGGGCGTCTAAGGTGAAATTTGATGCCAAAACCGGCGTTGCGGAGATCAGATACACTTTCAAGGAAAAGACGGAACTAACTAGCTACTTCTCACTAAAACCCTTAGGTACAATGTCTTCTTCGCTGATGGTTCAACAGGGTGTCTGCGAGTTAGTTATCGAGAGCTGGATTCCGAGAAAGCACAGCCCATCAACCGCATGCGCGAGAGCAAGGCTGTTCTGGTGTAGATAGAGATATGGCCTCATAGAATGATTTGGGAAGCTGCAGAGCAGATTACGGTAAGTGTGGCAGGATATAATTTAAGGCTAGAGATCATTTGGATGGCGCCGACGGTGAAAACTTTGAATGAATGGGAGACCGTGATTCATACTGGTAGGTATTTGACAGTCATCTTTTGGCTCCTTTCATTCCGACTCCATGGAAAGTACGTAAATGACAGTTAGGTTCCTCAATATTTGTTACTTGGTTGATATCATATTGTGCATAGAGCGTGTTGCCTTGAGTGACAATATTACTCTTATAATAAGTCCCTCTCCATAATAGTTAGACACCCTCTATAATCAAATAATGTTTTACATCAAAAAATACTGATTTTGATATGTTATAAATCTATAAATAATTAATAATGTATATTTAAAATTAAAAATATAGGGTTTTTTGTATAATATAAAAAAATGTACAGAGTTTTATATAAACATTATATAATTTTAATTTTAAAATCTTTTATTAAGAAATTATAAAGTTATAATATATCAAAATCGATATTTTTGACGTAAAAAGTATTTGATTTTGGGGGGTGCGCGACTACTATAGAGGGGGACTTATATATATCCGAATAAGCTGAAGCATTAGATTAATGCATATATATACAATCGCAAAGTAGCTGGAGCTGTTCTGAGGCAATGAAATGTAAGTTACAAGACCTATTCATACAACTGGGACAATCACGGAAACCAGCAAGCTAGATCATCGGGCCTTATGAGCATACCCGCTGGGTAGGTATATGATTAATTTGGAAGGGAAATAACTACACTTTCTTGAAAAGGGGGGGGGGAGGGGGAAGATGTTGTCGTGAAGAACCGAGGCGCTAAATGTGTGGCTTGACTGTGGCTTATCTTACCCCTTTTCGCCCGTCGCTATTACTCAACTCGCTGGATCTTGCGTATTTCCCAAGCTGGTCACATCCTGCCTTACCTGCATGTTGGCCGGATTTTGAACTAAAAAGAAATGCAGGGGATTCATGTCCATGGACAACCATCTTCAAGTTGGAACCTTCTGGGGTTGCATAAATCCAATACAGTAGCCCAGCTATTCACAAGTATTTACATCAGAAAAGAATATATACAGCTCAATAACTATGCCAGCGACCTTTGCCCTCGTCGATCTTAATAAAATTTCAAGCTTTGCATCTACCGTGACTTGACTAACCTGAATGGCATAGCCTCCTACGAGCAGCAGCGCCAGGGCTTAGATATATTGCAAGATGGACGGCATAACGCCGACATACTGCGTCCCACTCGGCGGTTCCATCGAGAAGATATAATCCCTATCACCCAAAATATTAGCTCATCAATGTCTATCAATTGAACAGGAAACTCACCCCCACCATGGGCCACCACCCCACAGCAGCCACCCTCTCCACACATCATTATTAGTCTTCATGTACGCTAACATGTTGCTAATCGCAGAAATACAAACACTGTTGCTACCTGCCGCAGTCTCACCCAAGATACAGTTCTTGCCGTTACTCTTGCACCAACTGGTTGCTGCTTCCAATCTATCGACTCCGATGGAGGTGCTGACGCATGTGCTTGATGTGCCCGATCCATCACTGTCAAGGTATTGATGCATTTCGTAGATAACGTTATCGTTTGGATCGGTAAGAGCAGCCATCGCTGTGTCCGTGCCGGAGGAAACCCAAGTCCAGGCTCCAGTATACGAGTTACCCTCCACGAAGATCGTCTGCGCGGTGGCACCCGCCGCACGAATACCATTAATAGCTGCTTGATTCAGGTTGCCAACAAGCGTGTTGTCCATATCGTGGTATTCGTTGTTGGTGTCGAAGATCACATGAGAGTTGGATTTGAACTGAGAAGCGACGGTCTTCCAGAAAGCTTCGAAGCCGCTGGTATCGGTGATGATATTTCCGTAATATCGCCCGAAGTTCTGGGCGCAAATAGCTGCATAGCCGCCTTTCCCTGTGATGTGGCTTACAAGGGCTTGCATCTCGGAGAGGTAGGCGGCGTTGACGCCTTCGTATAGAGAGCTGGGGACGAGGCGTTCCATCAAGAAGGGGATACGAAAGATGTTAAAGCCTTTGCCCATCAGGGTCTGTATGTATTTAGCTCTAGTAACACTTTTAGTAAGTGAAAATCTTACATCAACGGAAGATGTAAGAGGCCATGTGTAATCAGTTCCTAATACGCCTGGAATATTGCCGCTACCAAACTCAGCACCAGATTCACTGACACCTGCAAACCAGAAGTTGGATCTCTTCTTGTTGACACTAACACCACGCTCATTTGGAGCTGGGTCCGCATTGGGGGCAGGAGCTGCGAACACCCCGGAGAAGGGGACCAAAACCAACAATAAAGAAGAGAGACGCATCTTAGTATTGATGAGATATTACCAAAAAATGAGATAAATAAGCTTCAAAGAAAAGATACTTAGACATGCATCGCCGACATATATAAAGACATCTCACCTCTTCAACCCTTTTCACCAAACCAGGACGATTGAAGATTGCTCAGTACTGATAGCGGAGTCTACTCCTCCGAGATATGCTATCCTATCTAGTACAAAAAGTGGATACGAAGAGGACCATTAGCAGCAGATAATGTTTTTGGCAGATGGCTTTCGGTCATTTAAGCTGAGCCAGGCTGCACCCCACAATGCCTCTTGACCTAGCCGTAAATATCTCGGAACCAGCGTTCGACATGTTGAAATAAGGATGGAGAATCTCATCTGATCTCCAATGGGACCAATCACAAAATTCTCCGGACTCTAGATCTCGGCAATTGGTGGATATTCAGCCCCTGCATAGTGGGGTACATCCAAAACGCTGACCCATGAGAGAAGTTTCGAAAATACAATGAGCGGAGCAAATGAATGGGATGGGGTAATATAGTACGAGCTGTGTATGGCTAGGGTTGATTAAAGTTTGTTCAGGCCCTGTGGTACGAGCCATCGCCTGAACATAAAGCGTGGGGCAGGAGAGATGTATATATCCTATAACCTTTAGCCACAGTGGACATGTCACAGGTAAAGGGAGAATTTGCGAGTGTTTGCCACTGACTGAATAACACACTGACTGGCTCTGAATAATAGAATGCTGAGGCACTCCGTGATTGACATAGGATCGTCGCCTTTGCTGCTCAACTTTTTTGAATGCGACATTCTGTAGACTCGTTGAAGTTGGATTGTAATGTCTGAAAAAACATCCAGATTGCAGAAGTTTAATATACACATTCAATATTAATATTCAAAATTATACAGAAGATAATACATTACAATATGCCTTCCATTGGAGAGGTGAAATAGGGGCAGAGGTTGTGCTGCGCGTGACTTGACTGCAGAGAACTTTTGACCTAATCACACAGCGTTATGTTGGAACATGGCCGGAAAGGGAGTTGGAAGAGTAACTCACCTTGCGAAAAAGAGCGTCTTGGAGACCAATGATGAGATATTGACTTGTTTGAATTGGCCACTCCCTCTAGGTGGTGTTGATCACTTGATATAGACATCGATAACGTCCCCCCAGATCAAGTCGGTTTCATTGATGGACGAGTCTGGGTCTAAAAAGTCTCCATTGAGATGCAGAACCACGTCTTTTGAAAACTTTAGATGCCGTCCGCGATAGTAATCGTACATGAGTCCCATGATAGAGTCCTCGCGCCCAATGTCTAAAGTCAACGGTTCCAAGTCCCGCGAGATTAAGGTCACTCTGAGATAATCTTGTGAGACTTCAAACTCAGCTTTCTCTGCCATATAAGAACTCTTAGCTGCTTCGAATTCGTTCTTTCTCCACGTAGTCGTGACAATTTTATTGTGGATATCGGGAAGGTCCCACAGTGGACGTTCCCATTTGGCGGTATGGCTCCAACGCAGGAAGTACTCTCTCGCAAAAAGAGAACTATCGAATGATGTTCGCTGCTCCGTGGCAGTAGCGTACCTATTATTGTGCTTGCGGCAATCATTATCTACGTCTGGATCGTACGGCTCGCTGTAGACCGCCACAGTCTCGTCGATATCTATGGGGTCCATGAACGAAAGATCTCGGCAGTCCTCGACGCCATGGCGTCGAGCTACGTGCACAAAGCCCTTGACACGGGGAAAGCTGCTGATCACTGCAGCCAAATACGATTCCCAACTACGGGTTCGATTAAACAGGAACGGGCGACTGAATACTGCTAAGTTTTTCACAAGCCAGGCATCGCAACTCAAATGTGACGGATTGTATCGCCGCCCTTGCTCAAAAACTCCCATGTCAAGATATAGAGTATCCAAATCAAAATCAAACCAAGTTTCTGGAAAGGAGCTGGCGGTTCCAAACGATCTTTTGTAATAACGGGTTGCAACACAATAAGATTCTCGGCAGACAGAGAGTAGAGCAGGAGGTGTGCATGGTGAAGTGAATCCGAAGAGTTCGCGAGGTCCGGAGTTGTTGTCGTTATGAACAGAGCGTCCTTCATAGTTGCCCTTCAGGCCGTCGAAGAAGGAAGCAATACCCAAGCCATTCATGGCCTTGTCTGACCAGACACGGCTGGAATGGTAGGTCTTCAAGCGTCGCATTTGTAGGTACACCACGCGAGGTCCTGGAAGCGCTTCTTTCCTAAAGCAGAATCCCAGAGTCAGCATTGCTTTTTCGTCATGGCAATAACGCAAGAAGAGACGAGAGAGGTCTCATCATTTCAAGACAGGACTAGAATCAGTTCTGTCAACTTAAACTTACCATATCATCAGGCGAAGCTCGACCGGCAGGTCTCTGAAGCGTGGGAAGGAAGAAGCCGTGGAAGCGACAGCTGCTGAGAAGGAGCGCCCCGAAGTGATCTGCGACGGGCCTGCATCAATGAGACGGCTATTTGGCAAGCAATATAACGGGGATTTGTAGGAGCTCCTGCAGCCGCAATATCTACAGCGTTCGGCATTTCGACGGTATGGGACATCGCAGTGTATGCATTTGACAACGGTGGGATTCCTGTTTATCTGATTCGCACTAGAAGAACTGTCGGTAGGCATCGTATTATCGCGAGAGGAGAGAATGTTCTTCCTATTCTATCATTGAAGTGACTCCAGCTGTCAGGAGTATTTGAAAGGACGAGTTTCGCGTTGAGCTATCGCCCATCGAACGCGGCAGATGACTCAGCATACTAGTAATGAAAATGAAAAGGGGCTTCTTCAATTCCTAAAGGAATAAACAATACACTAAGAATGGACATCTAAAGTTAAATGGATCTTAACGATGTTCAAAAGATCCGTAAATTCTGCTCTATCTCCCTTCGTATTTATTCCTACCTTTATTCCACCATTAAATTCTCCGAGTGGTGAACGCAGCGTTTTCAATAGCTCGATCGTAGTGCGGTTAATCCTACAACCCTGCCACTACAGCGCGTTAAATTAAGGACAGTCTGCCCTTCAATTATTCATGCATTTTGGAAGGGAAAGCGTGCCATGGTATGATCTGTGCGTGATAATTAAATTCAGATCTGCAGGTAGTTGCCCAGAGTTGAGTGGCAAAAAGAAATATATTTCGCACACAAATCTATCTATACGCAGCATCAATTCGCAACAAATTCGCGCAACGTCCCTTGCAGTATCATTCCTTCGTTGTTCAGATCACTTGTGGCAGCTATAGCGTGGTGTATAGCTGGCAGGAAGATGACAGGTATTGAGTACCACTGCACTCATGGCTTCCAAAATCTTATCCGGATCATTTGGAACAAATGGGGTAGAAGCATCACCTGGGCTTGGTGGTGTTGAGACAGGCCTAAATGTTGCATCGAAAAGGGACTTATCCCAAAATTTCTCAGTTAGACCGGTTTTATCGCCATTAAAACCAAAGCGATGACCGTGACGAGTGTATCATTCTTTAGTCCGCCGATGTCATTTATTTGGTCGATTGGATCGTTTCTACCTTCCGCTTTTGGTAAACAAATTTCTTTGATCCCGATGGTGATCTCGCCGGTACCACTGTTGAGTGCACAGTCAGGCGGGCTTTTCGACTTGTCAAGAAAGCCAAAGAGCCAGCCACGTTTCCAGAATAGAATGCCAAAGGAGAGAGACGCAAAAGTAACGAGGATTGCAATTGAAGAGCGCGTCTCAACGTGTATAATTAGTTGATCACGGGATATGATGATTATTGCCTATAATCAACGTTGGTGTGCATACCCGACTTCTTATACTTTGATCAATTGCACCTGTGGCGTACTGATCTTGCATCCCCAAGGATTTGGATATCCAGAAATAAGGAGGAAGAAATAGCTACTACGAGAATTGGTGTTTTGTGTTTGGCTACTTCAATGCATGGCTATGCTTGCAGACCAGGTTTCTGACTCTGGAAGTCCAAAAGCGAAATATTACATCTCATCAGGTGGTTCGTGCATCCTAGGTACTGAGCTGAGATCCTGAAGGCCGGTAGGATTGCAGGGCTTGTCCTGTTCCCGCAACCGAAAACCTGTGTAAACCGGCTACATTTCCGCTGGAGACTCTTCTCCGGCTAATAAATGGAAAGACTCTGGTTCATAACAAAATTTATTGGGAAAAGAGGGAATTCATCGCTAGAAATGCTACTCGGTACCCAACAAACACCAGCGCAAAGGACTAGGCAACAAAATCATCTCCAAATTCCCAATTTCTTCGTTGATAGCCAAGTGGCGCCTTAGTAGAATATTCGCAGCTAGTTTGGATCATGGTTTCCATTTATTTGGTGTCGACCTCTGTGAGCGGAATACCTTGTGTCACAATCGTTACCTTTTCTTGGTATGAAGCTTCACTTGGAAGTCTAGAGTTTAAACTAAGATTGATCTTAGTGACGCTAAATGCTCTGGAAATAGCTGCTGGAGATATATTGGAAACAGTATTGAAGATAGATATTGAAGGTGGAAAATGGGAATGGATACTGAACACCACCTACGTATTCATATCGTAACAGACCCCCCACCCTCTAAGATCCAAAAGCCAAAAAACATCCCAGGCCAGGAAGAAACTCTTCAAGGCCGTGGACTTTTATCGGGTTACCAAAGACAATTTCTGTGTATGTCTATGTCAGGAATTTCAAACTTGAACGTTAGGAATTGCCCTTTGGCGTTGGTTCGCCCTCTCTCTAAGCGAGTGAATGGTCGTGTGCATTCTATCATACTTTTCTACTTGCCAGGCCTTGGTCAAGAAGTTTCCTGTGGCTTGGTAAACATCTTCTAGTAATTATCTAACAAATATATTCCTAGAACCTCATTCTTATAGTATTTCTGGCCTGGAATCACGTGCGCAAAATACAAGACTCCAGTAAACAAAAAACTTGAGGTCAAGACCTCAAATATTGTAGATTTGGATCCAGAGCACATAATGCGCTAGTGGCGCCAGTACCTCTCCCAAATTATGGTTTAATTCATTTCAAGCCACAACCCAGACAATTTATTTTCAAAGATTGTACAGTATCGAAGAATAGGGAATAGAGAAAATTTCCAGAACTATTCCAGAAATCAAAGATAGTCGAGTAAAATATAAGCAATAATATATTTATCACAAAGAAAAAAAAAATACATTCTACCCTACCTTACAGCCAAACTTCTTGGGTTGTGCGATACTTTAGACTATATATTAAGCACTGGACCCTTTCTCAGAAAACTCGATTCTGATGTGAGATAGGTTATGTTTTCAGCATAAACATAATTGCTAAGTTGAAGGTGCTTCCAGTCGACACGAGTGTCCACCTTAAATGAGAGAGCAAGTCCTTCAGCTAATATGGCAGCTCTGGACAAAGTCGCTCCAATCGAAGACAAAATGTCTCCATTAGCACCACTAAATATCGTAGTAACTTAGCTGCAAAGTAACGTTATCTTGCACGTTAAATACGAATCTTCCTGTCTTCCTATGTTGCGTCTTCGCTTTCACATTTCCCCTCAGTATTAGCGTTACAACTTGGGCCCCTACTACTACCGCAACACCATCGCCTTAAAGCAGGGGAACACTTGATTGACAAGCCCCGGATTCCAAACATTATATTATTATTTTGCAATTTTTGATGATATAATAGGATCCTTAGCAAGGAGAAAGACCAACTTACCGATCTATTGCATCAAAAATGGCTTGCTAGCCGACGATACAGCAGGAGAATCTACTTCGGTTTACTCTAGAGCATTTTCCTTTGTAGATTCTTCAAAATACTTGACGCAGGTGGTAACAATATGTCACGCGCATATCTTCATGAAATTCGAATATTCGTCAAATATTCATCTGTTTGAAGCAACTTGAAACTAATACTGTTCGAAGCGAACGGCGTCTTTTTCTAGTAGCAGCTTGACAGTGGCCTCATAGCCCTTGCTGGTAACCCATCGTGATGAATTCCAATCGTCCTTACTCTCCAACTCGAGCTTCACACCTTTATCCAGCAGTAACTTCACTATTTCTATGTGTCCTCTCATTACAGCTACCAATAATGGTGTCTGATGAGCGGCATCCTTTGCGTTTGGTCGAGCACCTTTCTCTAGTAGTAGTTTTACTATTTCCAAGTGTCCTTCTAATACAGCTATCAATAGTACTGTTTGTTGAATGAAATTGCTCGACTCCAGTTGAGCACCTTTTTCGAGTAGTAGCTTCACTATCTCCACGTGTCCTTTCTTCACAGCTATCCATAGTGGCGTCTTATTAAGGTGATCCTTCGACTCCGACAGAGCACCCTTCTTGAGCAGTAGTTTTACTATTCCCAAGTGTCGTTCCGATACAGCTATCGATAGTGGTGTTTGATAAGAGAAATTCTTTGACTCCAGCTGAGCACCCTTCTCAAGTAGCAGCTTCACTATCTCCACGTGTCCTTCCGATATAGCTATCGATAGTGGTGTTTGATGAAAGACATTCTTTGCCTCCAGCTGAGCACCCTTCTCGAGTAGCAGCTTCACTATATCCACGTGTCCGTTCCTCACAGCTATCGATAGTGGCGTCTTAGCAGAGCGGCCTTCTGACTCAATGTCAACGCCCTTATCCAGCAACAATTTCACCACCATGCTGTTCCCCTCGGCTACGGCTTCTGGAAGTAGTGACTGATTCTGAGGTATGGAATGCTCTTGTCGGACGCATATATTTCTCTCGTAGCATTTAACTGTACTGAGATAGGTCTTGTCAAGTAACTCAATTTTATCATTCTGAGTCCTTTCATAGTACTCATTTCCCTCCGATAGCGCTCTGGCGTAAATTGCGACCTCTGTTCCTCCCTTTATGCATGGGAGAATTAACATAGAAGTGTCTAAAAATGGTGTACTATATATAACACGGAGTTTCAAATGGATTCCTTTGTTGTTGACAGTTATGGCGCCACTTGGGGTCATCGATGAATCGGCTGTGGTGATCTCGCTGGACGCGGAGAAATCTGCTGGCGAAGTTGCGAGAAGACTGCGAGAAGGATTCCATGATCGCCAAGCAAAGAGGCTATGGTCATCTGAGACCTTCATGATTTCTTCTTGGAGCCTAGTGAACGACTTCTTTCCTTCTCCGTAAAGTAAGGGCATGTTAATGCCAAATATCCCTAACAGGCAATAGGCCTGGTCTTCGACCCTCGTTGTTTTCCTTTTTGAAGCCCATGACATTCGTTGTGCAATACTAGTGCTTTCGAGATTTTCCCCAAGAAGAATACTAGCAGGTATACCAGTGATTCCCGATATCTCTGTCGCTAGGCTTAACTTAGTACCTATTTCTTGCCATTCATTGTCAAGAAATATTACTATCAGAGGAGACAAAAGTTCCTGAAGGGTCCATCCTCTGGTGAACCATCTACTTCTTGAGAATCCCGGCCTTTCAACCTGAGTTCCGGGATCGAGGGTGTTCAATGATACATCATTAAGATATGCGTAGCACACTGCAGCTCCTCGGTACCAATTGTACATGGAATTAATCGCCTCAGAGAGCTCGGCGCTGCTCGTCTTATCGATACAGCAAGTGTCGATCCAAACATAATTAAACCCGTGGGCCGCGGCCAGGGAGCAAGTCTTTCTCACTTTTTCATATCCAACTCTACTTTCCACATCAGCACTTTGGATATCCTGAAAGGTGATTTCATCCCCCCCCCATCTATGTGATAAAATTGCGTATAGTGGGGTCCTATTTCCTCCGAATTCTTCCAGCTTGCGCGAAATTGTGTTAAGCAGTCGCATTATTCGCTGTGTGCAGACTCTTGACCCCTGATCGATGCGCTTGAATTGTTCGTAGTCCTTTGGTGAATTGGTATGCGGGACTGAGATAACTCCTTGGGGGGGGTTCGATCCGTAGATGTTCACCCAGTCGATTAGAATATGATTAATTGATAAAGTTTCATTGGCGAAGGCACCAACGGGCAAATACTATGTGAGGATTTCTTGGGCTGTCCTGAAGTCGATTACAATGGATCGGGCTTCAGATCAGATGACTCTCTAAAAATGTTAGCATGATTCAGCGGACTGCTTTGGAGACTAACACATAAGAGTTTTGTTCAGGTTTGGAGCATCTGTCAATCGCATACGAGGTGAAAAGCAGGCTATGATGACGATGTTGTTTACAGGGAGACAAACTGTGTCGTAATTCTGAAAAGAATGTTGCTGTGAGGGGAAAGATATATAGATAGAGGGATTTAGATCACTGTCGACAGATGAGTTGTCACTGTGAGGCGGCGGGGCTGAGCAAGCTGCGCCTCAACGACCCCACGCGTGGCTTGTTGGCTTAGTCATTATTTACATCCATTCAGTGTTACACCAGACTTAAAAGTAACTCAGTTTTTTTCTAGAGGAATAGAAGAGAGAATCTATAATTAGCATGGAAATAGTATAGCGGCTATTAGTCTAGCGGACCTAAGTACTTGTTTGAAGTGGGCTGCATGGACTGTTGCTGTGGAAAACACTTAGCTTGACGGTGCCAATGATATCGACATCTTTCCTCTCGTGTAAGTGCCAAGAGAAACCACTGTCCTGGAAACGGAAAATCAAATCATTTATAGTCTTGATTAGGAATAGCTCCATGGCTTCTATCTGATGTCCACAAGACGTAATACGCAGCTTGTGTCTCTCTTAAAGGAAGCTTCACTTCTCACATTTGATAAATCCCGCCATGAAAGCTGTTATTATTTCTTTAATCCTGTTCGGCGCCTCAAGCGCCACAGCTCAAAACTCACCCTCATTCTTATGCATGTAGCAATTATTATATCTGCAATGTCTCGACCTTCTAAAGGCAGGTTGAAGAGGATGTTTATATACGGGATGAAAGGTATCTAAAACCTTCTATTGCTTAGAAATAGGGCATTTACTAATTAGGAAATATTGCCACTATCACCACATATTTGCCACACATTGGCCACAGCACTATAATCCAACAATACAGCTGCAAACCAGGTTTCCACCCCGGCAGAGACGAAGCTATCATCTCCCTCCCTGCGCCTACACACAAGTAGTCTCTATCATCGGAGACTTCCAGAACTTGATATGGAGCTCTGCAATCCCCCTTATACGGTAACGCTGAATGGCACCGACAACACATCGGCGCGGCCCGCAACTACGACCCCGCGGGCATCCACATACTCGAGACGCTACTCCACTAATCTAAATCGGCAAATGGTTCTTACCAAGAAATTTATAGCACAAACACAGTCAACTTGGGAATCTGACTGTGTACACGCCATATAATGTGGTAACGGCGACTCCAATCCATGACAGGATGGCCACGACGCTTAATAATACGACGCTGTTTTGTGTGACTAATGCTGAAGCTGTGTCGACAGCGACGGCGTCCCATATGTAGCATTTGACGGATGAGAAGACCAGAGGTAGGTTTTTGGGTGGAGGGAATTATATGATTTGTGAAGCACTGAGCAGGGGGGATGAGATGAGCTCGATCGGCCTGAATGGTGGTGCCAGACTTTTCATACTTACCTCGGGTCTAATCCTTCGATGGCAATAACTGAATCTAGCTTGACTTCTTCGATAATTCCTTTCAGCGGTGCGGTTTCTGGTGGGCCGTCGACTTCCACTGTGTTGCATGTGGGAGCTGGGATTTCGGCTCGGGTCGAGTTTGAGGGTGTCGATGGTTGAGAAAGGGTGGAGGAAAAGATTAGCATACACGACCTCGTAGTAGGAAAGAAAAGGTTGAGGTAAATTTGTATTATTAGTCAGCAAAGGTATTCAGGGGTAATCTCAAGCGTAGATCCATATCAAAATGCAAAAGTACAGAAATCGAGGTGAGTGGTATGATGATCCTACGTCTATCTAAACAAGACCACGTTGTCCCAATGTTATAGAACCATCTCAACAACTAAATCAAGTATTCGTACCAAACGTATCGCCCGTCCCAAGGCAGGCTCATAACAGGGTGCTAGACCCCCCCCCCGCTATTCCCTAAACTCCAAGCGCAATACGGCGTTGAACACAAGCTTACTCTCACACACTGTCTTTGATAAGTCGAGAAGGCGATCTTCGGTAAAGAGCAGAGCTTCCTTTTTAGGATCCAGGTCTCGCGCTTCTACATATTCACTAACGACACCGCTAAGACGCGTTGTGAAGTTGCACATGAAGACAGCTTCATTCTGGCCTTCCATTACAACCGTGAACAAAATACAACGGCTCAAAACTCTCCCACGGAGGTCGAGTTTTCGTCCTCCGTCCTCAAGGAACTTCTTCACGCGACTGGTGGTAATTATTCGCCGCTGCATGGCTGGAAGAGAGTATATTGGCAAGCCAGATTCTCCTGTGTCACCCGTTCTAAGCGCCTCGAGGCGACGAATATAGATTCTGCTAGCTTCCTTAAACTCCTCTCTATAGTGATGCATATATTCCTGGACATCAAACTCAGACTCCACTTTGTACGGCCGAGAAAAGTAATTGATGACAGCGTCAATATCTACGACGAAGTCCAAGAACTCTAGCTCTCCCGGTTGCTCTCTATCGTGATGTGCAGCAACTATCACAAGCTTTTTGAGGCAGCAGAAAGCCTTAAGCACGTCGTGTAGCAAGCTCTCTACGCTTTGATATCCGAGGAAAATGGGGTTTGGGAGTCCTAAAGCAAGTGTTTCGACTTTTCGAAGGTCTCCGGGAAGTTGGTCAAGAGAGTAAGAGTAGGCAGTATGAGAAGCTGGAAGGCGGTCCCCTCCCCAACCAAAGTCGAGATAGAGGGTGTCTTCGCGAAAGTTGAACCACGTTTCCGGAAACGATATAGCAGTACCAAAGGCTCTGGTGTATGCTTCAGAAGCTACCTCGTATGACTCGCGGCACGCATAAAGAAGCGGGATTGTTGATTAGGACTTGAATCCAAAGGGGTATCCACCTCTCCCTGCTGGCTGAAACTTTTCATCGAATTTGTACGTCGGGTAACCAGTTTTGTCTCCTTCGAAGACAGCGCAGTTCGTAGTCATATCTACCTTAACGTCTCTGTCCAAAAAGACCCAAGTGCATTCGAAGGGTTGCAACTGATAGGCTTGGAGAAGGACAATTCGTGGTCCCGGCAGAGCTGCTTTCCACTGATAATCAGAAATATTAGTACGGTTTTCTTTAGATACTGTTGATCGAGTGTAAATAGAGACCGAATATGAATATGCTTACTATCATAAGGCGCACCTCCAAAGAAAGATCTTTGAATCTCGGGAATGTGAAATAAGTAAGATCCTCAAAGACATTGTCGTTCTCAGTAAGCTCAGCGTAAGACCTCCAAGTCCGTTTTGGTGCCTCGCGAAGTTCAACACCAGAACCGCACCTCTCGCAATCAAATTCCTCAACTGTGTTTTCGTGATCGCAAA
>Ga0182030_10007597_pt1 | contig 22587 bp, 27 predicted proteins | sample 812S3MmetaG_FD_121299 | JGI IMG/M metagenome (GOLD analysis project Ga0182030, IMG submission 121299) | Permafrost microbial communities from Stordalen Mire, Sweden - 812S3M metaG (Illumina Assembly) | ecosystem: Environmental > Terrestrial > Soil > Wetlands > Permafrost | place: Sweden...
CCCCGCGGCCTCTGGCCCAGCGAGGGATCGATCGCCCCCGAGCTCATCCCCCTCATGGAAAAAGTCGGCATCCAGTATTTCTGCACGGATGAAGAAAACCTCTTCAACTCCATCCGCCGCGATCCCGCCTACGCCGGCAAGAATGTCGACCACCTCGAGCTATTCCAGGGCTGGCGCATCCAATACGACGGCGCCGCGGTCAACGCCGTCTTCCGCGAGCGCCCGCTCTCCGACTTCATCGGCTTCACCGCCGCGAAAAACTCCCCGCGGGACGCCTCCCGCCATCTGCTTCATCACATGACCCACATCGCCAGCCTCGTCCCCCACGAGACCGGCCTCATCCCCCTCATCCTCGACGGCGAGAACGCCTGGGAGACCTTCCGCGACGGCGGCGAATCCTTCCTGCGCGCCCTCTACTCCGGCATCGAGGCCGCCTCCGACCGCCTCCGCAGTTGCACCATCGAGGATTACTTCCAGCGCAACCCGCCTCGCAAGAGCCTCACGACCCTCCACACCGGCTCGTGGATTTGCGGCAACTTCGATATCTGGATCGGCGAGGACGAGGAAAACCGCGCATGGGACCTCCTTGGCCAGACCCGCGCGTTCCTGCAAACCCAGATCGTTTCCGGCGACCTGCCCGCCCCCGACCGCGAGCGCGCCTTGCAGGAAATCTACGCCGCGGAAGGCAGCGACTGGTTCTGGTGGTATGGCCCCGATTTTTCCACGGAGAACGACGACCTCTTCGATGAGCTGTTCCGCCAGCACCTCAAAAATGTTTACGCCATCTGCGGCGAGCCCGCCCCCGCCGCCCTGGAGGCGCCCATCACCCGCGCGAGGGATGCCCATGTTTACCGGATGCCGGAGAGCCTCATCGAACCCGAGATCGACGGCGTCCTGTCGTCCTACTTCGAGTGGCTCGGCGCCGGTTTTTACCAGCCCGGCAGCGAGCAGTCCGCCATGTACCGCTCCGAGCGGCTGCTGGACGGCATCTGGTTCGGCTTCGGCGCGGAATCCTTCTACCTGCGCTTCGATTTCCTCAAATGGGCGGACGCCTCGATCAAGGTCGTCTTTTACGAGCCGCGCGGTTTCCTGCTCAAGGCCGGCCCATTCGGCGCAAATGGCCCGAACGGCGCCACGGAATTCACCCTCACCACCCCAGGCGGCGTGGAGCTGCGCCGCAATTCCATCGCCAGGCGCGACATCGTCGAATGGGAAGTCCCCATTCTGGACCTCGCCCTCAAGCCAGGCTCGCCTGTCGCCTTCCAGGTGCGCATCTCCGTAGCCGGCATCGAAACCGAAAAATACCCCGAGGCCGCCGCGATCCAGCTTACCGTCCCCGCTGCCGACTTCGCCGCCGCCAAGTGGATTGTCTAGCGAGGCTTCGCCTCAGACCAAGTAAGAAGTAAAATGTGAAAAGTAAAAAGTGGTTCGCGCCGCTTCGCGGACTTCGCAGCGGATGATTTCGAGAATCCGAGAGCACGGGCGCTGCACACGATTCGCGCGGACTGTTTGTACATTATGTCAGACTTTTTCAATCATCATAGTGTAGCGCGAGCTTGCCGATCAGTGGAGGCGGGGAAATGATAACACGCCAAGCTTTTTGGGCTGGTACAAGAAAATGGCTTGGAAGGGTTTTCGTATCTCTTTGTCTGCTCGTCTTGCTTACGTTCATATTGGAAAATGCATTTCCGGCGGGCCTGAAGACCATGGCGACCAAGCAAGCCAGCGCCCTTCTTTTCGCGCAGTCCCAGTTCACCGAGTTGCCGGAGACAGCCGAAATATCAATTGACGGAGTCCCGGCGGTATTTCACCGAGGAGACAAAACCTATGATCAATTGGTGAATCTGCTGCATAATGGACGCACCGATGAAATGGTAGGTGCGGCAACAGCGGGAGCCCCGATCTCTTTCACTGGCCCACTATGTGGGGAGTTGGTGATTCGCTGCAACGGGATCACTTCGCGTTTCATCATTGAGCGCAACAGAGGCAGCAAAAACCTCTACTGGATTTGGCTGCCGCACTTGAATCGCGGGGGCTACGCGATCCCCATCTTTACGGCGGACCCCAAGGTGATTGATTTGATAAAGAGGGTTGGAACGGCGGAGGGATCTGCTGGTTCCCAAGGAACGTGAAGCGTTACTGACGGCGATTGGGGCACCCATGGGCGCCGCCAATTGGGGCTGGGTGCGTCAACCGGATAAGCACACGAAATTGAACGTAAAAAGGCAAGGAGAGCTGTGGAATGTGCGACTGTCTTGAAAGGCCTTGCTGAAGGCTTTCGGTAATACGGTTCACGGTGCCTTGGCTTTCTGCATTCGACATCTTTGCATTCCTCAATATTTCTTCACGGCTTCGCGCCCTCGCGTGAGTCCTTGCTTTAAAAATCGATCACAGCCTTGACAGCCCAACGCCTCCACAATATTTAACCATAAGGTTAAATACAAATGTCCGCTGACCACCTCGACTCAACTTTCGCCGCCCTCGCCGATCCCACGCGCCGCGCCATTCTCGCTCGCCTTGCTCATGGCGAATCCTCCGTCACGGACATCGCAAAGCCTTTCAAGATCAGCCTCCCGGCCATTACCAAGCACCTCAAGGTCCTCGAACGCAGCGGCCTCATCTCACGCAGCCGCGACGCCCAATGGCGTCCTTGCCGGCTCAACGCCACGCCCATGAAGGAAGCCGCTGGCTGGCTGGAGCATTACCGCCGCCACTGGGAGGAGAGCTTTGACCGCCTCGACGAATATCTGAATCACCTGCAAAAAAAGGAAAAAAAAACATGACTACTCCTTCTTCGACTCCCGGCAACCTTCTGCTCACCCGCGTCTTCAACGCTCCACGCGCCCTCGTATTCAAGGCGTGGACCGATCCCTTGCATCTCGCCCAATGGTGGGGACCGCACGGGTTCACCAATCCGCGATGCGATCTCGACGTCCGCCCCGGCGGCGCCATCCGCGTCGATATGCGGGGGCCGAACGGCACCGTCTATCCGATGGTTGGCGAATACCGGGAGATCGTTGAACCGGAGCGTTTGGTATTCACCGCCGGCGCGCTCGGCGAGGACGGCAGGCTATTGTTCGAGATTCTCAACACCGTGACATTCGTCGAGCACAGCGGCCGCACGACGCTCACACTCGAGACCCGGGTGCTCAATCAGACCGGCGACGCTGCGAGATACCTGAACGGCCATTCCAAAGGCTGGGAGCAAAGCATCGAGCGGTTCGAGGCTTACGTGGAGCGCACCCGCGAGCCTGGCCGCGAGATCGTCATCTCCCGCGTGTTCGACGCCCCGCGCGACCTGGTGTGGGAAGCGATGACCAATCCGGAGCACATCGTCCACTGGTGGGGTCCGCGCGGCTTCACCACCACCATCGACGTGATGGATGTCAGACCCGGCGGCGCATGGCGCCACGTGATGCATGGTCCGGACGGGATCGATTACCCCAACGACAGCCTTTTCACTACGGTCGTGAGACCGGAGTGCATCGGCTACAGGAACAGCGGCGGACGGTCCGGCAGCCCCGGCGTCACTTTCGAAGCCACGTGGACATTCGAGGAACTTGAGGCCAACAGAACCCGAACGACCATTTACATGATCTTCCCGACAGCCGAGGCCCGCGAAATCGTCGTGAAGGAATACGGTGCCATCGAGGGCGGCCAGCAGACTCTCGGCCGTTTGGAAGAGTTCCTCGATAGCTAGGGCATCTGCGGGTCGCGCTCTTTCTTCGCATTGGCCCAAAGGCGGCATTCCGGCTAGGTGGGAAACGCTGGTCTGCGCCGCCGCTCCCCGCAGATTTTTTGGCTTTCAAATGAAGCGCGACAGCGTACAGGAGAGCCCGGTTGTTCCGCGGCAAATCTTCCACAGATGCGATCCATCCTCATCGTTCTCGATTCACTGGGCATTGGCGGCGCGCCGGACGCGGACCGCTACGGCGACTGGGGTGCCGACACGCTCGGCCACGTCTTTGCCCACACGCCGGAGCTGGCGCTCCCTGCCCTCTTTTCCCTCGGCCTGGGGGAGGTGCTGGCAGGTGGCCGGCTGGGCCCGGGCATCATGGCCAGCCACGCACGGATGCGCCTCGCCTCCCCGGGCAATGACTCGACATCCGGCCACTGGGAGATGGCCGGCGTCATTCTCAAACAGCCCTTTACGATTTATGACAAGCTCCCGCCCCAACTGGTTGAGGCGATGGAAGCCGAAGCGAAGGTGAGCTTCCTGGGGAAGGATGGCCGCATGGAAAATCCGGGCGCGCTTTGGAAGGAACACGCGACCACCGGGCGCCCGATGCTTTCTCTGCCGCCGGGGGAATCGGCCATCGAGATCACCGCCCACGAGGCGCTGATGCCGCGGCCCCGCCTCTACGAAATCGCCCGGGTCGTCAGAAGGCTCGCCGATACGCATCGAATCTCGCGCGTCATCGCCCAACCGCTCGCCGGCAAACCCGATGCATACACGGCAGCCAGGGGTCGCCATGAGTACCCGGTGGTCCCCCCGCGCACCGTCCTCAACGCAATTTCCGAAGCCGGACTCGTGGTCGAGGGCGTCGGGAAAATCCCCGAGCTTTTCGCGCGCAGCGGCGTCACCCACGGCCACGCCACCAGGTCCAACGCGGAGGCGATGGAAATCATCGACCGCCTCTGGGAGCGCACGCACGATGGCCTGGTCTTCGCGAACCCCGCGGACCTCGACCGTCACGGCCATGCGCGGGACATGGCCGCCTACGCGCGGGCATTGGCCGAGTTCGACGCCTGGCTTGGAACTTTCCTGCCAAAGTTGGCCTCGGAGGATTTGCTGATCATCACCGCCGACCACGGAAACGACCCCGCCTTTCGCGGCGCCGCCCACACAAGGGAAGAGCTCCCCCTACTGGCCCACTACGACGGAAAGACCGGCCCGCTCGGAACCCGCGAAACCCTGGCCGACATCGCCGCCACGCTAGCCTCTTTCTTCCACCTGAAAGAAACCTGGCCCACAGGCAAACCGTTCCTCGATTTCAAAACCCCCAAACCCCGCCAGTTCCGAATGAAGAAGCACGGCGCCTAAACGCGGCTTCCCCATTCCGAAATCCGCAATCTCCCCTACCCCTCCGTCTCTTCCCCGCCCCCTTCGGCCATCTTGCGCAGGATGTCCGACATATCCTCGACCTCGTCCCAGACTTCGCGGCTCACATAGAGCGGCGACTTCTGCGCCGTGGCCAGCGCGATGCAATCGCTCGGCCGGGCGTCCAGCTCGATGATCTTGCGCTGCTGAAGCTCGTTCTCCGCCACGATGATCAGCCGGGCGAAATAGGTCGAACTCTTGAGATCGTTGATGATGACCCGCTCGACATGCGCCCCGAGGGCCGTCATCAAATGCCCCATCAGATCATGGGTCAGCGGCCGCTCCTTGGGCGTGCTGCTCATGAACATGCCGATCGCCGCCCCCACGCTCTCATCCACATAGATCACGAAGATTTTCTCCTCGTTGCCAATGAATACAGCCCGCCCGGCGCTGGTAGGCAGAACCGCCTTTACCTGTACTTCCACTACGGATTTGCTCATTTCGGCCAAGGCTAAATCGAGATCAGATGGTTGGGAAACAGAGATTTGGCGGTTATTGCGGCTTTTTCAAGGCTGTTGCGTCGTCACATTGGTAGCGTCCGAGAGTGCCGCCTTCTCATCCCGCGCACTTGGAAAGAGTCGCGCGAAGACCCGTTTCGGCAGGCTCTGGCCCGATTCCTCTCCCTGGATTTCGACCAGGGCATCGTGCTTGGCATTCTCCCACGGACCGGCAAAGCCGGGAACGCCAACGACCATCCGCTTCTCGGCCCGGGCATAAATCTCCAGGTCCCGCTCGAGGCGGTGCTCGGGGAAGTCATTGAGGCTGGCGACCTTGACGCGAAGGTTTTCATTCTCCTTCTTGAGCCGGTCCAGCTCGGAGGTCTTCTTCTGGACAGACTCCGCATCGATCTCCAGGCGGTCGCTCAGGTGGCGCTTGTAGCGCTTGATCTCCCCCTTGAGCCGAACCACGCGGTAAAGGGCGAGGACGGCGAAGATGAGGCCGAGAACGAGCCCCCAGGTGAAGTGGCTGGCGAGGATGTGGTGGATGGTAGGATTCACGGTTGGGACGCAAATGGTTGGCGTCTAGGCCACTATTAGCACGGGCAGCGGAGAAATCGAGCTTTCATCCCACGACCTTCAACGCCGGCGCGACGCCGCTGGGCTCGCACCGGAGGACATGGTTCTTTTCGTCGAGCACCACGATGCGGGGCTTGTGGCTCGCGGCCTCGGCGGCGGTGTAGGAGGCGAAGTTCATGATCGTCAGGCGGTCGCCGATTTTGCCCAGGTGCGCGGTGGCCCCGTTGAGCTGGACCTGGCCCGTGTCGGCCTCGCCGTAGATGACGTAGGTCTCGAAGCGCTCGCCGTTGCCCATGTTGCCCACGAGGATTTTCTCGTAAGGCAGGAGGCCCGCCAACTGGGCAAGGTCCTGGGAAATGGTCATGCTGCCCTCGTAATGAAGACTGGCGCCCGTGACAGTGGCGCGGTGGAGTTTGGATTTAAGTAGAGTGAGTTCCATGGATACGGCTACGGGAAGAATGTTGCCGGTAAGGCGGAAAAAGCAAGGCGGGGGATATAGGGGCCTCCCCCAATGGGCGAAGTTCAAGCCGGAGGCGAATACGACGGCCGGTACGTGCGCCCTTTCCATTGCACACCGGAGCCGGCCGTGTTGATCCAGCTCCGGATGCCGATGGCCATGGCGAGGAAATGGCCGGCGGGATGCAGGATGCACCCCACCCACGAGGTGCGCATGCGAAGGACGAGAATGACGCGGAGGGCGTATATGAGGCCGACTTCCACGAGGGCGAAACGGACCTGGGAGGGGAAGAAAATCAGCACAAACGGGAGGAAGAAGCCGATAAATTGCACCGCGCCCACGAGGTACCAGGTCGCGAGGCTGTCCTCGAAGGCTGCGCGAACATTCTTGGTAAAACCATCGCAGACCTCGCGGAAGGAACGGTACATGCGGCAATCGATGAGCCGAGAGGCATCGCAATTGACCAGGCGCATGCCCTCGGGGATTCGCCGGGCGATCTCCCGCCCCAGGGCGACGTCCTCGACAATGTGATCTCGCACGGAGGCGTGCCCGCCGATCCGCTCGTAGGCATCCCGCCGGAAGAGCATGAACTGCCCATTGGCGCCTCCCCAGGACCGCAATATCCAAGAGGGAATGCGCGCGGCGAGCCGGGGCCGGCTTTGAAGAAACCGAAGGCCGGTGATCGGAAACCAGCCGATGGCGATGACATGGAGAACCGGGATGACCAGCTTTTCCCCCAGCGTGAGGGTGATAAGCCGGGGCCACGCGGAGAGCAGATCGGCGCGGGTCCCGGCGGCCATGGCGAGCGCCGCGGAAAGGGCACCCGGAGAGTGGACGGTATCCGCGTCGGTGAAGAGGAGCCAAGCGCCGGTGGCGGCCTGGGAGAGCTGATGGCAGGCCCAGTTCTTGCCGGTCCACCCCTCGGGAAGCGCCGCGCCCGCCAGCAGCCGATGCCGAGGGGCGCCCGCCATGATGCCACGCGTGATCTCGGCCGTGCGGTCATCGGATGAATCGTCGAGGACGAGCACCTCGAAGTCCGGATAGTCCTGCGCCAGCAGCGAGGAGATGCATTCCCCAATGGACCGCTCTTCATCACGGGCCGGAACGAGCACCGACACCCGGCCATGGGAAACGGGAGAGGGAATGGCGGCGAGCGACCGGAAGAACAGCAGATTAATCCCAAGCCCCAGCAGGCTGGCGACGAGGATGCTGAGGATGACTACGTGAAGGAGAAGCATGCAGGGGGCTAAATGTTCAAGTTCAAGGGTTTGTTCAAGAAGAGAAGGGAGGTTGCTGGAGGGGTGGAATCGAGTTTATCATACTGCGATGCTTTTGCCGGAACCTCTCTCAGAGTTGGAAGGATCGCCCATCCAGCGGCGATTCGCGTCTTTGATCGCCCCAAAGACGAACGCGGAGTTGGAGGCGATGGCGGCGGAATCGCGGGCGCTGACCCTGCGGCACTTTGGCAGGACCATCCGCATGTTCGCGCCGCTATACCTTTCCAATGAGTGCATCAACTCGTGCAAGTACTGCGGTTTTGCACGGGGAAATCCGATCCTGCGGGTGACCCTCGAGATCGAGGAGATGGTCCGGGAGGCGCGCCACCTTGCCTTGGAGGGTTATCGAAACATCCTCCTCGTGGCCGGGGAGCACCCGAAGTTCGTCTCCAACGGCTACCTGGAGCAATGCATCACCCGGCTGCGGCCCGATTTTCCCGGCATCTCGCTGGAAGTGGGGCCGCTGGAAACCGCCGAGTACGTGCCGCTGGTGCGCGCGGGAGCAGAAGGGTTGGTCGTGTTCCAGGAGACCTATCACCGCGAGACCTACCAGGAGTTGCACACCTACGGGCCGAAGAAGGATTTTGACTGGCGGCTGGCCTGCCCCACGCGGGCTTATGACGCGGGCTTCCGAAAGATCGGGATCGGCGCGCTCCTTGGCCTCTGGCACTGGCAGGAGGAGGCCATGGCCATGGCCGCGCACCTGGAGTATTTGCAAAAACGATGCTGGAAGGCCCAGATATCCGTATCGATGCCGCGGCTGCGGCCGGCGGCGGGGCAATTCGAGCCGCGCCATCCGGTGACGGATCGGGAATTCGTGCAATTGCTGTGCGCGCTGCGGATTTGTTTCCCGCAAACCGGCATCGTGCTGAGCACGCGGGAATCGGCGGACTTTCGCGACGGTCTGATCCCGCTGGGTGTGACGATGATCAGTGCCGGCAGCCATACCGAGCCGGGCGGCTACACCGGCGCGGGCCGCGAAGCGCTTCACCAAACGGTGAACGGACGCCCCGTGGCGCTGGAAACCGAGCCGTTAGAGGGAGCGACCGAGCAATTCATGATCTCCGACGCGCGCCCGGTTCCCGAAATGGTGAGCGCGCTACGCAAGCGAGGCTACGAGGCCGTGTGGAAAGATTGGGACCAGGGAATCGCGGGAACGTGAGAATCCGGCTGAACGGCAAGGACCGCGAAACCGGCGCCGGAACAATCGCAAGCCTGCTGGAGGAATTGGGCCTGCCCCGCCAGACCGCGCTGGTGGAACAGAACGGCGAAGCGCGGCGCCGGGACGAGTGGGATACCGCGCCGCTACGGGACGGGGATAATGTCGAGGTGCTTCGGGTTGCGGCGGGAGGGTAGAACAGCGGCCTGGCGACATCCGGGCAAGTAACCAAGAAGTTTAAATCTTCGGAGTTTGAACTTTCTCCTGCTTCAACTTCAGTGCTTCTCGATTGAAATACCAAGCCACCGACAAAATTAGGACGGAAATCGGGGTGCCGAGAATGTAACGGCTTAACGATGCGGTTTCTTGGTGGCTATCGAGGCTATATTGAATCGGATTGATGATCGGGAAATAAACCCAAACTAAAAGCAGTGCTCCAAGCATGGCCAATACTGCCGCAAGTATTTCGTATGGAAGGGATTTTTTGATAACAAGAGTGAGCCTAGCAAGGGCGGGAGCACCCGCCAACAAAAAGTGGCTTCACGTCGACGGCGCGAATGACGTTCATTCAACTTGTGCAATAACTTGAGAAACTCCGAAGTAAGAAGTTTCGCAATGGCCGCTTCGATTTCGGTCAGCGTACTCACAAGCGCAGCCGGTTTAAAAAAAACATTGAGGGGTTTGCGAGGCGACCTCGTTCAACATGGAAGCGACCGACTTCAAACGGAAGCTCAACAACTAACCTGAAATTACCAAATCTATGAAACTCATCACCAAGTTCATCCTCATCGCCGCGGCTGTCGCGGTTTTCGGCAGTCTCTCCGCTCGTGCGGACGATCAACAATTGGCCAACCGGCTCGCCATCGCACATGCCCAGGCTTCCAAGGCCAGCACAAGCGTTGCCGTTTACGCCAACGGTCAAGGCTTGGGCAGCAGCATCGCCCAGCCCGCTCAGGAAAAGCAACTCGTGCAACGCAATAGCGGCCACGGGCAGGACATTCAATTGTTCCGCTAATTCGCGAGTCCCAATCAGAGACTCCCCGGCACTCCAATTTCGGAGTGCAGGGGAGCTTCGGTTTTTTTCGCGTAGAGCAGACAGAACTGCGCTCCCAGTCCCGCGTCGCGATCGATGCGAAAGGCTCCCGCCTGCTGCTCACCCGCGACCAGGCCCGGAGCTGCCGAGACGCTCCATCAAGAGCTTGCGGGCACGATAAACGCGCACCTCGACCGCCTTTGCTGAAAGCCCCAGCATCGTGGCGATTTCCTTGTAGTGATAACCTTCCACCGCTCCCAGGAGGAAGGGCTGGAGCAACTCATTCGGCAGCCGCCGGATCTCCTCGTCAAGCAGCCGCGCGAGCTCGGAATGCTCCAGAACCTGATCCGGAGACGCGTCTGGATGAACCAACTGGCGCTCCTCCGTGGTTTCGTCGCGGGAATCCTTTTCGATTGAATAGGTGATCCGCTCCCGTCGGGCGGCCTTCGACTTTGCGTGGTCCCGGCAGACGTTTACCGCGATCTGGAAAAGCCACGTCGTGAATTTGGATTTACGGCTCAGTTTCGGCAGGGCAAACCACGCTCGCACGAAGACTTCCTGCGTCAGATCGCGCGCCGTTTCCTCCTGCCCAATGGAACGGAAAATGAAGCGATGCACCGCGTCCTGATGGCGGCCGGTCAGCTCGCCAAAGGCATCCTCTTCACCGCGCCCCGCGGCCTCCGCCAGGTCCCAATCTTCACGGGCGTCCATTCACTTTCCCGCATGCTCGTTATCAAGGTTGCCGAGGGCATCCGCCGTGAAATGCAGAAGCTTGTTGTATTGCTCCGGCGTGAGCGCCTCCCGCATCTCGAAGACATGGTCGATGGCGGCGTGTTGCAACGCCCCCATCGCGGTGTGGATTTTCGCGATGGCATCACGGACACGCGGTGAATCAGTGCCGTCGTCCACGATCGCCCTGGCGAGGTCCAAATTGCCGAGGCGCATCTGCTCCTCCAGCAACCGCGCCCGCTCGGTGTAACGCCGATCGATTGGCTCGATTGCCTTTTCCTGCACCGGGGTCAATCCCAACTGGGTGTGGATCCAATCCGATCCCACGGGCTTCAGCCTACCCTGCGTTCTGCAACAAAGCGAGAACGAGACAATCGAGGAGACGCCGGCGACGAGAATGACCGCCGCAATCATCGTTAAAACCGCGGGAAGCTTTTTCATTGCGCGCTGGCGAGGTCGCCGGGGGCCAGTTCGACCATGGAATGGGAAAAGACATCGAGCCCCAGGCTGCTCGCGGTCTGCATGGGGGCCTCCGGACGCATCATCGCGGGAAATGCCAACCCGACTGCCACAGCCAGAGAAAACGAGGCCGCCAGAAAGCCAGGCCGGAAGAAAAGCATGCAAATCTCGGACAACCAGCCTTCACTTTGCCGGGAATCTGCCTTGCGAAGCCGGATCTCTCGCAGGACATCCTGCTGGAAGGAGCCGGGTAAAGCGGGAACAGGTGCCTCCGCGTACCGGGTCAGCAGTTTATCCAGGTTTCGATCGTCCATACAGGGTCTAACGAGAGATTAGTCCGTTTCCCTCAGACAATCAGGAGTTTTTCTGGGCCGGGACCGCTTTCGAGCCAGAAGCTGCATCCGCGTATCTTCGAGAGTTTGCTCACGGCGAGCCAGGCGATGAAGCAGGCCGGGCGGCGATGAGAAGCCTCCTTGCGGGCTGGAACCGCTGCAAATTTGGTGACTCCGCGTTGACCAGCGCCCCGTCCGGCTTCAGGTTTGCAAAAGTCGGGGGGCTGCTTGGATAACCGCCACCGGATATTAAAGCCGCCATGATTGCTCTACCCGCATGGATCAAAAAGAATTCGGATCGCCTGCGCCAGATTCGCCGGAAACAGCCGCGCGTGACCTCCGAGCAGGCTGCGAAGCAGTGCAAAAACGTTGCCCGGCGCTCGGGCTCCTCGCAGCCCAACGGCTCGCATTAGCAAGAAATACTGCCAATTGGTTAGCCCTAAATATCCCGGCATGGCGATTTTCTACCAAGGCATATCCGTAGAAATTCATTCACGGCGAGCTATGCAATAAAGCCCGCCGTGACTGCAACGGACAGTGGGGCGAGTACGCGGTCCAGCGGCAACTGGCCGACAGGGCCGATATTCAGCTCGGCTGATATAGTCGCGCCGTCTCCCGGAAATGGCGCAGTTGAGTCTTCACCACCAAAGCAATTGACGGATTGGGAAATGCCGGAGCTCCCGACGCGAAAGACTGGGACGCCATATTCGGCGGCGCGCGTTAAGGCGACCCGCCTGTGTAATTCGTGCTCGTGTCCACCCCATCGTTCCACGTCCATTGTCGGAACTATGAGGGCTTGTGAGCCGAGCCGAATCAATCGGTCGGTGACACGGGTGTAACTCAGATCATAGCAAATGCAGATGCCAATCTTGCCCCAAGGCGAATCCCAAACTCTCTGCTCTTTCGCGGGCAGGCCATCGTCGAAAAACTGGAGGGGTACGCTCTTGGCCTGTTTGAAAACGACTTCTCCAGCAGGGCCAACGACAAAGGCCGTATCATAATAGGCATTATTCGGAGCGGGATCTTTACCGCCGACGATAAGATACTTTCCATTTTCCCGGCACCACTGCTTGAGTTTAGCCGGAACGGGACCTTCAAGGGTGTACTCACTCAATACCAGAAGTTGCGCGCCCGGAAAATGTTTAACCAGATCGCCGAGGTTCAAGATGACTTCGCTCTCGGTCGGAAACTCCATTTGAACGCCCGCGACTTGCAGGGGCAATGTTTGAGACGAATGCCGGAGAAACATTAATATCGTCATGTATCCCAGCGACACGATGAATGTGAGAACCATCAGCTTGAATTGTCTGGCTAGAAACAGAGCGGCAAGAAAGACGGCTATAAATCCAATCCCATAATCCCCGACTGCACCGAAAGGGACGCGCCCACCGCTCAAAGCATAACCCACGTTCAGCCAGGAGAATCGCAGGGCGTAGAGTTCGCTCCGAAAATACTCCAAGCCGGTCCACAGAAACGGCGCCAGCAACGAGGCACGAAAGAGCCCGAAGCGAACGAGCGCAAGATGCATCAGAGCGGTGAACAGGGCGATCCAAAACGCGAGAACTACCCACAGCGCCAGCGCCCCTCTTCCAAAGATGCGCCAGAAAAACTCCAATTGTGGCGCAAAACAGAGCAGCCCCGCCACCAACCCGAAATAGAATGCCAGTCGCGTCGTCCGCAGACGCGCAAGTTGGACCAGGCACGCGACGTAACCGAAAATCAGAAAGCCGAGCGGCGTTGAATAAGCTCCGTGAAAGCAGGCCACCGCGCCCAGGACGACCAGCGCGGCCTTTCGGACATTGAGCGGGGGGCAGAGAGTCTCGCTCATGTCCCGTGGTGGGTAAACGGGAACCGATTCACATAAATACGGCTAAGCCGCCCGGGCCACGACGATCCGGGAGCCTTCGATGGCCAGGACGCGGATGGGAGAGGCCGGCTCGATGAATTCGCCTCGGGTAATGACATCGACAATGGCGTCGCCGAAACGGGCGTTGCCGCTCGGGCGGAGGATCGAGAGAGCGACGCCGCTCTCGCCTACCGATAGCCTCACGGGAGAATCGACGGTTTTCTCCGAAAACGACGGCCCGCGAACCTGCATGCGGGCTAGCGCGATGACATTGAAGAGAGGCGTGTTAGGCAGGTACCTGGTGATGATGGGAATGGCGATGCACGCAAGAAAGACGGTGATGCCGAGATTGATCAGCGGCCACTTCAGCATCTCGCTCGTGGGGATGAGCGACTCGTGAGGATAGCGGTCCATCATGGCCCAGATGACGGCGGTGCCGACCAGCAGCAGGCCAATGAGCCCGGGAATGATGGTCCCCGGATGAATGGCGATCTCGCTGATGATGAGGGTAAGGCCGATTGCAAACAGAACGGCGACCTCCCAGCCCGCAAGCCCGGCAACGTAACTGCCGAAGAAAAAGAGCAGGAAGCAGAGCGCCGCGACGAAACCGGCCATACCGAAGCCGCCCACCTTGAGCTCGATATAAACGCCGACGATCCCGCCCAGGAGCAGCAGTGGCGCAAGCGTGGTGAGCCAGAAGGCCAGCGTCTCGAAGCCGGTGGGCTCGATGCGATGGATGGCGCCATTGAGCCCCGCCTTGGTCAGCAGATCGGGCAGGGAATCGGCGATGCCGGAGGCGAGCAGGTGCTTGCCATTGATGACCTGGGCGGCTTCCTGCGAGGAAAGGGTGAGGAGGGTGCCCTTGGGGTGGTAGTAAGTGCCGATCTTTACTTCGGCATCCTTGGAAATGAATGCCTCGGCGATGCTGGGATCGTACCCGTTCTTATCGGCGGCGCTGCGGAAGTAACCGGAGAAATAGGAGACCACCTTGTCCTGCATGGTGGAGGGCAGGTCCTGCCCGCCAGCCATCACCGGCGCGGCAGCGCCAATGGCGCTGACCGGCGCCATGAAGATGCGCCTGGTCGAGAGAGCGACCAATGCGCCCGCGGACCCGGCATTGGTATCAATATAGGTGATAGTGGGAATGGTCGTGCTGAAAAGGGCTTCGAGCATGTCCGTGGCCGCGTTCAACTCCCCGCCATAGGTATCCATATCCAGGATGACGGCGTCGGCCTTCGCCGCCTCGGCTTCCTTCAGCCCGCGTCGAAGGAAGAAAAACTGGGCTTTGGTGATTTCTCCCTTGATGGGAATGACAACAACTTCGCCCGCACGAACGGAGGAGAGGAGGGAAAGGCAGGCGACCAACAGGAGTAGAAGCCTCTGCATGAGGAGATAATCGCCGGGAAGCCCCGGACATTCAAGCATGGCGAAAGGCCGCTTACGCAGCGGCGAACGGGTGAACCTCACGAAAAATCCTTTCGACCAAAGATTGCGAATTGCGCAGGTCGCATTCGGCTTGCAGGTTCAACCAGAAACGCGGGGATTGGCCGAAGAAACGGCCGAGGCGAAGCGAGGTGTCGAGAGTAATGGCCCGCTTGCCATGGACAATTTCGTTAACGCGCCGGGGGGACACGCCAAGCGATCTGGCAAGGGCGTTCTGGGACAGCCCCATCGGCGAGAGATAGTCTTCAGCCAGGATTTCTCCGGGAGTGATGTTTTCCAGGTTCGGGTTCATACCCCTCCACTGCTCTTACGGATTATCCGCGGTCAGCTCCACGCGCCTGAATGCGAAAAGGACCTTATGCCCGAGGCTCCGGATTTTTTCCGAGCCCCCTTCCTCCCGGTCCACGAGAACGGCGACGAATGCGACCTTGCCGCCAGCCTGCTCGACCGACTCGATGGCTTTGAGCGTGGAATCGCCCCGCGTGACGACGTCATCCAGGACCACGACGGTATCGCCCGGCGCGAAGTTGCCCTCGATGAGCTTGGTCTGCCCGTGCGCCTTGGGCGCTTTGCGTACCGAGAAGACCTGGAGCAGCCGCGGGGAGGAATCCATCCAGGAGGTCATGCCGATGGCAAGCGCCACGGGATCCGCCCCCATGGTCAGCCCGCCGACGGCGGTCACCGGGAGGCCGCTTTCCGCAATCTCGCGCTGGATGATGGCATTCATCACCCGCCCCACCAGGCAGGCGCCCTGCGGGTCGAGCGTGGTGAGCCGGCAATCGATATAAAAGGAACTGCGCCCGCCGGAGGAGAGCGCGAAATCGCCAAAGAAGACGGATTTCTCCTTCAGCTTTGCGAGGAGGCTTTGGCGGTCGGAATCGAATCCCTGGGACATGATTCCATAAAACGGGACCCGCGCCCGAAGGGCAAGCGCCAAGGAGCGGCTACGCCTCCAGATACTTCCGCAGCCGTTCCCGCAGCTCGGCCCGCGCGCGGAAGAGCACGCTCTTGACCGCCGGCACGGAGAGCCCCAGCACCTCGCCTATCTCCTCGTACGGCATATCCTCGTACCGGCGCAGGACGATTGCCATCCGCTGCGTCTCCGGCAGCGCGTCGATGGCCATCTGGATCGCGTCGTTCAGCTCGGAGTCCAGCAGCGAGGCGTCCGGCGACATCGCTCCGCATTCGGCCGGCTGGAAGAAATGCTCTTCTTCCTCGAGTTGCAACGGCGTCACCGGGTGGCGCTTGCGCCGGCGCAGCTCATTGAAAACGAGATTCCGCGTGATCTTGAAGAGCCACGTGGTGAATTTTGCCGTCGGCTGGTATCGCCCCGCGGATTTCCATACCCGGATGAAGACCTGTTGCGCGATGTCCTCGGAGTCAACGTCGTCTCCCAGCATCTTGGCCACCGTGCCGATCACCCGCGCCTGATGCACCTCGATCAACGCCTGGAAGGCTTCCATATCGCCCTCCGCCACACGCTGCATCCAGTACACATCCTGGTCACAGGCGCTCAAAGGCAGCGGCGCACGGGGCGAGCCGGTGTCGGCATCAGCGATCATCACGTTGGAAAAATAGAGGGAGGAGGCACTGCGGCTCTGGCGCGGAGAGAACATGACTTTCGTCAAAACCCCACGCACGGCGATTGGTTGCACGGTATGATGCCCGGCAATCGCCACCCACTCAAGCCCGGTCTTGCGCCTCCTTCTGCCACGCTTCTTTCCCCGAAAAATGAGAAGCCCCGTTTTGCTGGGCTGCGAAACGGGGTTTCTCGGTTTTTAGGAGAAATCCTGGGAGGGTTGCCTATAACTTCGCCCTAAGCCTTCACTTTAAAGCTTCGCTTTCAATTCCTTGCCGGTCGCGAATTTGACCGTCTTGGACTTCTTGATTTTGATCTTCTGGCCGGTCTTCGGGTTGACACCCATCCGCGCGGCCCGTTCGGCCACCCGGAAGGTTCCAAATCCGACCAGTTGCACTGTCTTATCCTTGCGGATGCCGGTCTTGATTCCGTCCACTACCGCCGTCACCGCGCGCTCAGCCTCGGCACGGCTTGCCGTGCCCAATGACTTTGCGACGGCGTCCACTAATTCTGCTTTGTTCATGAGTCAGAGATGCCTTCTGTTAGGAGAGATTTATTTGCGTCCGGCGAAGCTGGAAAATCACTCCGTGGGAGCATGCGTTTTGTGGCACCCGCGGTCATTTTTGTCAATGAACTTTTCGGTTACGTTTTCGCCTCCTTTGCGGCCCTCGGTTCCCGGTTGCATCCCGCGTTTTCCTCCGGCAAATTTGCTCCATGACCTTTGATGAACGCATGACCCGCTACCTGGATGCCACCCCATCCATCCATCCCACCGCCTTCATCGCCCCGGGCGCCGTTATTGTCGGCGATGTCACCGTGGCCGAGGAAGCCAGCGTCTGGTATGGTTCCGTCCTCCGGGCGGATATCAATGAGATCCGCATCGGCCCCGGCTCGAACATCCAGGACGGCACGGTAGTCCACCTGGCCGATGATCTGGGCGTCTTCCTCGGCCAATACGTGACTTGCGGCCACAGCGCGATCCTGCACGCCTGCTCCATCGACGACGAGGTCCTCGTGGGCATGGGCGCCACCATCCTCGATGGCGCGGAAATCGGCGCGCGGTCCATTATCGGCGCAAATGCCCTGGTCACCAAAGGGATGAAAATTCCTCCCGGTTCCCTTGTCATCGGTTCTCCGGCAAAGATCCGCCGCCCCCTGGACCTGGCAGAACAGGCCGACATCCGCCATTGGGCCGAGAAATATGTGCTCGTCACCCGCGCCTACCTGGCCCGCCCGCATCTCGCGGCGCAGCCCGGCGCGTCGGTATAAACAACGCACACGTTCTAGGCACCTTTTCCGCCCATTCCGAAATCCGCATTCCGCAATATCCCCCCTACCGGCTCACCCCGTTGAGGTGCAGATAGGTGTACGTCTTCAGCACCCGCTCATAATTCGTCAGCAGCCGCATCGCCTCGTTCGGCTTCAGGCGGTCGCTCTTGATCGCCGCGTCCACCTGGGTCTTGATCAGCCGGATCAGCTCGTTCTGATCCCATTGCGTCAGCGAGAGCACGTCGCCGATGGTGCTCCCCGGGATGATCTCCTCGATGTAGAAGCCGCCCTCCTCGTCTTCGTCCAGGAAGACATGCGCCTCGTTCACCCGGCCAAAGAGATTGTGGAAGTCCCCCATGATGTCCTGGTAGGCGCCCATCAGGAAGAACCCTATATAATAAGGCTCGCCTGCCCGCAGCGCATGCAGCGAGAGCGTCTCCTTCACATCCTGGAGGTCGATGAACTTGCTCACCTTCCCGTCCGAGTCGCAGGTGATGTCCACCAGCGTCCCGTTGCGGGAAGGCAGCTCGGTCAGCCGGTGGATCGGCATGACCGGGAAGAGCTGGCCCAGCGCCCAGTGGTCGAGCAGCGATTGGAACACCGAGAAATTGCACACGTACTGGTCGCTTAGCGTGACCTCCAGGTCCTTGATCTCGTCGGGCACATACTTCGCGCCGCGCGTGTAATCGACGATTGTCTGCGCGATCCGCCAATAGAGCGTCTCGATGCGCGCCTTGCTTTCGAGGTCGAGCAGCCCCAGGTCGAACATCGATTGCGCCTGCTCCTTGGCCTGCTGGGCGTCGTGCAGCGACTCCATGCGGTTCTGCACCGTGAGAGCCTTCTGGAGGTCCCTCATGTCCCGCACCTGCTTGATCTCATTCTCAGCCTCGTCCATCGAGATGGGCGCCGAGTTTTTCTCGATGGACCCGAACGCCTCGACGATGAGCACCGAATGATGCGCCACCAGCGCCCGTCCGCTCTCGCTGATGATGATGGGGTGCGCCACCTTTTCCGAGTCGCACACGTCCATGACGTTATAAACGATGTCCCGCGCGTACTCGTTGAGGGAGTAATTGGTCGAGCTGTCAAACGCCGTCCGCGACCCGTCGTAATCCACGCCCAGCCCGCCCCCCACGTCCAGATACCCCAGCGGATGCCCCATCTTTGCCAGTTTCGCGTAAAACCGCGCCGCCTCGCGCACCGCGCGCTTGATGGTCCCGATGTCCGGCACCTGCGAGCCCACGTGGAAATGCACCAGTTGCAGGCAATGCGCCAGCTCCTCCTTTTTCAGCAACTCGCTCGCCGCCACAAGGTCCGCCGTGGACAGGCCAAACTTCGCGTTCTCTCCGCCGCTGGTCGCCCACTTCCCCGCTCCCTTGCTCTGAAGCCGCACCCGCAGCCCGATCAGCGGCTCGACCCCCACCTCCTTCGATACCTGAAGGATGGCCGCCAGTTCCTCGAGCTTCTCCACCACCATGATGATCTTCTTCCCCAGCTTCCGCCCCAGCAGCGCATTCTGGATGAAAAGGGTGTCCTTGTACCCGTTGCACACAATGAGGCTCTCGGGGTCCGAATGGATCGCCAGCGCCGCCATCAGCTCCGGCTTGCTCCCCGCCTCCAGCCCAAAGTGGAACGGCTTCCCGGCGTCCATGATCTCTTCGACCACTTCCCGCAACTGGTTGACCTTGATCGGGAACACCCCGCGATACACGTTCTGGTAATTCGCCTCCCGGATCGCCTCGATGAAGGCCTGGTTGATCCACTCCACCCGGTGCCGGAGCAAGTCCTGGAACCGGACTAGCAGCGGGAATATCAGGCCGCGATCCCGCGCCTCCGCAATCACATCCATGATGTCGATCCCCTCCCCCAATTGTGCCGGCAACACTTGGACGTGGCCCTGCTGGTTGATCGAAAAATAGCCGGAACTCCACCGGTCTATATTGTAGAGCGAGATTGCGGATTGAATGTCCCAGCCGTCTGTCATGGACTGCGCATCATAGGACTCAACTTTTGCATTTCAACACGCCCGACGAAAAATAGTGGATTTTTTTCACGACCGTCACAAAACACCCCTTTCGGGGGAGGCAACCCTGCCTATCTGCGCTCACACGCTGGCTGCAATGGGAATGGTTGTGATCCCGCCTCCCTCCATCTACGCTTGCCAACCCGATGAAGAGAGTACCGCAATCCCCTCCCGCCGCCATCGCCGCCAAAGCCGCCGCCTCGCAGGACGGCTTTGACCCCATTGAAAGCGTGGTCGAGGACATCCGCGCCGGCCGCATCGTGATCGTCGTTGACGACGAAGACCGCGAAAACGAAGGCGACCTCATCATGGCCGCCGAAAAGATCACGCCGGCAGCCGTCAATTTCATGGTAAAATTCGGGGGCGGCCTCATTTGCGTGCCCATCACCATGGAGCGGGCCGAACAGCTCGGCCTCCCGCGCATGGTCGCCGACAATCGCGAGAGCCAGCGCACCGACTTCACCGTCTCCGTCGATGCCGCCCGCGGCATCACTACCGGCATCAGCGCCGCGGACCGCGCAGCAGCCATCCGCATCCTGGCCGATCCCGTTACAAAACCTTCCGACCTGGTCCAGCCCGGCCATGTCTTCCCGCTCCGCGCCAAGCCGGGCGGTGTCCTGCGCCGCGCCGGCCACACGGAGGCCGCCGCCGATCTGGCCCACCTCGCCGGCCTGCGTCCCGCCGGCGTCCTGTGCGAGATCCTGCACGATGACGGCACCATGGCCCGCCTCCCGGAGCTCCAGCGCTTCCGCCGCAAGCACGGCCTCAAGCTCTGCACCATTCGCGACCTCATCGCCTACCGCCGCACCAGCGAGAAGCTGGTGGTCAAGGAGCAGGTCATCCGGTTGCCCACCGACTACGGCGACTTCGATCTCCACATGTATCGCTCCGTCCTGGACGACACCCATCACCTCGCCCTCGTCCGCGGCCAGATCACCCCGGACCAGCCCACCATGGTCCGCGTCCACAGCGAGTGCCTCACAGGCGACGTCTTCGGCTCCATGCGCTGCGATTGCGGCAACCAACTCCACTCCGCCCTCCGCCAGATCGACGAAGCCGGTCGCGGCATCCTCGTTTACATGCGCCACCACGAGGGCCGCGGCATTGGCCTCCCGGCAAAGATCCACGCCTACAAGCTCCAGGAACAAGGCCTCGACACCGTCGAAGCCAATGAAAAACTCGGCTTCCCCGCCGAGCTCCGCGACTACGGCATCGGCGCTCAAATCCTCGTCGATCTCGGCGTCCGCAAAATGCGTTTCCTGACCAACAACCCGAAAAAGGTCGTCGGTCTCGAAGGCTACGGCCTGGAAATCGTCGAGCTGGTCCCCATCCGCACCAAGTCCAACCCGCACAACGAGAAATATCTCGAGACCAAGCGCACGAAGATGGGGCACCTTTTGTAAAAATTCGGATTTCGAAATTCGAATTTCAGTTGAGCCCCCGGGACTCAACGTCTATTAGTGCCCGCCACATCCGCCCCCGGGCGAACCAGTTCTTTATCTTATGTCCAACGCAATTCCGTCGCGCCCACGCCAGTTTCAGCAACGCCGCTCCGTTGCCATCGTGGCCAGCCAGTTCAATTCAGAATTCGTCGAGGGCCTCGTCACCCATGCCCAGCAGGAGCTTGCCCTCCTCCTGCCCGATAGCTCCATCCAGCTATACAACGTCCCCGGCGCATTCGAGATTCCGCTCCTCGTACAGGAGATCGCCGAGCGCGGCGCATGCAACGCCATCATCGCCCTGGGCGTGATCATCCAGGGGGAAACCCAGCACGCCCGCCTCGTCGCCGAGGCCATTACCCCCGCCCTGCTCGATCTTTCCCTCCGCTTTCGCATCCCGATCATCCACGAGGTCCTGCTTCTCGAAAATGCGGCCCAGGCCCGCCAGCGCTGCCTCGAAGCGGAGATCAATCGCGGCACCGAGGCTGCCCGCATCGCCGTCCGCATGATCCAGGCGCTTACGGAATCCAAGGGGCGATAAGGGGGCCGATGGGTAAACGCCGCGAGGGCCGCGAGGCCGCCGTCCAATTCCTTTTTCAGGACGATCTCAACAAGACCGACCCCGCAGCTCTGGCCGCGGTCCTCGATGAATTCTGGAAACTCCGCGAATCCGCCGCGAAGACGCGCCTGTTCGCCACCGAACTCATCAACGGAGTCATGGCAAACCACGACGCCATCGACGAGCGCATCAAAAAAGTCACCGCCAATTACGAACTCCACCGCATCGCCCCCGTGGACCGCAACATCCTGCGCGTCGCCATCTACGAGATGCTCTACACCAGCGAAGTGCCCCCCGTCGTCTGCATCAACGAAGCCATCGAGATCGCCAAGCGTTTCGGCTCGGAGGATTCCGGCCGCTTCGTGAACGGCATCCTCGACCGCCTCAAGGATGAAGTGGTCCGCCCGCTCCGGTAGTCGGCAAAGTATGAAGTTAAAAGTGAAACGTGAAAAGTACGGAGGGAAGCTGCGCGCTTCGCGCTCCGCCTCTTCTTCTGAACTTTTAACTTCTAACTTCTAACTTTTAACTTTCCCCATGGCCCTAGGATTCTTCAAAAGCATCATCCAGAAGTTCTCCGCCAAACCGGTGGACTGGGACGAGCTGGAGGAAACCCTCATCCGCGCCGATCTCGGCGTCCCGATGAGCATGAAAATCCTCAAGTCACTCCGCTCCCGCGAGAAACAGGTCACCGCCAACGACATCATCGAAGTCACCCGTGAGGAGGTCGCCAAAATCCTTCCCTTCGATCCCAGCCCGCTCCGCCCCTTCCCCGCCAAGCCAAAAGTCATCCTCGTGGTCGGCGTCAACGGCACCGGCAAGACCACCAGCACCGCCAAGCTCGCCCACCTCCTCAAGAAACGCCGCCA
>Ga0182030_10007598_pt1 | contig 22586 bp, 16 predicted proteins | sample 812S3MmetaG_FD_121299 | JGI IMG/M metagenome (GOLD analysis project Ga0182030, IMG submission 121299) | Permafrost microbial communities from Stordalen Mire, Sweden - 812S3M metaG (Illumina Assembly) | ecosystem: Environmental > Terrestrial > Soil > Wetlands > Permafrost | place: Sweden...
AAAACGCGCGCTTCGGTCTCTCCAAGCGGGATCTCACCCACAACATCAATTTCTTCATGAACGTTCCGGTGACGGCGGATGGCGGCCTCACATTCGCAGACGGAATGAGCGCCCCCGGCAAGTACGTCGAGATGCGAGCCGCGATGGATATCATTCTCTTGATCTCGAATTGTCCTCAGCTCAACAATCCCTGCAACGCTTATAACCCGACGCCGCTCGATCTTTTGATCTGGGAGCCGGATGTTCCGTAAGGTCCTCATCGCCAATCGCGGTGAGATCGCCAGCCGCATCATTCGAACGCTGCGTCGGTTGAAGGTCGCCTCGGTCGCCGTGCACTCGACCGCCGACCGCTATACGCCGCACGTACGGGAGGCGGACGAGGCGATCGCGATCGGAGCGGCGCCGGTCTCGGAGAGCTACCTCGATCAGCAAGCGCTCATCGAGGCGGCCCGGGTAACCGGCGCCGAGGCAATCCATCCCGGTTACGGATTCTTGAGCGAGAGTGCCTTGTTCGCCGAGGCTTGTTCCGGGGCCGGCATCGTGTTCGTGGGTCCGACCCCGGCGCAGATTCGAGACTTCGGCCTGAAGCACCGTGCGCGAGAGATCGCGGTCGGGACTGGAGTTCCGCTCCTGCCGGGCAGCCCGCTTCTCGCGAACCCCGAGGAAGCGCAGCGCGAAGCCGCGCGGATCGGCTACCCCGTGATGCTCAAGAGCACGGCGGGCGGGGGCGGCATCGGCATGGCGCTGGTGCGCGAGCCGTCGGCGCTGGCGACGGCCTTCGACCGCGTCGAGCGCGTGGCGCAAAAGAATTTCGGCTTGGGCGGGGTCTTTCTCGAGCGTTTCATCGAGCGCGCCCGGCACATCGAAGTGCAGATCTTCGGCGATGGTGCGGGCCGGGTGGTCGCGCTCGGGGAGCGCGACTGCTCCGTGCAACGGCGCAACCAAAAGCTCATCGAGGAGACGCCGGCGCCGGGGTTGCCGCGAAGCGTGCGCGAAGGACTCATCGATGCGGCGGTACGCCTCGCCGAGTCGGTGTCCTACCGCTCCGCCGGCACCGTGGAATTCGTCTACGACACGAGCCGAGCGGAGTTCTATTTTCTCGAGGTCAACACGCGCCTCCAGGTCGAGCACGGCGTCACGGAAGCGGTCACCGGAATCGACCTGGTCGAGTGGATGCTGCGCACGGCGTCGGGCGAGCAGTTCGACCTCGTTGCGCCTCCACCCCAAGGCGCGTCGATCGAGGCGCGGGTCTACGCCGAGGATCCGGGGCACGATTTTCGTCCCTCGACCGGCCTGCTCACGTGCGCTCGGTTCGCCCCCGAGGCGCGAGTAGACTCGTGGGTCGAGGATGGGACACTGGTGACTCCTTACTACGATCCCTTGCTCGCCAAGATCATCGTGCACGGCGCCGATCGCGGTGCCGCGGTCGCGGCGCTGCGAGCGGCACTCGATCGGACCGAGCTTGCGGGCATCGAGACCAACTTGCAGTACCTGCGCCAATTTGCCGCAAGCGGCGCGTTCGCGCAGGGCGGAATCACCACCCGCGGCCTGGATGCATTTCGATTCGCGCCGCGAACGATCGAAGTGCTGTCCCCGGGCACGCAAACCACCGTGCAGGACTATCCGGGTCGGGTGGGATTCTGGGACGTCGGGGTGCCGCCTTCCGGGCCGATGGATTCGCTGTCGTTTCGCCTCGGGAATCGCGCCGTCGGCAATCCGCCGAGCGCGGCCGGTCTCGAGTTCACGATGTCGGGGCCGACACTCATCTTCAGCGCCGACACGGTCATATGCCTCACCGGCGCCGCGATGGCGGCATCGCTCGATGGGCACGCCGTCCAATTCAATACGCCGATCGCCGTCACGACCGGCTCGACGCTCTCGGTCGGTGCTGCCCGCGATGCCGGCTGCCGTGCCTATCTCGCCGTCCGGGGCGGCATTCAAGTGCCGCCCTACATGGGCAGCCGCGCGACCTTCACCTTGGGCAAGTTCGGCGGGCACGGCGGCCGGGCGTTGGTGCCCGGGGATGTGCTTCACTTCGGTGAATCCGCGCTTCAGGATCCCGTGGCGATTCCTTCCGAGGCGATTCCCGCCATCGCGCGCGACTGGGAGCTGGGCGTGCTCTATGGCCCGCACGGCGCACCCGATTTTTTTACCGACACCGACATCGATACCTTCTTCCGCTCGACTTGGACGGTTCACTACAACTCGAGCCGCACCGGTGTCCGATTGCTCGGACCGAAGCCGCAGTGGGCGCGCAGCGATGGGGGTGAGGCGGGTCTGCACCCCTCGAACATCCACGACAACGCGTATGCCATCGGCGCGGTGGATTTCACCGGCGACATGCCGGTTATCCTCGGCCCGGATGGACCCTCCTTGGGGGGATTCGTGTGCCCCGCGACGCTCGCGAGTGCGGAGCTCTGGAAATTGGGACAGCTCCGGCCGGACGATCGCGTGCGCTTCACGCGCTTGACGCCGGCAAAGGCCGAGTCGCTCGCTCGGAGCCAAGAGGCCTGGGTTCATGGCCTGCGCCCCTCGCGTGGGACGGCTGCGCCGAGCGCCGGCCCCGTCAGGCCGGCGGGTCCGGTCCTCGAAATCCTGCCGGCCGAGAGCGGCCGGCCGCGCGTGGTCTATCGGCGCGCCGGGGACGCGAACCTGCTCATCGAATACGGCGAGCCGGTACTCGATCTTGAATTGCGATTGCGCGTTTGTGCCTTGATGAGCTGGCTCAAGACGCGATGCTTGGAGGGAATTCTCGACTTGACGCCGGGGATCCGCTCACTCCAGGTTCACTACGAGTCTCGAGCGTTGCACGAGAATGCGCTCCTTGCGATGCTCATCGAGGGCGAGCGCTCGCTCACAGGAATCGAGGACATCGAGATCCCGACGCGGATCGTGCACCTGCCGCTCTCATGGGACGATCCGGCCACGCGCCTTGCCATCGACAAATACACGCAATCCGTGAGAGCAGACGCACCCTGGTGCCCGAGCAACATCGAGTTCATCCGCCGCATCAATGGACTCGACAGCATGGAGCAGGTGAGAGACATCGTGTTCGCGGCAAGGTATCTCGTGCTCGGGCTCGGAGATGTGTATCTGGGCGCGCCCGTGGCGACTCCGGTCGATCCGCGGCATCGGCTCGTGACCACGAAATACAATCCTGCGCGCACCTGGACTCCGGAGAACGCCGTAGGCATCGGTGGTGCGTATCTGTGCGTGTATGGCATGGAGGGTCCCGGTGGGTACCAATTCATCGGGCGCACCTGCCAAATGTGGAACACCTTCAAGGTCACCCGGGAGTTCGAGCCCGGTCACCCTTGGCTTCTGCGCTTTTTCGACCAGATCCGTTTCTACCCGGTGAGCGCGGAGGAACTGCTGGAATTTCGCGCCGATTTCGCGGAAGGTCGCGCCCGGCTCGACATCGTCGCGGATCGGCTCCGGCTCAAGGATTACCGCCGGTTCCTCGCCGACAATGTCGCGGACATCCGCGCCCACAAGGCGCGTCAACAAGCCGCCTTCAACGCCGAGCGCGCGCGCTGGGAGGCAAGCGGACAAGGCGGATTCCGCACGGATCTGCCGGAGCCCGAGCCCCGAGCGCCGAGCGAGGATCTCGCGGCGGGCTGCATCGCGGTCTTGAGTCCCGTCGCCGGCAGCGTCTGGCGTGTCGAAACGGCACCCGGCCGCTACGTAAAGAGCGGTGAGACGCTCATCCTGGTCGAATCGATGAAGATGGAGCTGCCGGTGACCGCACCGGTGGCGGGGCGGGTCGAGGAGCTGCGTTGCAGTGAAGGGAAGTTGGTCTTGTTTGCGCAGATCCTGGTGGTCCTGCGCGCAGGCGATGCGCGGGCCGTTGCGTAAGGCGTGGAATGCGGAAGGGGGTAGGATGAGGAAATCGCGAATTGGCGTCCTGTTGGGGATAACCGCCGCCGTGCTCCTGTGCGCAGGGGCCGCGGGGGCACCATCGGCTCATGCGGCCGAGAGGACTTCCTTCAACGTCGCCTGGAGCATCTACGTCGGATGGATGCCCTGGGACTATGCGGATCGCAGCGGGATTCTCAAGAAATGGGCCGACAAGTACGGGATCAAGATCAAACTCACCCAGATCAACGACTATGTCGAGTCGATCAACCAATACACTGCCGGCGGCTTCGATGCCTGTGTGATGACCAACATGGACATGTTGACCATCCCCGCGGCGGGCGGAGTCGACTCGACCGCGCTCATCGCCGGTGACTTTTCTAACGGCAACGACGGCGTGGTTCTCAAGGGGAAGGGAAAGTCGCTCCCGGATATCAAGGGCCAGAAGGTCAACCTGGTGGAGCTATCGGTCTCTCATTATCTTCTGATGCGCGCCCTGTCGAGCATCGGCTTGCGCGAGCGCGACGTGAAGATCGTGAACACCTCGGACGCCGACATCGTCGGCGCTTTCGCGACGCCCGCGAGCACCGCAGTGGTGACCTGGAAGCCGCAGTTGAGCGCCGTGTTGTCGACGCCGGATGCGCAGCTCGTGTTCGACTCCTCGAAGATTCCGGGAGAGATCATGGATCTCATGGTGGTCAACACGGCGACGCTCGCGGCGAACCCCAAATTCGGCAAAGCCTTGGTCGGGGCGTGGTACGAAACGATCACCCTCATGCTGCAACACGATGCGGCAGGAGCTGCCGCGATCGCGGCCATGGCCAAGGCGTCCGGCACGGATGCCGCGGGTTACCAAGGTCAGCTTGCCACGACGCACCTGTTCGCCGCGCCTGCGGAAGCGTACGCCTTCATGACCGGCGAGGCGGTAATCAAGAGCATGGACCTGGTCCGCCATTTCTCTTTCGATCACGGCATCCTGGGGCAAGGGGCGCCGTCCGTGGACGTGGTGGGCATCCAATTCCCTCAAGATAAGCTTCTGGGAGACCCCAAGAACATCAAGATGCGCTTCGATCCGCGCTTCACCAAGATGGCTATCGACGGCCAGCTTTGAGGCATCGCCATGGCGCGGCTCATCAATCGTTACCCCAATCGCGTGCAGGCCATCGTGTTGAGCCTGCTGCCCTTTGCCGTGCTTGTGGCCGCATACCTCGCGGCCTCTCACGTGAGACTCGCCGCGAATCCCGGGGATAAGCTCTTGCCCGCACCCGCAACCCTGGTCGAGGCAATCCATCGCTTCGCGTTCGAGGAAGATGAACGCAGCGGGACGATCTTGCTCTGGACCGACACGGCAGCGAGCGCCAAGCGCTTGTTGGCGGGACTCGGGATCAGCGCAGCCTTGGGGATGGCGATCGGCATCATCGTCGGCGTGATTCCTTACATGAGAGCCGCGCTCGCGCCGTTCGTGGCGGCACTATCGCTCGTTCCTCCGCTCGCCATTCTTCCGATCTTGTTCATCGTGGCGGGGCTCGGAGAGCTCGCCAAAGTGCTGCTCATCATCATCGGCATCGCGCCGATTATCGTGCGCGATGTGGCGCTGCGCACCGCGGAGCTTCCGCGCGAGCAACTCGTCAAGGCGCAAACGCTGGGTGCATCGACCTGGCTGCTCGTCAAGCGCGTGGTGATTCCGCAAATGTGGCCTCGATTGATCGATGCGCTGCGGCTCACGCTGGGGCCCGCGTGGCTCTTCCTGATTGCGGCGGAGGCCATCGCCTCGACCGACGGGTTGGGCTATCGGATCTTCTTGGTGCGCCGCTATCTTGCGATGGATGTGATCCTGCCGTACGTTGCGTGGATCACGCTGCTCGCTTTCGCCATGGATTGGCTGCTGCGGGTCGGCCGAGCCAAGCTCTTCCCGTGGGCTGAGCCGATGCGATGACCCAGCTTACGATCAAAGGGCTCTGGAAGGAATACGACGGCCAGGTCATCCTCGAGAACGTAAACCTGGAGATTGGGAACCACGAGTTCGTGACGGTCATCGGTGCATCCGGGTGCGGCAAGACCACGTTCTTGAGACTACTGCTCGGAGTCGAGGCGCCGTCACGCGGCCGCTTGCTCATGGATGGCCGTCCGCTGCCGAGCGAGCCGGGGCCCGATCGAGGGATCGTGTTTCAACGCTATTCGCTCTTTCCACATCTATCGGTGCTCGACAATCTCCTGTTGGGCCTCGACCTTCTGGGATCAAGAGCCTTCGGGCGACTCTGGGGCAAGCGCAAGCGCGGCGCACTGGACAAGGCCGATCGTTTGCTCGATGCGGTCGGCCTTGGATCCTCGCGCGACAAATATCCCGCGCAACTCTCCGGCGGCATGCAGCAGCGATTGTCGATTGCGCAGTCGGTGATCTGCGAACCTCGGGTCTTACTGCTCGATGAGCCGTTCGGAGCCCTGGATCCGGGCGTCACCGCCGACATGCATCAACTCATTCTGAAGCTCTGGAACATGAACAAGATGACCATCGTGATGGTGACCCACGACTTGAAGGAGAGCTTTTATCTGGGCACCCGGCTGTTGGTCTTCGACAAAGTTCGCTTCGACCCGCAGGCGCAAGACCGCTTTGGCGCCACCATCACCTACAACATTCCCTTGAAGGGCCGGCGAGACGCGATCCATCAGAGAGGAGCCGGGGAGACCCCGTTACTGCCGCACTTGGCATGAGCCGTTGCACAGCAAATGCTGGTGCTCTGCAACCTATGCGACAATCGCCCGCCCTCAATCAGGGAATTACATGCCAAGAATCGGGCGTTTCGCTGTTCTGGTCGCCGTCATCGTCCTCGTTGTCGGAGCGGCGCTGTGGTGGTCGCTCGCACGCCGTCCGGGCTCGACAGAGCTGACTCTCTACGGCAATGTCGATCTGAGGCAGGTCGAGCTGCCATTCAACGGCAGCGAGCGCATCGCTGCCGTTTTCGCGCAAGAGGGCGATCACGTCAAGAAGGGCCAGCTGCTGGCGCAATTGGATACGAGCCGGCTGGCACCGCAAGTGGCGAAGGCGGAAGCCGACCTTGCCGCACAACAACAGGTGGTGGACCGGCTGCATCATGGCAATCGGCCGGAGGAAATCGCGCAGGCGCGCGCCAACGTGGATGCCGCCGCTGCCGACGCCAAAAATGCGCGTGAGCAATACGCTCGACTGAATATCCTATCCGCCAGCTCCTCCGGTCGGGCGGTGAGCCGTCAGGACATGGATTCCGCCAAGGCGGCGCTCGACACCGCCGAAGCCCGCATGGCAGTGAACCGGAAAGCTCTGGCCCTCGAAGTTGCGGGCCCGCGCAAGGAGGACGTCGCGCAGGGTGAGGCAGAGCTGCGTGCCGATCAGGCGCAGCTCGCGCTGCTGGAGCAGCAACTCAAAGATGCGGATCTCTTGGCACCGCTCGATGCGGTGGTGCGTTCGCGCATCGTCGAGCCCGGAGAGATCTCCTCGCCTCAAAGGTCCGCCTTTACGCTCGCGATCGTCGACCCCAAATGGGTGCGGGCGTACGTGGCTGAGCCGGATCTGGGCTCGGTACGCGAGGGCATCGACGCCGCGGTGACGGTCGATGCGTTTCACGATCGCCGATTTTCGGGCTGGGTTGGCTTTATATCGCCGGTCGCCGAGTTCACGCCGAAGACTGTGGAGACCACGGAGCTGCGCTCCAGCCTGGTGTATGAAATTCGCGTTTTCGTCCGCGATGCCGGCGACGAACTGCGATTGGGCATGCCCGCCACCGTCCATCTGCCGCTGCGGGGCGATCACGGAGCAGAGCCGCGCAGCGCGAACGCTTTGGGCGCCAAGCCCGGCGGCCCATGACGGGCGCCGCAAACCGCACACGAGCGGTGATTGCGCAAGGGCTGCGCAAGGTGTTCAAACGCGAGGAGGGCGCACCGGTCTGCGCGCTCGATGCGGTCTCCCTCGAGGCGGAGCAGGGAGAACTCACCGCAGTGGTTGGTCCCGATGGGGCCGGCAAGACCACGTTGATCCGGCTCGCCGCGGGGTTATTGCGTTCCGACGGAGGAACATTACAGGTCCTGGGCGTCGACGTAGCCGCCGATCCGCAGCAGGTTCAGGATCGCATCAGCTACATGCCGCAGCGCTTCGGTCTCTACGAGGATCTGAGTGTTGCAGAGAACCTCGATCTATATGCCGATCTGCATGGCGTCACCCAGGCGCAGCGCGCGCAACGCTATCCGCGGCTCATGGAAATGACCGCGCTCGGACCCTTCAAGGCGCGCCTGGCCGGTCAATTATCGGGCGGAATGAAGCAGAAACTCGGGCTGGCTTGCACATTGGTTCGCTCCCCGGAGCTGCTGCTGCTCGATGAGCCCACGGTGGGCGTGGATCCCCTGTCGCGGCGCGAGCTCTGGGAGATCGTAACGCATCTGGTGACCGAGGAGGGACTGACGGTGCTGCTCAGTACCGCGTATCTCGATGAAGCGGAACGCTGCAGCCGCGCGATCATTTTGCATCAGGGCCGCATACTCTCGCAGGGCTCGCCCGCAAAGGTGTCGTCCCTGGCGGCGGGCCATACTTTCGTCGCTATCCCGCCGCCAGGTCAATCGGCACGCAGTCTGCAGGCGCGCCTCCTTGACCAGCCGGACATCGTCGATGCCGTGCCGGACGGCGGCCGAGTCCGGTTGGTTCGAAGCGCCGCTCCAGCCGCAGACCTTCTGCCCACCCAAGCGGCGCCGCCCCCTCTCGATGATTTGCGCGGCCTCACGATCGACCCGGTGCCGCCCAGGTTCGAAGATGGCTTCATGATGCTGCTCGCGGAGCGCTCCGACGCGGAGCGAGCAAAGGCGATCACGATCGCACATCCCTACGAACACCAGGATCACGAGGCGGTGGTTCGGGTGCACCAATTGCTGAAGAAATTCGGGGCCTTCATCGCGGTCGACCACATCGATTTCGAAGTGCGCCGCGGAGAGATCTTCGGGCTGCTCGGCCCGAACGGTGCCGGCAAGACCACGACCTTTCGAATGCTGTGCGGTTTGCTCGTACCGAGCGGCGGCCAATTGAATGTGGCAGGCGCCGACGTGCGCAACGCGTCCGCGTCGGCACGCTCGCGGCTCGGTTACGTCGCACAGAAGTTCTCCTTATATGGCCCGCTGAGCGTGGCCGAGAACTTGGAATTCTTCGCGAGCGCCTACGGATTGCGTGGCGAGCGACGGCGCGAGCGCATCGGCTGGGCGATGGAGCAATTCGAGCTCGGCGCGCACGCGCGCGCGACCAGCGCGCAGTTGCCGGGCGGCTACAAGCAGCGGCTCGCCATGGCCGCCGCCTTGCTGCACGAGCCGCAGATACTATTCCTCGATGAGCCGACGAGCGGCGCCGATCCTCGCGCACGCCGCGCATTCTGGCGCCGCATTACCGCGATGGCGGAGCAGGGGGTGACCATCATCGTCACCACGCATTTCATGCAAGAGGCGGAGTACTGCGACCGCGTCGCGATCATGGATTCCGGCCGAATCTTGGCGCAAGGCTCACCGGCCGAGGTGCGCGGTCTGGCGCGAACGCCCGACCGCGCCGAGCCCAGCATGGAGGATGCCTTCATTACTGTGGTCGAGCGGGCACGTGAGCATGCATGATGGGCTCCGAGTCGACATTGCGTACCAACGCCTGGCCATCGAAACTGCGCCGGATCCGCGCGCTGGTCGTGAAGGAATCGCGGCAAACCCTGCGCGACCCCTCGAGCCTTGCGATCGGCGTGGTCCTACCGCTGATCCTCATCTTGCTGTTCGGCTACGGTCTGTCGCTCGACGTAAAGAACGTGCCGATCGCGATCGTCATGGAGTCCCCCACGCCCGAAGCGGTCGAGTTGGCGGCCGGCTTCAGCCTGTCGGCGTATTTCCGTCCCGTGCTGACCCGATCGATGCCGCCGGCGCAGCGGCTGTTGCTCGAACATCGGGTCGACGGCGTCTTCGTCATTCCCGCCGACTTCTCGAGCCGCTTCGCTGCCGGCGATGCCGAGGTCCAGCTCATCGTCCACGGCGGTGATGCGAATCGCGCCCGGATCACGGAGGGATACGTGCAGGGGGTGCTCGGAGCATGGACGGCGCGGCTGGCGGCGCAGGGACGGGCGAGCACAAACCAAGGGGTCAGCGTCAGCGTGCAGCCGCGCCTGTGGTTCAACGAGGCGAACGACAGCAGCTATTTCTTGGTGCCCGGCCTGGTGGTGCTGGTAATGACGCTGATCGGCGGTTTGCTGACAGCCATGGTCATGGCGCGCGAATGGGAGCGCGGCACGCTCGAATCGCTCCTGGTCACCCCAGTGCGCACCGAGGAAATCCTGCTGGGCAAGACCTTGCCATACTTCGTGCTCGCCTTGTTCGGTTTCGGGCTCTGCGTCCTGTCCGCCAAGTTTCTGTTCCACGTGCCGCTGCGCGGCTCGGTGTGGGTGCTGCTCGGCGCCTCGATGCTTTACGTGCTCATCGCTCTGGGGATCGGACTCCTGATCTCCTCGTGGGTCAAGAATCAGTTGGTCGCCAGTCAGCTCACCATGCTGGTCACGTTCATGCCCGCTTTCATGCTATCGGGATTCCTGTTCGATCTGCGCAGTATGCCGACCGCGGTGCGGCTAATCACCTACGCGCTGCCGGCGCGCTATTACGTGGCTCTGCTGCAGAGCGTGTTTTTGGCGGGCGATGTCTGGTCGGTCATTGTCCCGAACACGCTGGCTCTGGCCGCGATGGCCGCCGCGTTGGCGCTCGGCAGTCGCGCCGTCATGCGCAAGACCTTGGCATGAACACCTTCTTGGGCTCCCTCTTGCGTATTCTCGCACTGACACGCAAGGAGCTGCTCGCGGTGTTGAAGGACCGGCGCAGTCGAATGAGCTTGCTGATTCCACCGGTGGTGCAGGCTTTGATTTTTGGCTACGCCGCGACTTACGACTTGAATCATGTGACTTACGCCGTGCTCGATCAGGACCATACCGCGGCATCCCGCCAGCTGTTGGCGGGCCTCGATGGTTCCGGCGTGTTCGAGCGCGTCGCCGATTTGCAGCGCGCGAACGATGTCGATTCGATCATCGACGCGCGTCGGGCGCTCCTGGTCGTGCAGATCGACCCGCAGTTCGAGCGGCACCTCTTGTCCGGTCAGAGCGCCGAGGTGCAGCTCATCGCCGATGGGCGCAATTCCACCACGGCCGGCACCGCGATGGGGTATTTCTCCGACATCGTCGAGCAATTCAATTCCAGCTGGGGTCGCGACCACGGGGTCGCGCCGGCGCCTGTACAGCTCATTGCTCGTGCCTGGTATAACCCGAATCTGGAAACCCGCTGGTTCATGATTCCCGGCATGATCGGCACGTTGACGCTGCTTCAGACCATGATGCTCACGGCGATGTCGGTTGCGCGCGAACGCGAGCAGGGCACCTTCGATCAGCTGCTGGTGACGCCCTTTCGGCCGTTTGAGATCATGGCCGGCAAAGCGCTGCCTTCCATGGTAGTGGGTACGATCCAGGCGGGCGGCGTGCTGCTGGTCGCGCAGTTGTGGTTTCGGATTCCCTTTGTCGGCTCGTACGGGACGCTCTCGACGGGACTGCTGCTTTTTCTACTGGCCGCCGTGGGCATCGGATTGCTGCTCTCGGCGGTTGCCGCGACCATGCAACAGGCCATGCTCTATTCGATGCTGCTGATTATGCCTTTCTCGTTGCTCTCGGGGCTGACGACGCCGATCAGCAGCATGCCGCGCGCGGTGCAATACCTTACCGCCATCAATCCACTGAGTTACGCCATCGATATCACCCGGCGCGTATATCTCGAGGGGGCGGGATTGGACCTGCTGATTGCCGATCTATGGCCGCTGGCGCTCATCGCCGCACTCACACTGTCCGCTGCCTCCTGGATGTTCAGCCACCGAATGCAATGATGACCATGAACCACCGACTCATCGCAAGGGGAGGATTACCGGCTGCCGTGGCGACGGCGCTCCTTGCGGGCTGCACCGTCGGGCCTGACTTCGTGCCTCCGAGGCCAGACGCTCCGCAGCACTGGTCTGCCCACGCGACCGCAGCACCGGTGCTGCCACCGGCGCCTCTCTCCGCGCCTCCCTCCGCGCCAGTCTCGGCGCAACAGGGGCCCGACACGGTCACCGAGCAGGTCGCGGACCTGCGCGCCTGGTGGAAAGGATTTGGCGATCCTGAGCTCGACTCGCTGGTCGAGCGCGCCGTGGACTCCAATCTCGACCTTCACGCCGCCGTGCTGCGAATCGATGAAGCGCGCGCGCAGCGCGCCATCGCGGCGGCGGCTTTCTGGCCCACGGTGTCGCTCGATGCCTCGTATACCCGCCAGCGCTTTAGCGAGACGACCCCCACCGGCTCGCTCTTCAGCTCGGTCGGGAGCATTCACGTGCCGGGTGGCGGGAGCATCGATATTCCCAATCCTTACAATCAGTTCCAATTGAGTGCCGGCGCCACCTGGGAAATCGATCTCTTCGGACGCGTTCGTCGCTCCGTGGAAGCGGCGGATGCGGCCCGGCAGGTCTCGGTGGAGGACCGTCGGGCGGTGATGGTGTCCGTGCTCGCCGACGTCGCGCAGGGCTATATGGAACTTCGTGGCGCGCAGGAGCGCTTGCGCGTCGCCCGGGACAATCTCGCGACCATCAGCGAGCTCTTGGATTTGACTCGTCAGCGCCTCGCGGCAGGCCTGACCACGCACATCGATGTGAGTAACGCCACCGCCCAATCTACCGTCACCCGCGCGGAGCTGCCGGCATTCGAGCTTCAGATCACCCAAAGCATCAACCAACTCAGCCAGTTGCTGGGCCGAGGACCCGGGGCGTTGCGCTCCGAGTTGGAGGGCGATAGACCGCTTCCTTCGCCGCCTTCGGAAGTATCGATAGGCTTGCCTGCCGAGTTGGCGCGTCGCCGACCGGACATCCGCGAAGCCGAGGCTGACCTTCACGCCGCCACCGCCCAGATCGGCGTCGCAATGGCCGACTTGTTCCCCCGACTCACGCTTGCCGCCAGCGGAGGGTTTCAATCCGAGACGACGGGAAAGCTGCTCGAGTGGGCCAGCCGCTTTGGTTCTTTGGGCCCGACGCTCGATCTGCCCGTCTTCGACCGCGGACGCTGGAGGACGGTGGAGCTGTATGGCGTGCGCGCACAGGAGGCCGCGCTCGCATATCGGCGCACGGTGCTCGCCGCCTTGCACGAGGTCGACAATGCGCTCGCGGCTTATGCGGATGATCAGCAACGGCGCGCCTGGTTGGAGGTCACGGTCGCTCAGAATCGCGATGCGTTGGCGCTGTCGCGGCAGCGCTACGAAAGCGGAGTAATCAGCTTCATCGATGTACTGGATGTCGAGCGCACACTCCAGCAGAACGAGCTCTCGCTCACCGACAGCACAACCACCGTCACCACCGATCTCGTGCGGTTGTACCGCGCGCTGGGCGGCGGATGGGAGCAGGGTTGAACTGAAGCGCACCCTGGTCGGCGAGCACCAGGGTGGCCCCTACCTTGATCTCAACGAAGGCGCTGGCTGAAGCTCACCCCGTAGGCCGCCGGGCGCGCGAGCAATACCGGATCGGCCGACGGCTCTATGCCGGGCTGCAGATTCAAGGGGCTGTACATGATCCCCTTCTGAGCCGTCACTTGATCTTTGACGGTACTCGTAAGGCTAATGGTGCCCAATGAGATCAACTTGCGATCAGCCGGCCACACCGCAGTCCCGTCATTGATGGAATCACCCTCATTCGCTACCTGTGCCAACAGCCGAAATTTGACCGGTCCCTTGGCAATGCGCTTGGGCAACTCATCCATCAGGTAATTTGGATCAGCCTTCTTCGCGTCCGCATCGCTCAGCGCATGTTCGCCCGCCACTGGGATGATCTGGTAGCGCGCATAGTGGCTCACCCCTTGGGCGTTGGTGAACTTGAGCGCATTGACTCCGTAGAACGCCAATGTCCCGAAACTCACCGGCGCGGGCCGCGGCGTGCTCAAAAATTTCACCGCCGCCGGATGAGTGCTCAGAAACTTCTCGACGGGCGTGGGCTTCGGTGCGTCGGGTCCGCTCTGCCCGGCAGCTTGCAGGAAAGCGAGGAAGTCTTCCGGCGTGGCGACCGGAAATGAGTTGGCCGAGATGCTCACGATGTCCGTATAGGTTCCGTCCGGTAACGTGAATCGAATTGCGATTCCGTGCGGGCTCGCGTTAGGATCTGCATCAGGCAGCGTCGGGACCCCGGTTGTGTCGGAAAACCGAACCAGGACCGGAACGCGCTTCGCGAAATGAGGCGCCTTACTGAAGGACGCGGCCGACGGGCTGGGCGTAAACGTCCCTTCGACCATCACACCCTTGGCGTGATTGGCACGGAAGCCTTTGTGTGGGCCGTTGGAGAGTTTGTTCAAAGCATCCACCAATGCCACCGGCAAAGGCGTGTGCTGTGCGGCGGGTGCGGCGGGTGCGGCCGGTACGTCGGCGGCGAGCGCTCCAATTGAATTTCCAAACGCAACGATGAAAGAGAAAAGGACTGGAGAAATACGGGGCGGGATCATGCTACCTCCTGAAGCGCTAGTGTGCGGCTCGCTCGACGCGAAGTCTGTTCTTGGCTCGTGCATTCTACCGAGGTTACGGCCGGCGTCACCTTGAACTTACAACGTGTACGCAATCGGAGTCCAGGAAATGAACAAGCCGCTATCGCGGGAGGCGCTCGACCAGCTTTTCTACAACGCGCGCAGCTACAACGGATATCTGGACAAGCCGGTCGGCGAATCCCAGCTTCACGCGATCTGGGATCTAATGAAGATGGGGCCGACGTCCGTGAATATGCTGCCGGCACGCCTGGTCTGGTGTGTCAGCCAAGCGGCGAAGGACGAGCTCGCCGCGATGTCGAGCGGCACCAATGGCCCGAAGGTTCGCGCGGCGCCGGTCACGGTGATCATCGCAATGGACCTCGAGTTCCGCGAACACCTGCCTGAGCTCTTTCCCCACAATCCGGGGGTTCGCAACTATTTCTCCGATGCTCGTGCGCGAGAGGCGGCGGCCTTTCGCAACAGTTCGCTGCAGGGGGCGTACTTTATACTCGCGGCCCGCGCGCTGGGTCTCGATACCGGTCCGATGTCGGGCTTCGACAACGCGGCCGTCGATGCGAGTTTTTTCAAACACATGCCCCATGTGAGGTCGAACTTTATCTCGACGCTTGGGTACGGTGATCCAGCCACGGTGTTTGGCCGCTCGCCACGGCCGGCTTTCGGCAAGTTCAATCGGATTGAATAGCCATGAAGGCCGCTCGGTCAGAGTCGTGTTGACGCCACACCGACGACAAGCTACGCCTGATTGATAGGAGACCTTGTGCAATGAGCAAACCAGGGCCACAATGGCGTGGCGCAGCATGCATTGGTGCGCGAAACGAGCAACATGGAAATGCTAGTGCTTGTTACACGCCTCCCGGCGCTGAAGCGGAAAACGGGTCCCCACGTTGACCGCCGCCTGATGCGCGCGACGGAAATCATCAATCTCGAGAACATGCGGAGCCTCCCGAGCGTTGGGTTCCAAGGGCTACCGTGCCTCGAGTGCGCGAGCGTCCGGGTTCGCGGTAGGCAAAGGACTCGCGTTTTTAGGGTCGGTTGAGCGACCAGGGGGTGAATATCCCGGCAGATAGCTAGAGGACCCCGACGCTGGCCGCAAGGGCTGCGCACGGCGGTGCGCATCTTGTTGACGACGCAGCATCCGATGTTCATCTTCTGGGGACAGGAACACACCTGCCTCTACAACGACGCCTACAGCCGTTCTCTCGGTCCGGAAAAGCACCCCTCCATCTTGGGCGCCTCGGGTCGTGAGTCATGGCGAGAGATTTGGCGGATCATAGGACCGCAGATCGAACAAGTGATGCGGGGGGAGGGCGCGACGTGGCATGAAAATCAACTCGTGCCCATCATTCGCCACGGCGAGCTGCAGGATGTGTATTGGACTTATAGCTACGGTCCCATCGATGAGCCGGAAGCTCTCCACGGCGTGGGCGGCGTTCTCGTCATCTGCACCGAGACAACCGAACAAGTGTTGGCAGAGCGGCGGCTTTCGGCCGAGCGCGAGCGCTTCGTGCAGCTGTTCGATCAAGCGCCGACCTTTCTCGCACTCTTGCGGGGCAAAGACCATGTGATCGAGCTGGCAAATCCGGGTTATCTGAAACTCATCGGCCATCGCCCGGTGGTCGGTCGCAAACTTGTCGATGTGCTCCCTGATGCGGTGGCGCAAGGTTATCTTGCGCTGTTGGATGAGGTTTATCGAACCGGCAATCCGTACTCGGCTGATGGTGCCAAGTACGCCGTTCAAGTCTCACCCGGGGGCCCGATCGATGAGCGGTACGTCGACTTTGTATATCAACCCATCACCGACCGCGATAACTCTGTCAGCGGCATTTTAGTGCAAGGGTCGACGTCACCTCACGGGCCGTGGCGGACCGCGCGCTCGCGTTGGATCGCGCGCGACTCGACTATGCAACCCGCCTATCGGGTGTCGGCTTTTGGTACTGCGACCTGCCTTTCGATGAGCTCGAATGGGACGAAAGGGTCAAGGATCACTTTTTTTTCGCGCCCACCGCCCGGATCACAATCGACGATTTTTATGCGCGAATTCACCAAGAGGACCGCGCCCTGACCAGCGACGCGATCGACGCATCTATTCGCAATCGAACCCCGTATGACATCGTTTACCGCACGGTGCACCCGACCACCGGAGCAGTCAAATGGATCCGGGCGCTCGGCGGCGCCGATTATGCGAGCGATGGCGCCCCGATGCACTTCGATGGAGTGACGGTCGATGTCTCCGCACAGAAGCTCGATCAGCAGCGCCTATTCACGCTCAACGAGCAGCTCCGCGAGCAGGACCGCCGCAAGGACGAATTCCTTGCGACGCTTGCGCATGAACTGCGAAATCCGCTAGCGCCGATCCGAACCGGCTTGCACGTATTGCGCGCAGGCGGCAGCGCCGAGCAGCAAACCAAGATAAACGAGATGATGGAGCGCCAGCTCGGTCACCTCGTGCGGATGGTCGACGATTTGCTCGATATCTCGCGCGTGACGCTCGGCAAGATCACCCTGAAGAAGGAGCATGTTGATTTTCGCACCGTGCTGCACGGTGCCCTGGAGACCAGCCGTCCCTTGGTCGAAGCGGCCGCGCACGAGTTGGCCATTCGCCTGCCGCCGGATCCGTTGCCGCTCGAAGTGGACCCCACCCGAATTGCGCAGGTCATCGCCAATCCAGTGAATAATTCGGCAAAATACACACCGCCCGGGGGACGAATTCAGATCACGGCCGAGGCGGCTCCGGGCATGCTGATCGCGCGGGTGAGCGACAGCGGCTCAGGTATCGCACCGGAGATGCTGCCCAAGGTGTTCGACATGTTCACTCAGGCGGAGCGCTCGATCGAAGACTCTCACGGCGGTCTCGGCATCGGATTGGCGCTGGTGCGAAAGTTGGTGGAGATGCATGGCGGCACCGTGGGGGCCGAAAGCCCCGGCGAGGGGCGGGGCAGCACGTTCACGGTGCGTTTGCCGCTCGCTGCGGAGGGAACTACCGTTGCGGCTCGCACGGACGAGGTGACGGCCGACGGGAGTTCGTCGCTGCGCGTTCTGATCGTCGATGACAATCTCGACGCCGCCGAAGGTCTCGCGATGTGCCTCGAGCTCGAAGGGCATCGAGCGCGCACTGCCGCCGACGGCGAGTCCGCGCTCGCGCTAGCCGCCGAATTTCATCCGCAAGCGGCGATTCTCGACATCGGACTACCGGGAATGAGCGGCTACGATCTGGCCCGTTGTTTGAGGGCTCAGGCCAACGCAGATCCGCCGCCTCTTCTGGTCGCCGTGACCGGGTGGGGAACGGAGGAAGATCGCCGTCGGGCACAAGAAGCCGGTTTCGATCTACATCTCGTGAAACTAATCGATCCCGACAAGCTGAACAGGCTAATTACGGGCGCCGAGGTCGGCCCTCTCCTCGTTCCGAGAGATTGATTTTTGCGTGCTGTTATGATCGGGACCGCGCATTGAAAGTCATTCGTGACTTTGCCGAGTGTCGGACGGCGGCCGGGAATTCCCTGGCACCGCCGGCCCATCGTAGGATGCGTCCCACCCAGCCGCGGTGACTTGTCTGATCGCGCTGATATCCCATCCTGGCATGATCAACAGCGAAATCAATTGCACCCCAAGGGGTATAACCCATGAGTTTTTACAGCCGCGTTCAATCCGCCCGTAAGTTCGCATTTGTGACCTTCGTTTCCGCCTCCTGCGTAGCGTTAGCTGCCCCTCTCGCGCAGGCACAAGTGAGCGTCAATATTGGCGTCGCTCCTGAATGCCCGTATGGTTATTACGATGTTCCTCCTTACAACTGTGCGCCCGCCGGCTACTATGGGCCTGAGTGGTTCACGGGCGGTGTGTTCATCGGCGCCGGCCCGTGGTTTCACGGTCCTGCCAATTTCCATGGCCACGTGGACAATCGGTTTCATCCGGACCACGGCTATAACGGGCCGCTACCGAACCGGGGCGAGAGGCCCGAGCCAGGCAAGCGCGTCGATCAAGGCCATTTCAAGGGAAACGAGGTTCGCGACGGACGCGGACATGTCGCTGAGGGCAGGCACTAGCCCATACTCGGTATCGTCCGATTGACGGATTGCATCGGCGTCATAGACAGAATCACCTTTATTGTCCCGATTGCTGGGGATATCTTCTCGCCGACCTCAATAACGATCGGAGAGATAACATGGCAGCAACCGAAGGCAAATGCCCCGTAACGGGCGACCGACGCGCGCGCAACAATCGCGAGTGGTGGCCGAACCGCCTCGACGTCCAAGCTCTCAATCAGCACTCGCCGCAGTCGAACCCTTTGGGCACAACCTTCGATTACGCCCAGGAGTTCGAGAGCCTTGATTTGAGCGCGGTGACCAAAGACCTCACCGCGCTCATGGTGGATTCGCAGGACTGGTGGCCTGCGGACTTCGGGCATTACGGCGGACTTTTCATTCGAATGGCATGGCACAGTGCCGGCACCTATCGGGTCGCCGACGGCCGGGGCGGCGCGGGCGGCGGCCAGCAGCGCTTCGCGCCCTTGAACAGTTGGCCCGACAACGCGAATCTCGACAAGGCACGCAGGCTTCTCTGGCCGATCAAGCAGAAATATGGCCGCAAAATCTCCTGGGCCGATCTCTTCGTACTTGCGGGCAACGTGGCCCTCGAGTCGATGGGCTTCAAGACCTTCGGTTTTGCGGGCGGAAGAGAAGATACCTGGGAGCCCGAGGAGCTCTACTGGGGACCGGAAGGGACCTGGCTCGGCGATGAACGCTACAGCGGCGAGCGAGAGCTTCAAAAGCCGCTCGGCGCAGTCCAGATGGGCCTCATCTACGTGAACCCCGAAGGGCCCAATGGAAAGCCCGATCCGCTCGCTGCGGCGCACGATATCCGTGAGACCTTCGCACGCATGGCGATGAACGACGAAGAGACAGTGGCGCTTATCGCCGGCGGCCATAGCTTCGGCAAGACCCATGGAGCGGGCGATCCCTCTCTCATCGGCCCCGAGCCCGAGGCCGCCCTCATCGAGGACCAGGGCCTTGGCTGGAGGAGCAGACACGGTTCTGGGTTCGGGCCCGATGCCATCACCGGTGGCCCGGAAGTCACCTGGACGCAATCACCGACGAAGTGGAGCAACTACTTCTTCGAGAATCTGTTCAAGTATGAATGGGAGCTCACGAAGAGTCCGGCGGGCGCCTTTCAGTGGAAAGCCAAGGGAGCGCCTGCAGTGATTCCGGACGCGCATGATAAGTCCAAGATGCACGTACCGACCATGCTGACCACGGATCTCTCACTGCGCTTCGATTCGGCCTACGAGAAGATCTCACGGCGTTTCTATGAACACCCGGAGGAGTTCGCGGATGCCTTTGCGCGTGCGTGGTTCAAGCTCACGCATCGCGACATGGGGCCGCTTGCACGCTACTTGGGTCCGCTCGTGCCGAAGGAAGCGCTGATCTGGCAGGACCCGATCCCGGCGCTCGATCATCCGCTCATCGGCGAGCAGGACATTCTGGCACTCAAAGCCAAGATTCTGGCCTCCGGTGTCTCCGTATCCGCGCTCGTCTCCACCGCCTGGGCCTCGGCATCGACCTTTCGCGGGTCCGACAAGCGGGGCGGCGCCAATGGCGCTCGCATTCGCCTCGCCCCTCAGAAGAGTTGGGAGGTGAACCAGCCGGCCCAGTTGAAAACGGTGCTCGAAAAGCTCGAGGCGATCCAGAACGCCTTCAATGGCTCGGCGGCGGGTGGCAAGAAGGTATCGCTCGCCGACCTGATCGTTCTCGGAGGCTCCGCCGCGGTCGAAAAAGCTGCCAAAGACGCGGGTGTCGATGTGAATGTCCCCTTCACGCCGGGCCGCATGGACGCATCCCAGGAGCAGACCGAAATCGAGTCCTTCGCTTACCTTGAGCCCATTGCGGATGGATTTCGGAACTATCTGCGCGGACCGCAGCTCATGGCACCCGAAGAAGCCTTGATAGATCGGGCGCAATTACTGCGACTCACCGGACCGGAGATGACGGTTCTGGTGGGAGGCTTGCGGGTCCTCGGCGCCAACCCCGGGCAGTCCAAGCACGGTGTCTTTACCCAGCGGCCGGAGAAGCTGACGAACGAGTTCTTCGTGAACCTTCTCGATATGCACACCGAGTGGCAGCCCGCGGGCGCTCCGGGCCTCTATGAGGGTAAAGACCGTAAAACCAAGGCAGTGAAATGGACAGCCACGAGGGTCGATCTCATCTTCGGCTCGCATTCGCAGCTGCGCGCATTTGCGGAGGTCTACGCCTGCGAGGATTCGAAGGAGAAGTTCGCGAAGGACTTTGTGGCCGCGTGGAGCAAAGTGATGAATGCCGACCGGTTCGATCTCGCGTGAAATACCCGGCAAACGGTGTGACTGCGTCAGGGCGGCGAAGTACCGCCGTCCTGGCGCACGAGCGTCAGCTAGAGCGACCGCGCTTTGCTTTTTTCCGCCGCTGTAAGTACTCGTCGATCGCTTGCCTGATGTGGTATTGCACGGGCATTTCGGTGTCGTCCGAGACTCTCTTGAGCGCGGCGATCTGCCGCGCAAGCAGATAGGGTGGGTATCGCTTTGCGATCTGTGGGCCCGGGATTTTCTTGGCTGCCATGACGAGATCGTACTATGGTCGGCGCGATTTGTAATCGGACTTAAACGTCGAACCAGATCGGCAGGAACGCGCTGAATAACCGGAACTACTCGGATGAGCTTAGGGCGGGAAATTGCTTGGCGAGGAACGCCTCACCGCGCTCGAGAATGAAATACCGGAATGCCTCGGCAGCGGGAGACAGCGTCTTGGCGAGGGTTTTGACGATGTGCCAGCGCCGCATGAGGGGCAGCCCTTCGGTCTCGGGCGCGGCGATCAAATGATGTTCGAGTTCGAGTCCGAGGGTATGCAGAGATAGCAGCGATACACCCATTCCAGCCATGACCGCCTGTTTGATCGACTCGTTGCTCGACATTTGCATGACGACGCGCGGTTTCATGTGATGCGCATGCATGTACTCATCGAGCGCGGCGCGTGTTCCCGAACCCGGTTCGCGGACGATGAACCCCTCGTTCATCAGGGCACTCGCCGAGACTTTCTCGGAACGAGTAAACGGATGGTCGACCGCGGTCACTAACACGTGAGGATGCATCGCAAACGGCTCGGCGCGGGTGGGCCAGCCCTGCGGGGGCCTCCCCATGATGGCAAGCTCAATATTTCCTTGCTGCAGGAGCCTGACGATCGCCTCGCGGTTGTCGGCGGCGAGTAATCGAATGTCGATCCCCGGGTGCTCCTGACGAAACTGTGCGAGCAGGCGGGGCAGGAAGTACTTTGCCGTGCTGACCATAGCCACATCGAGCACCCCGGTCTTCAGGCCGCGAAAGCGAGCCACCATATCCTCGGCGTCGCGCATGGCTGCGAGTACACGCTGGGTGGAGGCCAATACGTATTCCCCCGCCGTCGTCAGCGATACCTTACGCTTTGAGCGATCGAACAGTAAAAGCCCCGTTTCCGTTTCTAACTCTTTGATTTGCATGGAAACGGCTGGCGCGGTAAGCCCCAGTTCCTCGGCCGCGCGGGCGAAATTAAGGTGCCTGGCGACCGAGGTGAAAACTCGCAGCTGACGGAGAGTAGCGTTCTTCATTAAGAAATATTGAAGACTAAGTTCATTTTAAGTGACTGTACCTGAATAGACAAACTGTCTAGTGTCGGTTGCATTGACTTCCAGTTGAGCCCCCTGATGGCGGCAGCGACACAGGATCTCGACCGGGACGTCATCAAAATTATCTTTTCGTCCTGGGGGCATGCGTGGCGTTCGAAGAATACCTCTCACATCGAATAGGCCGGGTTTTCCAACTCGCTGCCGCCCAGACGCCGACCTGAAGGAGTACGACCCATGCACCTTGGACGCACCACGCTCTCGAAATTTCTGATTCAACAGTTAAATGGCATCGAAAGCGCCGATGATCTGGGCGCGCTGCTGGTCGATGTAGCGGCCGCGGTCAAGGCGATCTCGGCGATGACCGCCAAAGGCGCTCTCGGCGGATTCTTGGGCGAGCATGGCGGTACCCAGAACGTCCACGGCGAGACACAGCAAAAGCTCGATGTGCTGGCGAACGAAGTCATGATAAGAAGCTGCGACTGGGGTGGGCTGGTCGCGGGCATGGCATCCGAGGAATTGGATGATCCGTATCCGATCCCCGGCGAGTATACC
>Ga0182030_10007600_pt1 | contig 22585 bp, 14 predicted proteins | sample 812S3MmetaG_FD_121299 | JGI IMG/M metagenome (GOLD analysis project Ga0182030, IMG submission 121299) | Permafrost microbial communities from Stordalen Mire, Sweden - 812S3M metaG (Illumina Assembly) | ecosystem: Environmental > Terrestrial > Soil > Wetlands > Permafrost | place: Sweden...
AGATATTGGGCGGTGATGCTGTTGTCCTTGACAACCTTGCCGGTATCCAAATTCGTGACTACGGCATTCTGCATGAGCACGATCGCGTCCGTTGGTCCACTCAACAGATTGGCCTGCATGGCAACGTAGAGATCGTTGCACTCGCGGGAACTCTTCGACGTGGGACTACAGGCTGGCGATTGCGTGGGATCGCCCTGATAGACGTTCTGGCCACCGATTGGCCACATGCTGAAGACCAGCGGCCCGTCGGGATACTGGGCATTGGTCGCCAGTTTGAAAGTCAGATACTTGCCGCCGCAGCCGGGAAGGGGCTCCGAGGTGCAAGGCGTGGTCGCCGGACCGGGGAAAGTGGCCCAATGCCGTCCGGATGGTATGAAACTGGCTACATAGTAACCCCACAAGGCAAATTTTCCGTACACGGGAAAATGGTCCACCACCACGACATGGTTAGTCACATAGTCGTCCTGGACCACTTGGCGGTATGGAGAGTTTTCGGTGCCCTGGTAATCGAGGTCGTTCTCCAGAACTACGATCGAGTTACCGGGGTTGACGGTGGTCCAGCGGAAGGTTACGGAAACACCGTTCACCGGGTCGAAGGTCGATCCTACGGTGGCCGAAACGCTGCCCGGAATGATCTCGCCACTATCAACCGTGGCGGACAACGGCATCGCGATCATAACCCCTAGAGTCAGGCATACCAGCGAAAGCGTGAGCTTGCGCCGATGCGACATTGCGGCGCTTAGCCAGGGGAGGATGGCGGCTATCATCTTCTTGTCTCCTTCTACTGCGCTGGGGTTCCGTCCTGCCCTAGCATGTTCCCGGTGCAACGGACAGCGACACTGGCGCACCGTCCATGCAAGCTACCGCTCACGAGGCACGGTCCGCATCCAGTTCCCAGGGATTGGGATTCAGATCGGGCGTGCCGGTCAGTTGCACATCTCACATGGATCGTACGCTGGCGGTGACTGGAGCTGGGCTAAGCCGGGACTTCCATTGGTCGTCCCTGGCTCGTACCAATATACAACCAATGCCCAGCGATCGTGCCCCTTTTCAGCATTTTATCCGGGACTTCGATTTCACCCAACCGTTAGCGATTATGCTTCGGTTCGCCTTGGAAAACAACCTGATTTCTTCTTTCACCAGGGGTTTCAAACTCAGCAAGTGAGTTGAAAGCCGGCTGTTCACACTGTGGTGACCTCACCGCGCGTGCGTCGCTCCTCTACAATCTCCTGAGAAGCACACTCCTGACGCCAGTCCGCGTTCGGAATGTGAAAGAGGTGGCCGAAGTGTGGATGGTCCTGGTTCCGTTTGCAGCGTTTGCCACAGCGTTTCTCGTGGGCGCGATCGGGCTATGGTTGGTGGGCAAGCGCACGAAGATTTCTGAGACGATGACGAAGTCGGGCAAGGCCGTGCATGTGGACAGCCCCCTGGGCACGATTGATGTACGGCCAGAGGCGATGCTTGATCCGCGGCTGGCGGAGATTCCCCTGTATCCCGGAGCCATGCCGGAGAATCCTGGAAGTGCGGAGTCCATCAGCGAAGTTCATATCTGGAACCGAACGATGGAGGAGATTTCTACCAGCTATTGGACGCCGCATAGCGTGCAGCAGGTCTGGGAGTTCTACCGCCAGCAACTGCCGGATTGGCTGCGGAATTTGGACCAGGCGCAGGGCAAGGAACTCATCCGTCACGAAACCAACTGCGTGCGGCTGGTGCGGGTTTCCAGGCGAGGCGACCGCACGGTGATCGAGACCTGTATCAAGCCGCCGGAATATCCGCACGTTTTTGAGTCGGGCTCGTAAGCGCTTGCTCTATTCCGGCATGCAGCGCCCGGCCGGACACATCGCAGCATCTTCAATTTTGTCGATCGAGATCAGGGCGATCCACTCGTTGTCGCGTTTCCGGTACATTGCGGTTCTGCCCTCCAGAATGTCTGCCGCCCGCTGCGGCGACAGGTCCTCGTGATAGTCGAAGAAGCGCACCTGGAGCGGCTTTCCGAAGGCCAGGCCTTCGAGCAACGGATGCGGTGGCACCCACTTCGTCGAGAATAGGTAGGCAACGTCGAACTGCCCAGTCGCCTGCGCCGCTCGCTCGATCTCCAGGGGCGAGAAGTTATCGATGCGAACTACGCTGAGCGGCTGCTTCACGTATCCCAGGAACGGGCGCGTGAGTTCGTCGGAGGCAGGCCAGGCAGTGAGCACGCGCGCGTGGGAATATTTTGCGGACAGCTCATCGGCAGCCTGCTTGTGCAGGAGCACGTAGTCGCGATACAACAGCGTGTCCTCGGGAGCGATGCGATACGGCGGAGGCACGAAGAGCTGTGCTACGAAGGCGGCGCAGGTGATGGCAATCCACCAGGTCCAGCGCCGGATGCGCCGTCGCATGGTGGAGACGCACACCAGGATCACCAGCGGCAGGACCGGAAGCATGTAGCGGGCGAGAACGGCGCCGCCCAGGGCGGATTCGGCCAGTACATTCGCCAGAAGAACTGCGGCGAAGACAAGCTGCACGTTGATGGCGATGCGCGGACGGAGCGTGCCGTCCGACTCGCGCAGAGGGGACTGGGTCATGGCAAACAATGCGCCCAACGTGAGCAGGAACAGATTGAGATATCCGAAGACATGCCACAGCCGGATCAGCAGCGCGAGCACAATACGCAAAGGAGTGAGCGTCGCCTGCAGATTGTAGCGAAGATAGTATGGATTACCGAGGTAGAAGCCGGTGCGATGATGATGATAGCCAAACCAGAGCAGCAACGGGACCAGACAAAGAAGAAACGATAGCGCATGACGCCTGCTGCGATAGAGGCAGGTCGGCTCTGACTGAAGTTCTCCGCCGAGCAGCGGACAAAGCAGCTCCCACGCCAGCAATGCCATGGGAGTAACGATCGCCGTCTCCTTCGCCAGGGGCGCGAGCGTTAAGAAGACAATGGTCGCGACCGGCCTTCGCTCCACATACATCGCCAACCCCCAAAGAGTGAACGCGGCCGCCATCATGTCGAGGTGGGCCATAGAACTTTGGGTGAAGAACACCGGATACAGCGCGGTGCAAACCACGGTGGCGACGGCGACGGCTTCGCCGGCGACATCGCGCGACAGGCGCCACAAGCCGAGCAGCGCGAACGCTGCCACCATAAGCATCGCGGTCCGCGTCACCGCCGGAGCGAAGGCGCTGAACTTCCACCAGAAGGCCAGCCACAACATCACCAGCGGAGGATGGGCGTTGGAATGCGTGGTAAACGGAATCAGAGATCCCGTCAGCAGCAGGTCGCGCGCGGCGGGGATGTAGTAGCCGGCCTCGTCCCAGAAGTAAGGCAGACGGAGCAGCGGAGCGTGGGTGACGAAGAGGAAGGTAAACAGGAGGGCGTAGGCGGAAAGATACTCGCGTGCTGTGGCCAGCGAACGAATTGCTTTTGTCATCGGGTTATGAAGTCACATTCATGCCACGCAAAGCGGTAAGCGTCTGCAGCGAGCGACCCTGATACTTTCCGTTGACCGTGAACCGGCGCGGAGATAACATCCATTCATGGACAAGGCCCTTAACATCATCGGCTATGATCGCATTACTGTCGATCCCGGCCAAATGGGAGGACAGCCTTGCGTTCGGAACATGCGCCTCACCGTGCGACGCGTCCTGGAAGCGATTGCCACCTATCCTGATCGCGCGGAGTTGTTTCGTGAGTACCCGGAGCTTGAAGAAGAGGACGTCAAGCAGATTCTGGAATTTGCTGCGGCCAACCTTTCCGATGAGACTCTCGACTTTCGGGTAGCATGAAAGGCCTGCTGCTCGACCAGGGTCTTCCCCGCTCCACTGCCACATTACTGGTCCAATCTGGCTTAACTGCACTTCATGCCGCTGATGTCGGCCTGGCGAAGGCCGCCGGCTCCGACATCTTGGAATTCGCGAGGGCGCGGGGCTTGATTGTCGTCACGCTGGATGCGGATTTTCATACGCTGCTCGCCGCCTCGGGTGCAGTTTCTCCCTCAGTGATCCGTTTGCGGCGACAAAGACTGAACGGCCAACAAGCGGCAGCGACCATTACGGCGACGCTAGAGCGCACCTACGATGCTTTAGAAGCTGGTGCTGTCGCCTCCGTGACCAGCACTCTCATTCGCGTCAAACTACTCCCACTTCCACAACCGCGGCAGCGGCCTGCACATCGTTAGTGGATCGGACCATTACCAGCGCCCACGCGGGGATCGAGTTTGATTTCGCCAAAAGTATTTTCGTAGTTGACCAGGTTCTGCTGCAGGATGGTATGCAGGGCTTTGGCCTGCTGCGGGCTGAGATAGATTCCCTGAAAGTTGCGTACGTCCACCCGCGTCTCATCCTGCTGCTGGAGGGTGCCGAACACCAGGAAAAAATCCCATACATTCACCCGCACCTGCACGCTGTTGGCATAGTTCTCGCGATAGTCGGGAGTGTTGGTCAGCTGAATTGCCGGTTGCGTAGGATTCGTCATCATTACCTCGGAGCAGTTGTCAGGAACCAGTTGCCAGTTGTCGGTTGTCAGAGGAAGCCAAGACTTGAAGTGTACCAAATGCGGGAAGTAGACAGTTGCCAGTAGTCAAGTACCCAGTTGCCTGCTTTCAGCAAGGGGCCCTCGACAGGCACTTGCCGCGATCCGTCCACGTAGGCCGGGTGAGGAAGATTCCGAGCGCCGGTCTCGAAAACCGCCAAGTGACCTCTGAAGGCAGGTTCTGGCTACTGATTACCGGCAACTCCCTCAACAAAAAAGGCGGCCCCGAAGGGCCGCCGAAGTGAAGCAAGATTTGGATCGACTAGAACACGATCTTGCCCTGGAGTTGGATAATACGTCCCGCCGGTGAACCTTCAAAGAACGATCCGAAGGGACCGGTCGGCGGGGCCGTCTGTCCGGTAACCACGCCGAAGTTCGACGTTCCATACAGGTTGCCGGGCTGGGCGAAGTTCGGGTGGTTGAACACGTTGTAGAAGTTCGCGCCCAGGCCGAGATTAAACCGTTCGGTGAGCTTGAAATTCTTGTTGATGCTGATGTCCGAGTCGAAGAACCCGGGACCACGATACTGGTTGCGTATCTGGTTCGAGGCTCCCGCCGGGGCGCTGGTGAATGCCCCACTGCTGAGGCAGCTGTTGTAGTACTGGGTGCAATTGGTCTGCCCAGCGCCAATCACCTGAGCCGGTACGTAGACGCCACCCGGGGTGTTGCCGATGCCTGTAGTGCCATCGAGAACGGTCAGAGGCAGTCCGGTACGGGCAAAGAAGTTCTCCGACATGGTCCAGCCGCCCATAGTGGCGTTCGCGAACTTGTTGCTGAACTTGAACGGCATGTTCCACACGTATTGAGCGTTAAAGGAGCTGCGGATATCGTAGTCCGCGTTTCCGTAGTTGTTGCACCGCAGGCACGACGGATTCAGCTGGTAGGTAATGCTGGTTGAGCTGTACCCCAGGAATCCACCGTTGGAGATCTCGTCCATGGCGTGCGCCCAGGTATAACTCGCCTGGATGGTGAAGCCATAGGTCAAGCGCCGTTGGTAGCTGGTGGTCAACTGACTGTCGTTGGAAACTGCCCCCGAGTAAACCTCGGTGACAGTACTAAAGTTGCTGCCGCTGTAGGGGGCGCCGGGATATCCGCCGGCTCCAGCATAGCCGTTTGGATAGTACGTAACGGGCTCGTGAATACCGTGATTGCCGATATAGGCCACGGTCATCGAGCTCTTGCTATCCAGTTGCTGTTCAAGCTGGAGACTCCATTCCTGGTAACGCGGGGTATGGAATGTCCCCAGTGCGTTGCCGAAGGCGGGAGAGGAGAACAGCGGGTTGGTTGCGCTCAGCGAAGCGTAGGAAGCGCCGCTGGCAAAGCCGCTCTGGATCTGTTGCGCTGAGTTGCTGGCGATGAGCCACGGACTTGCCGGAGTGCTCTGGTCAGCCCACGGCAGCAACCCAAACTGAGAGGTAGGAACAACACCAGGCAGGTTGGTCATGAAAGTGTCGCCAAGGAACGCCGGGAAGGCATCGAAGAAGATGCCGAATCCGCCGCGGACAACGGTCTTGTCAGCGCCGGCCGGAGACCAGGCAAAGCCGAAGCGAGGCGCCCAGTTGAGCGTGTCGGTACTGCGGAAGATCTGGTGCTGATTCGCCTCGACCATCTGGTTATAGGGAGTGTTGATATTGGTGCTCTCCGAATAGAAGGATCCGGTCAGAAGCGCCGAACAATCGGTCTGGCAAACTGGATTGGAGTTGTGCTCCGCCCGGATTGCAAACGTCAGTTTCAGGCTCTTGTTGACCCGCCACTCGTCCTGAGCGTAAATGCCGATACCCCACAGGGCAACGGGATTGCTCGGCCGGGGAGAGATGTTCTGCAGGAAGCCATCAGCGAAGCCGTTGTAGAAGTCATTGACGTCCGCGATGATGGAGAGTGGATTGGTAAATTCGCTGAACACGTAGTCAGTGATGTCGTAACGGCGGAAGTTGGCCCCGAACTTCAGGTTCTGGGAGCCCTTCGTGACCGAGAAATCATCGACAAACTGGTACTGCGTGGCATTGCGTCCTTGCGGGAAGATGTACTCGCCCGCACCGCCAAAAGGTCCGCCCAAGCTGGTGTAGCCCAGAGGATTCATATACAGCTGGGTCGGGAAGGTGCCAGCAGCGTCAACCTGGTCGAAGATCGCGCGGTAATAGCTGCCGGCGTAGACGAACTGGTTGGTAGCGTTGCTGCCGAAGGTATGGGTCCACTGCCCCTGGCCGTTGTACTGCGGCTGGTAGCTGGCAGCGCTGAAGTTGGGGTTGATGGGGTCAGCACCCGTGGCCTGCGTGCCGTGGTCAAAGCTGACACTCCAGAACAGGTGGTCCTTGTCGGACACGTTGTAGTCCACGCGGCCTGTCAGGAGCCATTCCTTGGCGGGCAGCGCCGGGCTGTTAATAAATGACTGGAAGCAGGCATTTTGCGGCTGCCCGGTGAGAGGGGCATCCGCGCAGCTTCCGGGAACCAGCTTAGTGGTAGGGCCGTTGTTCCCCATCGCGCCGTTGTACAGAGTGAACGCCTTCTGATACAGCGCAGCCGAGTTGCCGGTGTTGCCGCAACCTTCTGTAGAAAGCGGGCAGCCAGCTAGCAGATTGGCCACGGTGGCCTCACCAAAAGCCGCGGTGGGAACGTAGACCAGGCCCGTGGAAGGAACGATATAGCGGATTCCTTCCCAGTCGGCGAAGAAGAACAGCTTGTCCTTCTTGATCGGACCGCCGACGGAGGCCGCCCACTGATTGTTGTTGGTGAAGGGCGTGGGGTTAGCTGGAGTACCTTGAGGAACCAGGCCGTTGAACCAGCTGTTGGCCTGAATGCTGCTGCCGGTCCACCAGTAGTTCGCGTTGCCGTGATAGGCGTTGGTGCCGGACTTGCTGACGTAGCTAACCTGCGCACCCGCCTGCTGTCCATACTGGCCGCCGTAAGCGTTGGTGGTGACCGTCGCTTCCTGCACAGCGTTCTTGCCGAGCATCAGGTTGGTCGCGCCCGAGTTGTTCAGGTTCAGGTACGGATCCATCTGGTTCTCGCCATTCATCGTGAACACGTTGGAGGTGGCGGGCAGACCAGCGGTCTGGAAGTTGCCGTAACCCATACCGGTATTCATGTTGACACCGGGGGCGGTCTGAGCAATGTACGTAAGGTCATTACCGCCGTTGGGTGCGTTGGCAACCAGGTTTTGATCGAAGTTGGTGGAGAGCTCGGCGTTATCCGTGTTCACCAGAGGTGCGGCGGAGGTGACTTCCACGGTCTGCGAGCTGCTGCCGACCGCCAGTTTCAAGTTGGCGATGGTAGCTTGGCCGACATTGACCGCGGTCGTTTCTTCAGCCTTGCTGAAGCCCTGCGCCACTGCGCTTACCGTATAGGTGCCGGGCGGCAGCAGCGAGAAGCGGTAGGCACCGCTGGAAGTGGAGGTGGTGGTGTGCGACGCGCCGGTGGCATTGTTCTTCAATGTGACCGTGGCGTTGGGCACAACTGCACCGCTGGGGTCTGTGACCGTACCGGCGACGTCGCCCGAAACCAGCGATTGCGCCATAAGCGAAGGCGCAACCAACAGGGCAACCACCAGCAAAGCCAACATTCCGGTGATCAATTTCTTCAATTTCATATCTCTCCCCTCGAGATGTGCATCGTACGTATCTTGAATACTTAATCGCCGAACCGGGGGTTTGGCGAACAGCCGTAGTGTGCGACAGAACCAGGCAAAGGCGGGTTCCACACGAAAACCCGACTTCCGGGATTACTTATCGCACGGGAATGGCCAAATCTGACTGTCGAAAACCTGCCGCAAATAACCGGCAGAATTCATGTATCGTATTGATTATTAAGAATATATTTTGAAGCTGTGGAATACCTGTTGGTGCCTGACCTCCCAGTTTTCACATATCCCTGGCGGCAATATTCCAAGTTTGGAAGGCAAGCAGGGCAAGGGTCGCGTGGAAGCGCCTCGAAACAAGGCGATTTGAGACTGAGCATTACGGCCAGAAGCCGCTCCGCCTGGGCGAATGTGGACTGGACAGGTAGCAGGAAGCGCGTCTACCGCGTCGCTACTTGGAAGGCATGGTGTAGTACCCGGTGCGGTGGCGGACGACCAGCTCCGCCGGATCGGGATAGTCCTTGGTGGCGGGATTGATCTTGATGTCGATGCGGCGGTAATCGGAATCCGCGATTCGTTTGCTGGGGTAGTAGGCGATGAGATATTGCGTGCGCAACTCGTCGCTGATCTGGCGGAAGGCGGCATCCAACTGCGCCATTCCGCTGGCGTAGAAATATTTTCCTCCAGTGTCGCGCGAGAGCTGGATGAGCGCATGCTCGCCGCCAATGTCGCGGCCCGCGCTGTTCTCGATGGGAACGATGATGATGCTGTAGAGAATGACTTCCGCCTGTTGCGCTTCGCGAATGGCTTCCTGATAAGTGGTCTTGCTGACGGTGTCCCCGCCATCGGTGATGACCACCATGACCTTACGGCCGCGCCGCTCCAGCAGTGCGTCGGAGGCCAGGTACAGCGTGTCGTAGAGAGCGGTCGCCGCGCCCGAATGCACATGGTTGATGGCGCGATCGATGACGCGCATGTCGGCGGTGAAGGGCGTCAGTTGATCGACGATTTCGCTGAACTGGAAGAGCGAGAGACCATCGATGGGACGCAAGATGGCGTGAGCGAAGCGGCGCGCCGACTCCACTTCCAGCTTCTGATCGCCACGCGTGCTGAGGCTGGTGTCGATGGCCACCACGATCGACAACGGCAACTCCGACTCGCGATGAAACACCGCGATCTGCTGCGGGTCGCCGTCTTCGAATATCTGGAAATCATCCTGCTTGAGCGCGGAGACCGGCGCTCCACCGGCGTCAGTCACGGTGGCGAACACGTTCACCAGCTTCACATTCACCTTGAAGGTCGTGTTGGGCTGATCGTCGGAGTTTGCGGGCTGCTGTTTGGGCGCGTCGGGAGGATGAGCAACTCCGGCCGGAGCCGGCTGCGTCAGCGAAGCGGGAGGACGCGGCACGGTGCTCTGGGTTGTCTGGCTTTGGCACAGGGGAACGGTCCCGAACGCAGCGGCCCAGACGCACGCCCAGGCAAGGGCGCGCAGCTTGACACTTACTCGAGTGGAGACCTGAAAGCCAGGAAGCATTCGTTAAGGTAAACCCCAGTCCAGTTACTTTGACGCGCCACAATCGGCGCGAGGGATTTCCGGCGGAAAGGGCTCGCCGTCCGCCCACACCGCGCCATCGTGAAAATATTCCTTCTTCCAGATGGGGACCGTCGTCTTCAGAGTATCGATGAGCCAGCGGCAAGCGTCGAAGGCCGCGGCGCGATGCGCCGACGCAACTGCAATATAGACGCTGCTTTCGCCGATCTGTAAGCGCCCCAGGCGATGCACGATGCGCACGTCGCGAACGTCGAAGCGGCCCAGCGCCTGCTGCGCAAGTTGCTCCAACTGACGCAACGCCATCGCCTCGTAGGCGGTGTAGTCGAGATGCAGCGTGCGGCGGCCGCGCGAGTTGTCGCGCACAATGCCGTCGAAGACAGCCACTGCGCCGTCTTCCGGCCGCTTGATGGCCGCCAGGATCGGCGCTGTCTGGATCGCGTCCGCCACAATCTGCGCGTGTTCGGAGCGCAGCGGCAGCGTTGCTTCGGTGGCCGATGAATCCGTAGTTGCGCCGCCGCTCACCGGCGGGATCAATGCCACTTCATCGTTGTCGCGCAGGACGGCCCTGCCGTTGGAATATTCAAGATTCACTGCCAGCGCAATGGAGCCGCGAAATGCATCCATCTTGGGATAACGCTGCTGGATCTGGGCGAACAGGTCGCCGACACAGATGCCATCGCCAACCTCCACGACTTCACGGTCGCGGCCGGCGATGTCTTTCAACGTGCCGAAGTAACGCACCTTCACTTGCACGACACTAAGCATAACCTACGCTGCCGCTGTCGGCTGGTCCGTGGAATCGACCGATCTCGCCTAACCAAAGGACACGGTGTTCGTCATATCTTGCGAGGGCTGGAGCGTTTCCACAGTTGGCGTAGCCTTGCTTTGAAAGGGCTAAGGTCAACCATACGGTCCGGCTTCAGCCGCTGAGGGAGCAAGGCCTCAGGGCCTAAAGGCCAATCGATTTGGGACGGTCCGGCGCGGCTGAAGCCGTGCCCCTTCAAACTCCGGATACACTATTGGCAACACTCAAAAGCGCATGGGGGTGGAGATGCAAAACTTCAGCCGTGACGATGGCCGTCACCAAATGTTGAGAAGTACGCCGCGACTCTCGCCAGGAACGAAACACCAATTCGCCCTGCTACTGCTGTTGTTCTGCCTCGCACTCCCGGCTGTCGCGCAAGTCGATCTCAACGTCCACCCGGCGCCGGATTTCGGCGAGGGCGTTGTCTGGCTGGATGAAGGCGCAGCGGCTCCGCACCACATCGCCGACTACCGCGGCAAAGTCGTGCTCGTCGATTTCTGGGAGTACACCTGCATCAACTGCATTCGCGATTTCGGCATCGTCAAGCGCTGGTACACCAAGTATCACCCGTACGGCTTCGAGGTGATCGGCGTGCACTATGGAGAATTCAACATCGGCTTCGACGTGAACAATGTGAAGGAGGCGGCACAGCGCTTCAAACTGCCGTGGCCGGTGGTCGCCGATCAAAAAGGCACGACGTGGAAGGCGTACCAGTCCGACGGCTGGCCCGAGCGGTTCCTCATCGATCCGCAGGGCAAGATCGTGATGAAGGTGTTCGGCGAAGGCAACAACGTCCAGATGGAGACGAAGATTCGCGAGCTGCTGGCGGTGGCGCATCCTGACGTGATGAAGGTGGCGCTCGATCCCGCAGAAGACGAGTTCAAGCCGGAGTGCGGGAACACGACGCAGGAGACCTACGTCGGCGAGGTTCACGGACGCGGCTCGGTTGAGGACATGAACGGACATCATGCCGGTGAAGAGGTTGACTTCATGCCTCCGCATTCGCCTGCCGATGGAGCTGTGGAGTTGGTGGGACGCTGGAAGATCGATAGCGACGGCGTAACCTCAATGGGCAAAGGAGCGGGCGCCGAAGTGCGCTACCATGGGCGCTCGATGTATGCGGTCCTCAGCCTGACGGGCGCGAAACTGGTGCGGGTGAACCTGGTTGTGGACGGCGGCCCGATGTCCAAAGACGACGCGGGCGCCGACGTGAAGTTCGACGCCAAGGGAGCGTACCTGGACGTGACCGAGGGGCGCATGTATTACCTGGTGCGCAGCCCGAGATTCACGGCTCATCTGGTTTCGCTGGAGCCGGAGAGCCTGGGGCTGACGCTACATTCGTTCACGTACGGCAACAATTGCCAGTTGGAGGACAAGCCGTAGCGAGGTCGCAGTTCTGATGTGTTACTCTCTTTCCGCCGGACGTGTCTCTTAACGCAAACCCGCATTCATCGGCCTCGTCGCTTCATCGCTTATGAAGACTCCCCCGTCGCCACCCGCCGGCGCTTTACCGGAGACAAACGATTGCAATTCGCAGATAAAGGAACCTCGCGCCGCAAGATGGCTTGACTCCATCTGGTTCGCTGTCGTCATTTCCGTCGTGGCCGGCTTCTTCTATGCGCTGCTAGTGATGGGGCCGCAGCCGCTGAATCCGCGCAACGTGAATTGGATCGCCTTCGATCCTGCGTATCACTACATCGGGTGGGAGTTGTTCCGCCAGGACCCGCATGTTCACTGGCCGGTCACCTACACCGACAGGCTGGGTTATCCGCAGGGCGAGTCGGTGGCGCTTTTGGACTTGAATCCGCTGCTGGCGGTGGTGCTGAAGCCGTTGTCGTTTCTGCTGCCGGAGCCGGCGCAGTACTTCGGTCTGGAAGTAATTCTCGCCTGCACGCTGCAATTCTTCTTCGCGTTTCGACTTTTTCGGTTGCTGATAGGGAACGGGTCGCAATTGGATGCCGCCGCTCCGCGGCTCGAGGCCCCATCCACTCGAACCGCGGGCTTACGCCCGCGGCTAACCCAAATGACGCTGCTCCGCAGCTCGAATATTCTCGGCGCGGCGCTGTGCAGCGCCTTCTTTCTCCTCGCGCCGCCGCTGAACTATCGCTTCTGGGGGCATTACTCTCTCAGCAATCAATGGCTGCTGGTCGCGGCGCTGTTTGTTTTCGCCCAGGCGCAGCAGGAGGCGCCGGTCGCAATCCGCCGGTTCTTCATCTGGGCGTGCGTGCTGGCGGCGGTGTCGGTCGGGACCAATCCCTATCTTGCATTCCAGGTTCTGCTGATATTGACAGCAGCGGTCGTGAGCCTGCTTTGGCAAAGGCGAATCAGTCTGCCACGATCGGCCGGCATGGTTGGACTGCTGGCGGCGATCGGCTTCGTGACGGCGTACGCGATGGGACTGGTGATCACCGGCGGCAAGGGTTACAGCAGCGGCGGCTATCGCGATCTGTCGATGAATCTGCTGGCGCCGTTCGATCCGCGCACGTTTACGTCGGCGCTGTTTCCACGGCTCGGCAGCGCGAGTGCCGGCCAGTATGAAGGCTACAACTACCTGGGCGCGGGCGTTCTCATTCTCGCCGTGATCGTCATGATCGTGGCGATCATCCAGCGGCGCAAGCTGTGGCGGCCGGACAATCGCTGGCTGGTGCCGTTGGCGCTTGTTTGCCTGCTGCTCACTCTGCTGGCGCTTTCGACCAAAGTGACGTTGGGAGCAAGAACCGTTGTTGACCTCGACCCCGGCGGCAGATTGTCTCCGTATTTTTCGCCGCTGCGGGCGAGCGGACGCCTGTTCTGGACGCCGTACTATGCGATCCTGGCGGCGATCCTCGCCGCGCCGTTTCTGCTGATCCGCAAGACGTGGGCCAATCTGCTGATCGCGGCCATGCTGGTCCTGCAGTTTGCCGACACCAGCGCGCTGCGGCGCTGGGTGCATATGACCATCAGCGAAGAGCATCCTTCGCCGCTGAAGTCGCCCATCTGGTCGCAACTGGCAGCGCAGCATCAGAGCCTGATTGTGCTGCCGGCATGGCAATGCGAGAAAAATGCTTCCCCCGGCGGTCCCGAGGGCTACAGGATTTTCGGTTTCCTCGCCGTCGATCAGAAGATGCGGATCAACAGTTACCAGTCGGCGCGATATACCGGGATCGCGCAGGACTTCCAGTGTTCGCAGGCGGCGACGCAGGTCGAGCAGCAAGGCCTCGCGCCGGATTCGGCTTACGTCGTAACGCCTGAGATTGCAGCGGCCATCGCGCTAGGTCCGACCGGGCCGGGCAAGTGCCACGATCTGGATCGTTTCATCTTGTGTTCTACGAAGACCGATTTCGGACTCAGTCCGGTGCTGATGACTCCCGCGGAGCGAGTGGAAAACGCCGTCGCCAACCCGGGCTTCGAGGACGGCGATACAGCGCCATGGTCGACCAATGGCGCGAAGGCCAGCGTCAGCACAGCAACAGCGCACAGCGGCAGATACAGCCTGGCTGAAACCGGCTCGGGCACGGTGTATCAGGACATCAACGGCCTGGAGCCGGGCGCGACTTACACGCTTTCGGCGTGGGTTTCGGGCCTAACCGGCGGACCCGAGGTGCAGATCATCGTCTATAACCCGAGCGATAATTCCTCGGCCTCGTCCCATCCTGCCGCGAGCAATCCAGCTTGGCAGTTGCTCTCGCGTTCGTTTACTGTCGGACGGGAGGGCGCAATTCGGATTCACCTGGCGCGCGGAAGCGGAGGCGGCACAGTGTACTGGGACGACGTCCACATTGAACGCGGTTCCTCGCGAGGCACGGCCGCCCTGGAAGCCCGGTGAGCATGATCGAGGCAGATTCTGAAAAAGCCGGAACGGCTGCCAACTCGTACTCTCCCAGCCTGGGGCAGAAGCTCCTGTTGCTGCTGTTCGCGGTCCTGTTCTGCCTGAGCTTCTTTGTCGCGCTGGACGGCGCGTACAGCCACTTTTCGCGAAGGTCCTCCGTGCCGACGCCTGCCGAGCTTTTTGGATGCCTGGGTAGAGATCCCTGGCGCGTGCTGGCGCTGCAACCCAACTGCTCGACCATTCGCGCGTGGGGCCGCGAACGATATCCGCTCAACGTCAACAGTCAGGGCTTCCGCGATGAGACGGTCAGACAGGTTCCGCTCACCGATCCGCGGCCGCGAATCCTGATGCTGGGTGACTCGTTCACGGAGTCGATGGGGCCGTGGAACACAAGTTTCGTCGGCCGCATCGCCAACCGTTTTCCGCAGTATGAAATTCTCAACGGCGGCGTGGGCGGATACTCGCCGTCGAACTACCTCAACACCGCGCGCATCGCGTTGCACAGCGGCCTGGATTTTGATGAAGCCATCGTCTTCATCGACATCTCGGACGTGCAGGACGAAGCCGGGCTGGTGAGCGACGTCGACGACTCGGGCGCAGTTGCGCTGGCGCGGCATCAGTATCACTACCAAACCTGGTATTCGAACCTGCGGTCGTTCGTGAGCAAGTATTTCGTACTGACGAATTACATCTGGGAGTTCGTCGAGCGCGGGCTTGTGCGGATGGGCGTTTATCATCTCGACCACGGATTCAATGGCAACGTCTTCGACTTGGAGCGCTCGGGCTGGACGTACCGCAAGGTTGTCGAGGACAAGCCATTCGAGCTGGGCTTCGCGCCTCTGGGCGTGGAAGCCGGCATTGCCAAAGAGAAGCGGAAGATGGACCTGCTGTGGCAGGAGCTGGCGAAGCGAAACATTCCCATCAGCGTCGTGGTCTATCCCTGGCCGGCCCAGCTTATCTACGACAATGTGGATTCGCGCGAAGTGCGCATCTGGCAGGAATGGTGCCAAGGCAAATGCAAGCGCTTTGTCACCGCCTTCCCGGAATTCTTCGCGGTCAAGGAACAGTGTCCCAAGTCGGCGCCGGGATGCTGGTATTTGAAGGATTATGTTTTCGGGGACATTCATTTGAGCGCCGAGGGCAATGCCATCGTCGCCGATGTGGTGAGCAAGAGTCTGGAACAGTCGCCGCCGGTGAAGCATGAACCGCTTGCTCGCAGCAACAGCTCCGCGGAACGCCAGTGAAGATGAACGTTCGAATTCGCCGGACCCGCTGGCCACATCTTCTTCTGGCTGTTCTTGCTGTCATCATGCTGGCGCAAATGTGGGCCAGCGTCCGCCGTCTGTCCGTCACTTCGGATGAAGCGGACCATCTCCACTCGGGCTATCGTTACCTGCAATGCCGCGATTTCGGCTGGAATCCCGAGCACCCCCCATTAGTAAAGATCCTGGCTGCTCTGCCCCTGACGGCAATGGACATCATCGACCCAATTGCGTCGCCCTGCGGGATGCCGAGTAACAAGTTGACGGATTTCCAGGTGGGCCATGACTTCGTGTTTGCCAATCCTGAGTCGGTCCTGATGGCGGGCAGGATGGCTGCATCCGCGCTCGCAATCTGCCTGCTCCTGACGGTCTGGTTTTTCGCGGGCAGAATGTTCGGCACGGTGGTCGCCATCATCTCCGGAGTGCTGATCGCTTTCGAGCCAAATCTGTTGGCGCACGGCAGTCTGGTCATGACCGACGTTCCTGCCGCGCTGGGTTTTGTCCTCGCGGTTTACGCGCTGTACGCCTACCTGTCGGCGCCCAGTTACGGCCGGCTTGCGGTGGTGGGACTGGCGACGGGATTCGCACTTTGCCTGAAGCACTCGACGATCCTGCTTGCCGTGATGCTTCCGGCGCTGGTCGTCGCCGACGCGTTCCTCGGCGGCGGGCCTCAGCGGATGCGGCACGCGCTGCGAAACCTGGTCGCATTAGCACTGGTCATGCTGATCGCCCTCACGGTGCTTTGGGGAGTGTACGGTTTCCGGCACGCCGCACGACCCAACCAGGCGAGACCATGGACGCCGACGCGGCTTGGCTCGGCTCGTGGCCTGGTTGCGACCAAGGTCATCCCGGCGATCGAACAAAGACGATTGCTGCCACAGGCCTACCTGATAGGGCTGCAGGATGTTCTGGTCGAATCGGAGGACAGCAAGCGATGCTTCCTCCTCGGCCGGATGTACCCAACGGGGCGCTGGTTCTATTTTCCGGTGGCGGCAACGATCAAGTTCACGCTGCCGGCATTGCTGTTGGTGGTCGTCTCAGCTTTTGCGCTTCCGTTCTGGCGAAAGCACAAACGGGAGGCGGCATTTCTCCTCATCCCCGCCGCGATCCTGCTGGCCAGCGCGATGAGCTACACCATCGACATCGGCATCCGTCATGCTTTGCCCCTTGTCCCCTTCCTGGCGATTTTTGCAGCGGCAGGCACCTGGAACCTGGTCTGCGGCCGACGGTGGCTGACGGTTGCCCTCGTGGTGTTGCTTGTCTTGCATGCGGTCTCTTCATTGCGCGCCTTCCCAAACTACCTGAGCTACAGCAACGAGCTTTGGGGCGGCCCAGCCAATACCTACAAATATCTCTCCGATTCCAACACCGACATGGGCCAGGCGCTCAAGATGGCGCACGACTACACCATCCGAAACGGGACCACCCATTGCTGGCTGATCCAGCCCTATAACGAAACCGCCAGCGACTACGGTATTCCCTGCAGTGACATCTACGTTGGTATTCCGCCTTTGCATTTCGACGGCACGCTGATCGTCAGCAGCATTTTGGTGGACGGTATCATGAGTCCGTTTGGGCCAAGGGGCGCCAGCATTTTCAAGGGCATGCAGCCCACAGCCAAACTGGGAGGCAGCGCCCTGTTTGTGTACGATGGCAGCTTCGACATGGTGCCTATCGTGGCGGCGGAGCGCTTAAAGCTGGCGACTTCGAAGGGCCCGCATGATCCGCAATTTGCCATCAGCCAGGCCAGCGAGGTGCTTCAGTTCGACCCGGACAATGGCCTGGCGCACGCCGTGCTGTGCTACGCCCACACAACCCTTGGACAGCAAAGCCTGGCTGAGCAGGAGTGCAATCGCGCGTTGCGGCTGATGCAGGCGAGTCCTTTCGCCCTGGCCCACGACACCAGGGACGTGACGGCATTCATGCGCCAGCACGAATTGCGAAACTACACCGACATCAAGCCCTAACTCCACGCAGCCACTCCGCTCCTGCTCTACAATCAGAGATTCAACGGATACGGGGATTCGCTCGACCATGAACCTTTGGGGGCCTTTGCGCGTATTACACAGAGGCGTCAAAAGTACCAACAGCCGTAGTTGAGAAACCGAACTGAAGCATCAGTTCCAGGAGACAGGTAATGTTCGTTTCCATTCTGTTCAGGGGCGCAGCCCGCATGGCGCTCTGGTTGGGATTTGCAGTTCTACTGGCAACCGCGAGTTGGGCGCAGGATGACGCCCCGGCTGCGACAGGCGATACTCCGGCAACGCAGTCGAGTACTCCGGCCGCGCCATCCAATGCTCCGGCAACGCAGCCAAACGTGTCGCCCTTGACGCCGTACCCGCAGGCGCCCGCCCCGCAGCATAATGCGGCGCACCTGTACTCGGGCGACCAGAACTACGCCAGGCCGCTGTCCGGATTTCCCAAGTTCGCGGCGCCCTACACCCGGCGCCACGTCCCGTCGCCCAACCTCACCAATTCCGCGATGACGGACACGTTGTTTCACGATGGCCAGATCTTTCTCTCCATCAACGACGCCGTCGCGATGGCGCTGGAGAACAATCTGGACATCACGTTGCAGCGCTATAACCTGTCGATTGCCGACACCGACCTGCTGCTGACCAGCACGGGAACCTCGGCGCGCGGCGTAGGCACGAGCGTGGTCCAGGGGACGCAAGGCGGCGCGCTGGGAGCGGTGGCGGCGGGGGGCACCGGCAGTTCCAGCACGGGAGCCAGCGGCACGGGAGCCGGAGGAACGCAGGTTGGCGTCGGCGGGGCAGGCGCTGGAGCCGCGGGCATTGTGGTCTCCACGCTGGGATTCGGTCCGCCCATCGACAACTTCGATCCCGCGATCGGAGGCGCCATTCAAGGCGAGCGCGCAAGCACGCCGCAGCAAAGCACCATTTTCTATGGCGTACCCAGCCTGAGTCAGAACACGAATACCTACAATTTCAATTACTCGCAGGGATTCTCCACCGGCACGCTGATGACGTTGACGTTCAACAACAGCTACGTCACCACCAACAGCCCGTACAGCTTCGTGAATCCGCAGCTCACGCCCAGCTTCCGCTTCCAGGTGCGGCAGCATCTGCTGCAGGGGTTCGGATTCGATCCCAACCTGCGCTGGATCCGGATTGCGCGCAACAACCGCGAGATCGCCGACGTGGTCTTCCGCCAGCAGATCATCACTACCGTCTCGCAAATTGAGAATATCTATTGGGACCTGGTTACGGCTTATGAAGCCGTAAAAGTAAACGAGCGGCAGTTGCAACTGGCCAACAAGACGCTGTCCGACGATCAAGAGCAGGTCAAGATCGGGACGCTGGCTCCCATAACCCTGGTCCAGGCGCAGAGCGGAGTGGAGAATGCCAAGCAAAACCTGATTGTGGCGCAGACCAATCTTCAGCTGGAACAACTGCTGATAAAGAACGCCATCACCAAGAACATGCAGGACCCGCTGCTGGCGGCAGCCCCGGTGATTCCCACCGACACGCTGAAGCCCAATGAACAATACGAAGTGCGGCCGGTGGGCGAACTGATTCAGGAGGCGTTGCAGGGACGTCCCGAGATGGCGGTCGCTCGCATCCAGCTCACCAACTACGAGATCACGCGCAAGTCGCTGAAGAATGCGCTGCTGCCCACGCTGGACGTTTATGCCTTCTACGGCGCGTCGGGTCTGGCCGGGCCGCAGAACCCGCTGATTCCGATCTGCACGGGAAACAACTCCTCCACCGGCGAATGCTTTCAGCCCGGCTCGGTTCCTCCCAACTACAACGACGCCTTCTCCAACCTGTTCAACAGCTCAGCTCCGGACAAGGGGATTGGCGTGAACCTCAACGTTCCGATCCGCAATCGCGCGGCGCAGGCCAACCAGGTCCGCGGGGAACTGGAATACCGCCAGCAGCAAGTGGCCCTGCAGCAGACGGAGAACACCATCACGCTGCAAGTACGGCAGGCGCAGTTCACGATGCAGAACAATTATGCGGCGCTGCAGGCCGCTCTGGCGGCCCGCGACTACGCCCAGCAGAGTCTCGACGCCGAACAGAAGAAGTTCAGCTACGGGGCATCGACGCCGACCCTGGTGCTGCAAGCGTCCAGCAATCTGACGCAGGCAGAGTCCAACGTGCTCAACTCCGCCGCCAATTACGAAAAGTCCAAGGTGCTGCTGGACTACTACACGGCGGAGACGCTTACCAGGCTGGGCATTGACGTCGCGGATGCTGAGTCGGGCAAGGTCAAGCACAAGCCGACCGTGCAGGGCGTGGTTCCGGCCAATGCGCAAGACGTTCTGAGTCCGCCGGCCAGTAAGGAGCCTGTATCGCAAGCGCCGAACACGGCCCCGGGCGCGGTTCCACCGGACACTACCCAGCCGCACTGGTAGGCGCGGTCGGAGCAACTGGCAGCCCTGCGATAGGGAAAGACAGGCCGGAGCGACGAGCTCCGGCTTTTCTTACAGGATCCGCTTTTTAAAGCCGTTGAGGAGAAGGAATCTGCGCGCCCGTGAAGGCGCCTTTCACGCTTTGTCTATAGCAATGAAAAAAGCCGGAGATAATTCTCCGGCTTCTTTCAACATCAGACGAATGGTTAGCGCAGCTTGCGGCGAATGGTGCCGAAGGCTCCGACCAATCCGGTTCCCAGCAACAGCAGGGAGGATGGCTCGGGGACGGTTGCACCGGTGCTTCCGAGGACGTCGAAGGCGCCCTGGTTCGTGACACCACCGTTATTCCAGTTGCAGCCGTTGCCACTACCGTTCTGGCATCCGCTCGAGGCGAAGTCAAATTGACCGGTTGCCGAATTGCTGAAGTTCCAGGCTGCCCAAAGTGTGCTATCGAGGTTCGTGGGACCGATGACGAGGAAGTACGACGTTCCCGCCGTCAGGTTCACACCGGTAATGCCAGTGATGCTGACTTCACCGCAGCATCCGCCAAAGGACTGAGTAATGGTCAGGTTGCTCCACTGCGCAACCAGCGTACCCGGATCGCTGCCGCTGGCGGTGTAGAGGGCGCCGAAGAACGAGTTCGTGCCTTCGACGTAGCCCACACCAATGTCAATCTGCGAAACGGTGCCTGTAGCCCCGGCGGTGAACTCCTCGGCCAAGGTATAGCTTGAGCCAAGAGTTCCAGTTCCACCCATTGTCCAGCCTTCGCAGCAGTAGTAGGCGTCGCTGCCCGTTCCCAGGTTCGAATAGAATGTTGTTTGAGCCATCGCCGGCAGACTGCAGAGAGCGAGGGCCAGTAGACAAAGCGACCACGCAAATCTCTTGCTCAAGAGTTCCTCCCTTTCCAATCGAACATGTCCAGATGTCCGATGAAGGCTAACAGCTAGCAAGAACATCTTGCCCCGCAGCCTCTGCCCCAGCAGCGCGCTCGCACACGCATACTGGAATCTCTGGTTATATTGCAATCCGGTGACCTAACTAAGCTATTGAAAATAAACGTCCCCCCGTAAACAGGAGCGCAACAACTTGCAGTAGAGTTCCCCAAGTTTTCCCCGCTCGGCCACAAAACCAGGGTATGCGGGAAGGTAGAAGGGCATCCGCGAGGGACCAGTTTATCGCCGGGATACCAATGGAAAAAGCCGGAGTTCTCCTCCGGCTTCCCTTAGTACCAAACCACGGGCAATCCGTTTAGCGCGTCAGCTTGCGGCGGATGGTGCCGAAGGCTCCAACCAAGCCAGTTCCCAGCAACAGCAAGGAGGATGGCTCAGGAACCGTCGCCCCGGTGCTTCCCAGGACGTCAAAGGCGCCGATCGTCTGCGTGCCGTTGGAATTCCAGGAGCAGCTATTTCCGCTGCCGCTCTGGCATCCACTGGTGGCATACAGGTCGGTTCCCGTCGCGCCCGTGCTGTTCCAGTTCCACGCTTCGTAAGTGGTATCGCTCAGGTTCGTGGGGCCGAGAACCAGGAAGTACGACGTTCCGGCGGTCAGCTCGACTCCGGTGATGCCGCTGATGGTTACCAGGCCGCAGCATTGACCAAACTCCGTGCTGCTGCTCAGGTTGTTCCACTGCGCGACCAGGGTGCCCGGCGCATTTCCGCTGGCAGTATAAAGGGCCGCGAAGAACGAGTTAGCGCCATCGACAGTACCGATGCCGATATCGATCTGCGAAACGCTGCCCGACGCACCGGCCACGAATTCATTGGCAGCGGTGAAGCTTTCGCCGAAGGCGCCGGTACCGGCTACGGCCCAGCCGGTTCCACTCTGGTAGACATTGCTTCCGGTTCCAAGATCGGAAAACAATGTCGTTTGGGCCATCGCCGGCAGACTGCACAGCGCGAGGGCCAGTAGACAAAGCAACAACGCAAGTTTCTTACTCACAGGAAATTCCTCCGTTCGCGGGAAACCGATACCCAGGCACAAACCAAAGACATACCTTGCGGCGCAATTCTATGACCGTTCTAAGATATTGAAAACAGGGAAACTTCGCTGTACAGCAGTGCAATAGCTTGCAGTAGAGTTCCCAAAGCTTTCCCCGCCATTCATCATGAAAGTGGCGTATCTCAGTTAACACAAAACGACGCCAACCTTGCGGCAGCCGGCAACTTAGAGCAGCCCCCAGACCGCTAGAAACCCGGACCCGAGGCAAAGATGTTCAGCGCCGGAGCCGTACCGACCGGCAGCAGAATGAACTTGGTCGGCGATACGACGTACAGATTGCCGTAGCGATTGCCGTTCGGGAGCAGCACTACTGCCCGGCCAGTGTCGTCGACGTTGTAAGTAAGAACTAGCTTGTTGGGGCCGCTGGGGCCGCCCGGTCCGCTTGTATACTGCGCGGCGGTGATGTTGCCGGCGCCGTCGGCGATCAGCTCGGTGACCGAGTTTGTGACGCCCGTCAAGACTGGCGAAATTGAACCGCCGGCGTAGAGGTTAGCCACCCATGAGTCGTATTCTCCGTTAGTCGGCTTAGACAGCGACTGCGGTTCCAGAACTCCCGAGGTCACCTTCGCGTCCGTGCCCACGACAAAGGCGAAATTGGAGCCAAACAAATACATCACAGGCGGGGTAGTGCCGAATTGGGTATCGAAGCCGGTAAGGGTCACCCTGCCGGTCTTTTGGCCCTCGGTATCTAT